>JAAUXT010151319.1_pt1 | contig 15115 bp, 22 predicted proteins | sample 7278171 | NCBI WGS metagenome assembly JAAUXT01 (sample SAMN14350112, study PRJNA611818) | marine sediment metagenome | isolation source: surface marine sediment (1.8m) | place: French Polynesia: Moorea | collected 2018-08 | reverse complement strand
GGATATCTCTCTCACCTGTGCATCTCACTCTCACCTGTGCATGTCTCTCTCACCTTTGTAGTCTCTCTCACCTGTGGAGGTCTCTCTCACCTGTGCATGTCTCTCTCACCTGTGCATGTCTCTCTCACCTGTGTATCTCGCTCTCACCTGTGCATGTCTCTCTCACCTTTGGAGGTCTGTCTCACCTGTGGAGGTCTGTCTCACCTGTACGTGTCTCTCAGCTGTGTATGTCTCTCTCACCTGTGGAGGTCTGTCTCACCTGTGGAGGTCTCTCTCACCTGTGGAGGTCTGTCTCACCTGTACGTGTCTCTCTCAGCTGTGTATGTCTCTCTCACCTGTGTAGTCTCTCTCACCTGTGCATGTCTCTCTCACATGTGTATGTCTCTCTCACCTGTGGAGGTCTGTCTCACCTGTACGTGTCTCTCTCACCTGTGGAGGTCTGTCTCACCTGTGTGTGTCTCTCTCACCTGTGTATGTCTGTCACCTGTGTAGTCTCCCTCACCTGTGTGTGTGTCTCTCACCTGTGTGTGTCTCTCTCACCTGTGGAGGTCTGTCTCACCTGTGCATGTCTCTCTCACCTGTGTATGTCTCTCTCACCTGTGGAGGTCTGTCTCACCTGTACGTGTCTCTCTCAGCTGTGTATGTCTCTCTCACCTGTGTAGTCTCTCTCACCTGTGGAGGTCTGTGTCACCTGTACATGTCTGTCAACAGTGTATGTCTCTCTCACTTGTGCGTCTCTCTCTCTCACCTGTCCGTCTCTCTCTCTCTCTCACCTGTGGAGTAGCGTCCCAGCTCCATACGTCCGTCTCCAGGAGAGTACGCGCTGGACGAAGTACCAATGTCCGTGTCGATGAACACTCCGTTATTGTAGGTGTGTACCGCTGAGCCTGCAGAATTGAAAAGCTCGGGGACGGTTGAATGCAGATCAGTGCTGCTGTGATCGCGTCCAAAAATCTCCTCACCTCACTCAACAGTGATGCAACACACACAATGTGAGGCAAAGCGGAGAATTCATGGGTGCGTGATACAAAACGTGCTTCAGTAGATGTTCCCGGAGGTCGGTGACCAGGTTGGGGACAGGGTGTGGCACTCGTTACCTGTGTAGACCACAGCGATGTGGTTCCACATGTACGGGTCCTTTGCGCCCAGCTCGGTAACGTAGAGACGCGTTGTCAGGGCGACCACAGACCTGAAGTGCAATGTTCATCGAACCTGTAGTCGGGCTGGTCAGGGGGTCGCGTACTGCGCGTCATTCGACGCTGTTTTGACCCTCAATAACATTCCATCAGGATTGTAGTCAAAACATTTGTTGAACTTTCAGGTTTTCACAAACTATAACAAAGAAAAAAGAAAAGCAAAAGAGAGGAAATCTCCCTTCAACTTCTATTCCTCCTTGTTCAATCTTTGCCTTGTGAAAATCAATGGTTTGTTTGAAAGTCAATGAGAGTCCTGATGACACGTCGTTCAGGGTCATAGTCTACGCGCCCAGCCTCAATGAATGTGTTCGGTTCACGCGCCGAACGCACCACGCGGGCCTCGCGCCGGTGCATGCGGGCGGACTGAGGTGTTCGACCCACAAATGGACAGAGCCACGCCAGTGACCAGTGTCTCAGGACCAGGCTCCGACCTGCATTCCTTTCCGCTGGCGGAACGTGGTCCTAAAATTTCAGGACCAGACATTGATGTTATGGTGTGGTCCTAACCTTTTTCAAGGACCACATTCCTACCCGTTTGCAGGTGGGAATGTGGTTCTGAAATTTTTTGGACCATGTTCCGCCGGTAGAACGTGGTCCTGGTTGGAGCCTGGTCCTGTTACACTGGGTCACCGGTGAGGAAATCAGTTCCCTTTTGAGGTGTGGATCAAGAATTCAGAAAATTTAGGAGAGACGAAACGCCAAGGTAGAAGGAACAGGTTTTCATTCTTGAATCAGTTCTCAACACAAACAAATAAAATGGACGAACAGGAAACTTGCTTGAAATGAAACCCAAACGAATGCCATAAAGCTTATGCTTGTGCTGTTCACATGTATTCAAATGACCACGGAAACGCATTTGCTTTGTGCAAAACAAGGAATTTTGTGGGAGGGTTCAGGGTTCAGAACTCACTCCTTGGCCCCTTGCTCTTCCCAAATTAAACGTTGGTGAGATCTGATACACCACAAGGTTCACACGCACACTTACTGCAAACTGGACAAGGTGTTGCACTTGATCTGGACTCCTGTGGTCGGGGTGGCGTAGTTGATGGAGGTGAGCACCCCAGCAGTGCCGCAGTAGTTGAGGTAGATCCACACTGAGAGAGATCCTCCCTCTGACCCACAGGAGTCAGGCAGGGAGAGACAGCCAGCCGACAGGTCTCCCAGCTCTACATACTCATCATAGAAACTGTTTGTTTCAACTCCCAAATTTTTCTGAAAAGGGGATGACAAAAAGAGTTTGCAGTTTGTTCTTGAGAAAAGCACTGAATGCATGAAAACTTGTGTCGCCTCATTCACCTTGGCCAGAACTGACAGGGCTCCATTGCGCAGTGTGATTCCTGTGAGGGACTCAAAGTCAATGTCCACTGTGGTGTCTGCTATGGTGAATTCTCCTGATTACAGAAATGCAGAAAATATTCAAACAGAAACTCTATTTTTGACACTTGCAAAAACATCCAAACGGAGAAAAGGTGGGTCTTACCTTCACAGTGAGTCCCAGTGAAGGTTGGTCCACAATTGCAAGAATAGAAGTTGAGGTAATCTTGACAAGTTCCCCCGTTCTCACAAGGATTGCTGTCACATTCATCAATTTCTGTTTCACAAAGATCTCCAGTGACACCACTCACACACTGACAAGAGTACTCATTCAGCCCATCATGGCAAGTTCCCATGTTGTTGCACAGAATCCCTGAACAATCATCAATGTCTGTTTCACAGTGTGTTCCAGTGTAGCCCAGAACACAGTTACAGCTGTAAGTGTTGATACCATCTGCACATGCACCTCCATTGTCACAAAAGATCCCACTACAATCATCAATGTTGGTTCCACAGAATTCTCCTGTGAAGCCCACAAAACACTGGCAAGTGAAAGTGTTGACTCCATCAATGCAGTTTCCCCCACCATGACATGGATCACCAGCACAGTCATCAATGTTATTTTCACAATTGGTCCCATTGAACCCCCCAGTGCAGTTACAACTGTAGCTACCACCAGGCTCATCTGCACAGGTCGCGTTATTTTCACACGGGTTCGCCAGGCAGCTGTGTGGGGTTTCACAGAAAGGGCCAGTGAATCCTGGCTGACAATGACAGCTGTACGAATCGTAGCCTTCCATACACGCAGCATTGTTCAGACAGGCGCTGTTACTGCAGAGATCTGAAATCAGAAATTTCTTTCAATGGCAAAGAACAAGTGTGACGCAACAAGAACCCACGAGACAAACTCCCTCCGAAGCCACCCAGCCACCAACTCACGCGACCCCCCACACGCAATCACACACCACCCTCCAACAGACAGACAGACAGACAGACAGACAGACACACACACATACATGAGCACACACGCACACCCACCTTTTTTGTAGACATCAGTTTTGTTCTCGGCTGCAGCACCTGCCCTGATGAGGACGCAGTTTTCACTGGTTCCCGTCAGAAACTGGTACCCGAGGCACTGCTCTCCGAGCGAACATCTGTGAGCGGAGAACTGCGCTGTGAACTGACCGGAAACGAGTCGAAACCAATGGCTGACGGGATGGCGTCAAATTGGGTCCATTTTCCCCCGGGGGCAGTCCCTCATTCGAAAAATTTGTGGCCGTAAAAATAAGAAAATTGCGTGGTTTTTTTTGGAGGTGGGGAGTCTGCAGCTTTTGTCCTCGATCTGCGCTCTTGTTTTTGTGATGTGGTTCTGCAACCTTGCTCCTGGTGCGTGCAAAAGGACCACGAGCCATGCAAAAAAATCTCCCAAAACTCCCTGCTCTCGCAACGCGTCTGGCGTCTTACCTCCACGAACACTGGAGGGCGCTTCTGACGCCGAGCGTCGCGTCTGTTTCCCCCGCCAGGAGCGCTGCTCGTCGGTATCTGTATCGCTTAATGTCAGGGGCTCTGAGCGCCACACAAGCCGCGACCATGATCAGTGTGATGTGCGCCTGTGTCCTCAGCATTTCCACTGATGTCAGCTGGAGAAGACATGTTTGCCAGATTCGAAAATTGCGTTTGTCTTTTAAAGTGCAAAATATTCTGTTTCTGTGACCTTTACTTTGGCGTTGCTGAGAAACAATTGGCTTTCAAGACTTTTTGGTCTTCTTTTGACTCGCCCCAAAAAGTTCAACGGTGATCGACATACAGACAAAAATTGGAGTTTTCCAGCAGATTGGAGCAAGTCACTCCTGACCCTCGGCCTCCCAAATGTTTTCCGCTAAATTGGTGCCGCGGGTTGTCATTTGTCCCTGTGTTTCAGTGTTGAGTCTGACCCTTTGAGGGCTCTGGCCCAGATCCGACTCTGATCAACACTATTTCACATTGCCACAAAAAGCCGTGAACTTACCTGGTTGTGTCACTGTTTGGAAAGTGTGAGGTGCGCCTGGGTCGATTTCTGTCCCTCGAAAACAAACCGTCAAGTCTCCTCCACACTGGGTGCGTCGTTATGCGGATCGAAGGGGCATAAGATCCTGGTCCCCCCCTGACACAAAGGAATGTCAACTTCACGAGTGGCAACACACTGGTTTCTGGGTCTGTTTGAAAAGTTTTGTGACCCAGCTGACTGGCTTTATCACGCTCTCTGTTGTCTTCTTTGCCTTTCTGTGCGTTTGAACTCCAGATTTGCTTGTCTCTGTGTGAGTCTCTCACTGTCTCCCTGTCAGTCTCTGCCTCTCTTTGCCACCAGAGGGTGGGAAACCTTTTGGGCGGGGGCGAATTCAACTTCAATTGCAAAATTTATGCCAACAAGGGCAGGCCAGAGGATTGCCTGGATCATCCGCGCTCGCTGTGTGTTTGGAATTCTCACTTGACACGGACACATATTGATGTCCTATTGATGTGTGTTCAGGGTTCTCCTGCCATTACCAGTGAGGCGAACGCTTTGTTATGGTGCGTGAGCTCTGAGATTCCGCGGAGTCCGGGTCTCGGGGTTCGCATCGGCTCCGCACCCTGATGTCATCTTGACGCCAGGGGCCAATTCAGACTTTGAAACTTTTGTTTGTGAAACAAGACGCCGATAAATTGGGGGTGAATGGGTGTTTTTTGGCCCTGGGGCAGACCATAAGGGAGAACTGAGAGAGAAAGCGAGGAACCCTCTCCTCGAATCCCTACCAATTCTCAATTCTGAAAACTTTTCAGTTGTAGAATTCAATCAAGTCAAGTTGATCCGTTGAGAGTTGGGAACCCTGGATCCACCCCTGGAAATGCTGCAGACAAAGGTTCTTCTTTTGATCGTGGTGTGGTTTGGTTGTCAGAAAAACATCTCTGCAGGAACGCACAAAAGTCTTGCGTTTGATTCTTTTCAACGGCCTGGGGGTTGAATCGGCGAGCTGAACAACAGTCCTCAAACACCTACGCTCATATTGTGGAAGTATGAATTGCTTGCGAGCAAAGGAGAGCATACGGAGACTGTTTCTGCGGGCCTCAGGCCGAGTGCAACTGAACCAAAGGGGTCTCGTGACAGTACTGTAGGAGGGGATCCGTCCGTCACCCAAGACCAAATCAAGTGTGTCTGAGAGAGAGAGAAAGAGAGAGAGAGAGAGAGAGAGAGAGAGACAGACAGACAGACAGACAGACAGACAGACAGACAGACAGAGGTTTTGTGGGCAGGGCCACCTGAGTTCGCCCCCTGCAGGTGAGGTCCCCCCCCCCTGTTTGGTGGCGCATACTGAGATCTCGCTCGCCTTGTACAGTGTATCTCTCATCTCTTTCACTTCTATGAAACGTCAATCTTCGCACTGCGATCACCTCTCGGCAGCTGTGAGGCGTGATTCCCGTGCGCGCGCCTGATGCCTCCCGTGCCGGTTCCTTTCCTCTGTGATGTTCCACGCTTCGACCTGAGACGCGCCACGGCACACACACCTGTTGACTTGTTTTCCTCATCGTGAAAACTTTCTGGTGCAGGAAGCACAACAGAAATGGGTTTCCATACCTGCAGAATTGCTCTGGGTTTTTCTGACTTCTTTTTTTCATTTCACAGATCATTTCACGGATCCAGGCAAGGTCTCGACAACTGGTCTGTCACGTCTGTCGTTGGTCGAAACGATCACCAGAACTCCAACAGCGTGTGGGAACTGCTGTGTCAGAGACTGCAGGATCCTGTGTTGTGGTCAGCACGGTTCATACTGGATGCATGTTCCACATCCGCCCCTGGATACGCCCAGTTGTCGCATATATTCAACGCTCGGTGTTGTGCTCAACAACTGTGCTTTTGGAGCAGTCAGAACTGAAGCCATCAAGTTCCTTTGTGTTCCATTGTTTGAAAAACTAATTTGGCTTCAGAGAAAGAAAATATCAATTTTTGGCTTCACGAAATCACGGTTGTTGATGTGTCGTTCGATTTGAGTAGGAAACGTGTGTGGCGTGGAACACAGATCGGGGAGACGGCACGCATTTCCGTGGCCAGGATCTCTTATTTTCTGCCCATAAACTTCCCCATCTATTTCCATCTCAAGCATCAGCATTTGAAACCCGCGCACTAAAGTCCGGAGAGGTTGAGTGGGCAGCTCCAGCGGAGCCAGGGTCGGGTCCGAGGTGCACTGTACGGGTGGATGGCGCTCGACCTGATGTTTGTTTTTGCTGGCCAGAAAGATCTGCAACTGCGCTTTTCTTTTTCAGAGTTTTTTTTTTTGTCGGGGCTGCGGATCCAAAGGGGTGAGATGGTGGTGGAGCAACGGAAGTTCCACCTTGTCACTTCGTGTTTTCCTTTTTCTGCTCGTCTTGTTGACAAAATAGTTTGCGCATTTTACGTGTGTCGTCTATCGGAAGCCCCTGTCCCTTCGAATTGACTTCAGGGACACCTGAGATCCATTGGTATTGGACAGGGCGAACACGAGTGTGCATGTTGGACATACACACACCAACACGAAAGACACTGCAACAGTCCTGGCTGAGAGGGGTGGCTTGAATGCTGACCAATTGGAAATGGCCCAAAATGAAGACAGGGTGTGTGTGTGTGTGTGTGTGTGTGTGTGTGTGTGTGTGTGTGTGTGTGTGTGTGTGTGTGTGTGTGTGCAAAATCGGATGTGTGTCCTGGCTGGTTCTGGCGGCTTGATGCACTGCAGATTCTCTCGGAAACACTGAAACTGAATCTCCCTTTGCGAGGACAACAGTTCACGACCACATACAAACCTTTCTTTTGTTGAGACAGGCATTTATTAGTTTTGTTATTTGATTGCAAGAAAATGGAGAAGGAAACAGAATTTATTTTACAAACCGTTTTTGCTTTTCACTTTTTACTTCCCGTTTGAAGAAGCCTGAAACTTCAAGACGTCACAGAGGTATGATTCGTCACAGAAGCAACTGAACCCTGAAACTGGTTTTCCTGCAAACCTCCCTTTCCACAATTTACAAAATCTTTGAGGGCTTTCTGATAATCTTGGTACCTGGCCAAATAGACAAATGGGTTGATGGTGCAGTTGAGGAACACCATCAGCACAGTGAAGTGGTAGTAGGGGCTGTTCCAATCAGAGTCCACTCCCAGCTGCTGCATGAAAAACCAAACCTGATTCTGAATCCAACAAATCACATAACAACAGGCAACAATAATTAAAGTTATCAGAGTATTTTTCCTGGCAATTTCAAAACTGTTTGTTACTCTGTTGTCAGAATTTCCCCCCAGATCATTTCTGTTTATTCTGGCTGAAAGAACCCAAATGATATGCCCATAACAATACATGATTATTATCAATGGAATGATGAATTGAACAAAAATTGTGGTGATTCCCATAATCTTATTAATCTTCTCTGTTGGCCAGACATTGATCACGCAATCATCTCCAACCATCTGCAAGAGTCAAAGGTAAGGTGATCTACTTTCAGGAGTGCACTCAAAATTGAGCGCTAAAGCAAAGCATTTCGTTGGTCCCAACACCAAAGAAGCAAAATTCGCTTTTGCAAATTTTCAGCCCAAACTTGGTTCTGTCTCAGTCACAATGGGTCCCATTTCAGGTGGATATATATCCGTGTCATGAATGCCTCACCTTACTGGCAGAGATGTTGATTGAAGTGGAGAAACCATTTCCGATGAACCAGCTGAAGGCGATCATGATGTGCACCCAGCTGGTCTTGAAGTGCGTCCTGTGCCACATCGGGTGCACCAACTCTATGTATCTGCATAAAGGGTCAAACCACAGAATCGGGGGAATGCTGAAGAAAAGGTTGGCCGTCCGTGTCAATATAGATCTATTGCATGGAAAAAAAGATGAGCAGTGTGAACTTTCAATGTTGTTTGAAAACCTGAGCTCCCTTGAGGAGTCTTGCATGCACCAGGCAGGAAAATACATCAGACCTCTTCGAATGATGAAGTGGAGAAAAAGGATTTTGAGGACAAAAATCAAAACTGCGTACCCACCTTTCCAAAGTGAGACAGACGAGATTCCAAGAGGAGCAGACCATGTTACCCCAGAGCAGGGCCCTGGAGTTCCACACACTGCACTCCAGGTCCGCCAGCCAGCCTGTGTTGTGCGTATAGGTGACATTGATCCAGGTCAGAGAATAGGCCAACAACAGAGAAGAGCAGAACAGATCTATCGCGCTCTGAAACAGACAATAACCTGCGTCCACACCGTCTGCAACATGACACAAGCACATATCAAGAACACATACGCTCACACACATACACACTACACACACGCACACACACATACACACACACACACACACACACACACATACACACACACACACACACAAGCACACACAAACACAAACACAGCAATTATTTGCAATATTTTTCTCACCTGATTTATGATAAATTTATTTGGCGTCTTCCTCCTGTATTTCTTATGTGCAGCAAAAACTAGAATGACGGTCGCGTTTGACACGATTCCCACCGCGCCCAGGATGTTCTGGATCCTGAGCACTATGGTGGTGGTGGAGTCTACCCCCTCCGCGCTCTCTCCCTTCCCACGCGTGGAGGGACCCCCAGTGACATCAGTCATGGCGTCAACGGCCATGGGCACACGTTGTAATGTACATTGTGAAGTTGGAGTGAAACGTGAGCGCGGAGTGCTCGAGCAGCGTTTTTATTGGACGGGACGCAGCTGAAAGTGCGCGCGCACATTGCTTCCGCCAGAGGGGGGGGGGCTGTGGGCACGGTAAAAAGGACTTTAACCTGTGAGAACTTCTGCTCCGTACAGCAACCACCTTGGCTGTTGAATTGAAGCATTGAAGCTTCTTAGCTCTGCGAGTTCCGGTGTGATGAGCTTCAGGTGTCCTCAGGTGCACAGCTTCTGTGAATCTCAGTTTCATGGACGGAACCATTACGTACTGCGTTCCGTGGACACTTCACTTGGATCTGACATGAAAAAAGGATGTCTTCCGCAAATGCCTCACAAGAAATTCCTTTTGATTTACTCCTGAGATGTTTGCACCTCAGGCGTATGGAGCGTTTCCTCCTTTCAAACTTGTATCAAAAGTTGGAATAGCTTTTGACCAGATCTGTGCACACACACACACACACACACACACACACACACACACACACACACACGTACACCACGGGTGAAATGTCAACCACCGGACAGATTAACCCTGCATAGGTTCACACTTTTGCCTTGACAATGCAAAACACTGGTTGATTCAGCAGGTCTCGGTATTTGTGGTAATGCACTCAGGGAATGAGGTCACGCTCAGCTGGAAGTCCTGTTCGCTATCCACAATGAACAATGAGCACACTGAGTGCATCCGGAACTCGCGTGCCACGGTGGCATCTGGACACTTGGAGCCAGAGAAGTTAGGTCCCTTCCGGGTGTGGGGGCTCCAGTGAATAAGTGGTGCATCAAGGTCATTGTGCAGAGGATAGATCCAGGGGTCAGAGGGACTGCTCGAAAGGAGATTCAAGAGAGAAAGACTTACAAGGGCAAAGGTTTCAGGGAAGATGAGAGCCCTCCCAGGATTGGGGTGAAGTCAGCCTTGAGCCCTTGAGTGGTGGAGCCATGGAAGGATCCAGGACCAGTGCCTCTCTGATTTGTGCAAAGTCCCTTGGGGCAAAGCACCATGTGGTAGTGCAGTCTATGGCAGCTGAACTGAAATGTCCTCTGCCCCCCTCCCCCTGCCAGACCCCCCTCCCCCTGCTGGACCCCTCCCCCACCAGACCCCCCTCCCCTGCTGGACCCCCCCCACACACAGACAGTATGACTGGTGGAAGATAAGGAGGACATGGAAGAATTGATGAACAAGGAAGAATTGACAACATTACCGACGCCGCAAGGGACTTCGCACTGCAGTTGCCTTAAGCACTGCTTCTTATTCATCAAGCAAAGTGGTTTTCGCCCAAAACGGGGAGTTTGAGTCCCAGTACCGGGTGTGGGCTTTGGTCGTGTGGGGTGGACCCCACAAGGGCAGCGTGCCAGAAAAATCAAAATGGGGGGGGGGTGGGCTGTGACTGTGATACAACGTTTAGTTGTGTTGTGTGGTGTTCTCTAAATGCACTCTTCTCACCCATTGTCCAAATTGTTCCCTGAAATTGTTCACCTGAGCTCTTTTTTCTCTGAGTGCATGAAGCTGATGACTAGTCGCGTCAAGTGAAAACATACGTCTGAGCTCAGACACTCACCCTGATCACATGTAGGTGTGGTACACCTCTTGGTTGTGATTGTGGCTGTGCACTTGTACTGATTCGTGCATGTGTGTAATGTAATGTGTGTGTTTCTGAGGAAGCACACACGCACACTTGACAGAAAATTAATTCTCCCAGAGTTTGGGGGCGCACGCCTTGGGCGTCCTTAATTCATCCCTGTCGGGGAACAGGACCCCGGGTCTCTTGGGTCTGCTCTCTACAGAGGTCAGGACCCTGTGTCTCTTGGGTCTGTTCTCTGCCAGGACCCTGTGTCTCTGTGTCTCTTGGGTCTGTTCTTTGCAGGGACCAGGACCCTGTGTCTCTTGGGTTTGCTCTCTGCAGGGACCAAAACCCTGTGTCTCTTGGATCTGTTCTCTGCAGGGGCCAGAACCCTGTGTCTCTTGGGTCTGTTCTCTGTCAGGACCCTGTGTCTTTTGGGTCTGATCTTTGCAGACTGCAGAACCGTGTGTCTCTTGGGTCTGCTCTCTGCTGGGCCAGATTCGCCTCTGCAGGGGACCTGCTCGCAATGTCCCTGGGTCCTCCTTGTAGGGGCTGGGCCCCTGGGCCCCCAGGCCCCTTCTGTCTGCCTCTCGAGTGATCCGTGCGGTGAGCTTCCATGACTCCACACTTCTACCCCAATCACTGACCATCTGCAGTCGGAAAATTCAAATGAACCATTTTATCTATCAATTTGCAGTGCGCAGGTCCAAGTGGCCGCTGATGCTACTGTGGGTGCCCATCTCAGTGCTGCTGCTGCTGCTCCACGTGCTCCCGCTCACGTCCATCTGGGCCAACTACGTGAGGCACAAGTGGAAGAAGGCGTGTCTGTGCACGGGCCACCAGGGGGCGTGCTGCCGCAGGCTGCTGCGCGTCCCGACGTTCCTGTGCCTGGGGGTCGGCATCGTCGTGCTCTACCTCATGGTGAGCGAGGCGTAGCAGTGTGACAGCTTCATTCTAAATTCTGCGATTTGGCTGAAATTTGATTTTGTTTGGGCCACTTGTGTTTCTACTCAAAGGAAACGCCTGTGATGTTTCTCTGTCTTCTGTCATCACTTTTTCTTTCCATGCCCCTGTTTCTTCTCTCTCTTCTCTCTCTCTCTCTCTCTCCGTCTTTCCTCTCCCTTTTTTTCTCCCTCTCTCTCTCACTGACTTCTTTCTCTCTCTTCTCTCTCCCTGTCTCTCCATCTCTTCTTCCTTTCCTCTCTTCCCTGCTACGCGTCCCGGCGTTCAGGTGACTGGGGGTCGGCATCGTCATGCTTTATCTTATGGTGAGGGGCAGTGCACGTGACGTCAGGGGGAAATTCGCATTGTACTGAAAAGAGTTGTCTTCCAATCAAAGGAAACACCAGTGATTTTCTCTCCTCCTTCCCCCATCCCTTCTTCTCTCATTCCTTTGACTCGCTTTGTCCTTCCATTCTTCCTTCTGTCGTCCTTGTGTTCTTCCCCTGTTTCTTCTCTTCTTTCATTCTCTCTTCTCTTTGTCTTTTCTCTTTTCCACCCTTTCTCTTCTCACTGATTCTCTCTCTTTCTCTTTTTTTCTCTTCCTGTCTCTCACCCTCTCTGTCTTTCTTTTCTTGCCTGTCTCCCCTTTCTCTCTCTCTCTGTGTATGCCTGTTCGTTTGTCTGTCTGTCTGCCTTTTGTTCTCTCTGTACAACAAGTATGTCTCTCTCTTCCTCTCTCATTCAGTCATTTCTGCTCCTCTCTCTCTCTCTCTCTCTCTTTCTCTCTCTCTCATGTTTTCCTCCCTCTCGTCAGGTGTGGAACTTCATGATCCTCTACAGCCAGTTCTTCTGTAAACCGTCCCTTTTCCCACTCTCTCTTCTGTCATCTTTTCCTCTTTTCCATCTCTATCTCTCCCTCTGTCCCTCTCATGTTTTCCTCTCTCTCGTCAGGTGTGGAACTTCATGATCCTGTACAGCCAGTTCCTCGTCTTCATCTTTATCGACATCCTGCGCAACATGTCGACGACGCTCCCGCGCATCATCCTCATCGCCTCGGTCGTCATGTACTTCCGCACGGCCTTCCAGCACTTCGAGGACGAATACCGCGCCCTCAAGGAGCTCGTCTTCAGCACCTGTAGGGAGGTCAACAACGACAGCAAGGGTGCGTGTGTACGTGCGTGTGTACGTGCGTGTGTGCGTGCGTGGGTGCGCGTGTACGTGTGTGTGCGTGCGAGTGTGCAAAGGAAGAAACACCCTGTACGAGTACAGTTGGGGTGTAGGGGATACAGCACCTCCAGAGAGGTCAACAAGGACAGCAAGGAAGAGAAAGGCAGGGCAGGGCAGGGCAGGGACAGTCGCGTGTCATCAGACAGAGATCAAATGTCTACGATGGCTCACTGTCTGCCAAATAGGGATGAGCGAAGAATTATTGCGCAGACCTTGTAGAGCAACACACACACTCGCATGCATACACCTCTCTTGGTCTGAGCTGTCTTCATGTTTGGCTCACACACACACACGCACACACACACACACACACACACACACACACACACACATTGCTCGCCTTTGCTCCCACAGGTGAGGACGACTCTGTGGAGATCGTACTCTTCAAACCTGCGTCACAGCCTCTGTACCAGCAGACGAACGACACACCCCACGCACACACACACACGCACACACACACGCACACACACACACGCACCACACACGCACACACACGCACACACACACACACACACACACACACACTGCTTGTCTTTGCTCCCACAGGTGAGGACGACTCTATAGAAATCGTACTCTTCAAACCCAAGCAGCAGCCTCTGTATCTCCAGACGAACCACACACACACACGCACGCACACACACACCTCACTCTCTCTCCCTCTCTCTCCACCACAGGCGAAGACGACTCTGTAGAAATCGTGCTCATCAACCCTCCGTACGAGCCTCTGTACCTGCAGACGAACGACGGGGAGGCCTCCATCCCCCGCCGTGTCTTCTACGACATCTGCCGCGCCTACCGCCCCTACCGCCCGGCAGTCGTCGCCACCTTCGTCGGCCTCCTCTCCACCTTCGCCGTGGTCGCTATCATCTTCCTCCTCATCATCCAGTTCCAGGTCTTCGATGAGTTCTCAGAGGTGAGAGAATTGCTGTTCAGTCGCTGCAGTCTCAGAGGGGAGAGAATACGGACTTTTGACCTCAGGATCCACGGTTGTTGTCAGTCCTGACATCTTGAATAGCTTCTCCACCACCACCCACTGCAATGACGGCACTTTTTTCCCACAAAATTTCTTTGAAGTTGGGACCCTGTGAACCTCCACCCCCAAAACAAAAATAAACACAAGAACTGTCCCTTGACCTTCTTGGTACCGTCAACCGACACTGAGGTTGGCCCTGCCTCACCCAACGAACCAAATCTTGCAACCGCAAGAGCCCTCTCAGCCCACAATGTTCCCTCAAACTCAATCCTGGGCACATCCGATTGAGTGGCCCGAGCCCCAAGCATGGTACAGTTCTGTTTCTCTGACAGGTCGGGGGGGGGCAATTGATATGTTGACTGGTTGTTTCTGATGTTTAGATTGATGGGTTGATTCATTGACTGATTGATTGATTGATTATTGATTGATTATTGATTGATTATTGATCTCTGCGCGCGCAGGTTGGAGAGACGTTCCTGACGATCTGCACGGTGATGCTGCCCTCTATGTTCGGGATGCTCAAGTCCTCGTCGCACCAGTCTCTGTCCCAGCAGCGCAAGGAAAACCGCATCCGCTGCTGGCTGCACAAAATCACCGCCAGGCGGCACGTCAACTTCTTCAACAAACTCGACCCGACACCCCTCGGGGACACCGTCTGACGTAAGAGCGTCACAATAGCCAGGTTTAGCTGACCGTGGAACATGGAACGTGGATCCTGCAACAATCTGACGTCGAACATGGAACGTAGCTTCTACAGCCTTCTGACGCAGCAGCGTCACAATAGCGAGGATTAGCTGACCGTGCAACGTGGGACGTGGATCCTACTACCGTCGGACGCAGCGTCAAAATCAGTAGCGACGTTTGGCTGATCTTGTCATTCAACATGGAACATGGATTCTTCAACCGTCTGACACAACTGCGTCAGAATCAATAGCGAGATCAGGCAGACCACCGAACATGGATCGTGGACCATGAGACAGTTATGTCCACAAACTGCTGAAACCATTGCGGAATTCTTTCTCGTTTAGCCGTGCGTGGAACGTGGGTGTGAAGTGCGCGTCCTAAATATACTTGGACATGTTGCCATGGATGGAGAAGTGATTTGTGGTGGAGAAGATGACCCACGGACGGAGGCTTCTTGTTGTGCGAAGTCCCTTTAGGGCGAAGCACCATGTGGTAATGCAGTATATGGCAGCTGGACCAAAATGTCCCCTGGGGGGGGGGGGGGGGGGGGGGGGGGGG
>JAAUXT010015251.1_pt1 | contig 15115 bp, 14 predicted proteins | sample 7278171 | NCBI WGS metagenome assembly JAAUXT01 (sample SAMN14350112, study PRJNA611818) | marine sediment metagenome | isolation source: surface marine sediment (1.8m) | place: French Polynesia: Moorea | collected 2018-08 | reverse complement strand
TTCCAGTCTGTGATCACTGGAACAGGGGTAAAACGGAGGTTTTGTCCGCCCAAGACGGACGGATGGGGATACAGGGGCAAACCAATATCAGACCGCTACCGCGGCTGATAAATATGTAGATCTTGCATTGCAAAGTTCAAATTCGCAACGCGTCTCGCTGAACAAAGCGATTCCGGTTTTGCCCATTTGGATATCTGAGCCTCCCTTCGTGAAATTGCCCTTGGTTTCAGAATCACGGGTTTGGTGGAGTTCGGGTTACTGGCCAAATACAAGCGTCAGTTCTGGCCCGTCGACCACTGCGCCATCGCGCGGCGGGAGCAGCAGAAGGCTGCGCGCGCACTCACGCTTCATGACGTCATCGGCATCTACATCGTGCTGGGCGTCGGCCTCACCGCTAGCACCATCGCGTTCTGCCTCGAGCAATGCACATTCGTGGCTCCCAGGGCGCGGATACTGGACGGTATGCGGAGAGCTGAGGTGTGGCGGGGCGGAGCAGTGGGTGCGATGGGACGACGTGCGGACAACACAGGGTGGGGCCCGTTCGGGCAACGGAAAGGCCGGCGGGGCCGGCGTGGTGCTATTTATGAAGTCGGAGAGGAAGGAGGACAAGGAACATGGATGAGCCTCACGTAGCTGTGTGATGAGGGAGTCGGCAAACCATATGTGCACCCGCCAACAAACAACCGGCCCACACACGACACTTTCCTTCTTCACTCCAAAACGTGCATTTCCGGCTTTGCTCAATCTCACGGAATCCTGAAGTGAACTTCATGCAACCGCACAACTGCGAGACAAAAAGGCCTGTTCCCGCTCTATTCTCTGTGTGTCTACTCTCCCAGGCAGAGAACACAGGAATTTTCTTCTTTTTGTCCTTCGCAAGGCAAAGCAAAAACATCACGTGACTCGGAAAACCAAATGTTGTGTGAGAGAAAGAACACGCCCATTGCACGAGTGTTTTCTACCGAAAAAAGGAAACATTGCACTTTTTTGTGTTCGCAGTGTTGACTGGCGAACTGCAAGACGACAGGGAAACAAAACAAGAGACCTGTGGTGGTTTTTTACAAGCGTGTATGCAGATCTATTTCTCCAAAAGGACAACAAACATGCGCAAAAAAGAATTTTTAACAACAGTGCAAATCAAATAAATCAAAACTTTGTCATCTTCGTTTTTTTTTTTGATCATTTGAATGAAAACAACAAACGTGAAACTGTCATTTCGATGGTTTCTGTGACCAGGGACAACAAGATCCATTTTCTTTTTGCATCCGGCTGTCTCTAAAAACAAAACAAAACAAAATGTTCGTCAAAAATGTTCACTATCACAAACACAAACATTGATCAAGAGGTGCAGAACCTCCGGGGATCAGTCATGTTCGATTAAAGCTTTCTTTGTTCAGCTCTGTGTGTGTGTGTGTGTGTGTGTGCTTTTGTCTGTGTGTGTCTGGCCCTCAAATGACATGTGTGCGCATTTCCGAGTCTGTGTGTGGTTGTGTGTGTGTGTGGTTGTGTGTGTGTGTGTGTGTGTGTGTGTGTTTGGGTGTGTGTCCGTGCCGCGTTCCAGTGACATAGCAGAAAATGGCAGACAAGTTACACAACATGTGAAAACAGCGTTTCTAAACAGTGGTGTAGAGTTCAGAAGTGTGGTGGCTACACGGTTTCACTCACAGTGAGATCGTCAGAGCAGGAACACGAGACGGAGGCCACGCACCTCCGCCGCTGTCCACATGTGACAAAGTCTCGGGCGGACCCGACTTCCGCACGTCTTGTTCTTCTATCAACATTTGCCTTTCAACAAACAGCTTCGCATCTAGATGCGGATTCTACACAACACAGTGACAGATTCTCAACACTACCTTTCCAGGTTATTCAACTGCTATTAAGTACTGAATTCTTTCAATGCAAAATTTTCACCATCAGAAAACGTGTTCTTTTGATTGCATAACAAACTGATAGCTCATTCTCCCCCTCCCCCCCCCCCCAATTCAAATCACGTAAGTTTTGAGGAGGTCGTTGTGCGAGCGACGCAACAAAGAGGCGTTGACAACAACACCAACGACGCAGCAGTTTCATCAACGTAAGTCGAGCAGAAGGAAGCCGCGGATTTCTCAACAGGAAGACACGTGACAAAAGGGCCAATAGCAGCTGCGCTACCGTTCTTGATTCAAAATTCTACAATCGTTTCGATAACTACCGGTGTCCATGACGATTGTGACATCCTGTAGAAATGTGGAAACCTACTACGTGAAACACGGGACTAGACTTAAAGCTTCGTGACGATTTGATATTCAGGTGACAATACCCCGGTGGAATATAATAACGAGACACGGGATTCTCCACACACGGCACTCAAGAGCCTTTGAGTAGCAGGCCATTTCAGGTTGAAAACTTCGAAAAGTTTCAGGTCCAACCTGAAGTAGCCAGACACCCCGAGAAAACACCACTTGGAGCCTTGATGAGTGCCTGGCCATTTCACAATGAAGCTGAATTACCACAAGCCTGTGTCCCCTGTCTGGCCATTTCATTTCACCGTTTTTCCGGTGAACTGTACATGATATTTCGTGTTGACCCTTTCAGCTGCGTCACCACAAATTCCCTTTTTGTGGTTTTTGAGGAGTCACAGATCTGTGTGTTTGATGATGTGATCATTTATCCTTTGAGCTGCGCCGGTTCACAAAGGGTTGGAACCCACAAACTGACAGTCGCTATCGTGGCTTCGGAGTCGTATCTTCAAGTCTGGCTGGGCTTTGGTGAAGCTGGAGGCAGAAGGATGTCACTGAGAGATTTCAACACACATTTCCACCTTTCTTTGGCGTCAAAAACAGCTCAACGTGTCCAGTGGTCACCTTTCAGTGCAGCTGTGATATTGGTGCTGAGAGAGGCTTGCAGAAGTGTCACAACGGCACAAATGGAGAGTTGCATTCTGCGTAGCCTGTTTGTCCGTGTGGTGAAAAGAAGCAAATATGCTGGCCAGGTTCACAGGAAAAACACCAGCGTGGATTGGCTGTGTGGATCGCATCATTCAGGAATGTGATTTGAGTTGAGACCAGGTGGGGCGCCGCCCCATGTTGCGAGTCCGGCAGAACCGACCCGCTGCCGAGCCTACTTGGTGAGCGGGTGGTGGTTGGTTTTGTGGATCCGGAGACTGGAGAGCGTCTGGAACTCTCTGTTGCAATGCTCACACGGGAACAAGGTGCCCTGAAAAAAATTTACACATCGGGTGTGACGGCTTCAGAAGTGTTGTTTGGGTGAAGGTCTTGTCATTTATGAAGGGAAAGCAAACGACTCTTCGACACATCTACAGCTGTTCTTGTTGTTGTGAGACACAGACGGACGGACAGACTGAAAGACAGACAGACGGCCAGACAGACAAACAAATGAACACACACCTGGTGTCTGGCTTGGTGCTCTCTGTAGTGCGATTGAACAACGAAGCCTTTCTTGCACTCCTCACACCAGTACGGGTATTTGCCTGGAACAGACCAATCACACAACGATGTCACCAAAGTCACTCGGCACCAAGAAAACGATTCAGAATCGGTAAAACAAATCAAGTGACGGGGCATGTACCTGTGTGGTGCATGTTGTGATACTTGAGGCCCTGGGACGTGCGGAACTTCTTGGTGCACAGTTCGCAGGAGTAGGCGCCCTGCTCCAGGTCGCCGCCCAGCCCCAGCGCCGCGGCCGCCGGCGACACGGCCGCCCTGCTCCGCCCGCCCCCGCGGCCCAGCGCCCGCGCGACGTCGGCGGCGGTCATGGCCGAGGCGAGCGCCGGGTAGCGGGGAGGACGCGTCATGGCGGGCGCGGGGAGGCGCGGGCGGGTCAGCCGCTGCACGTGCCTCTCCAGCACTGCAAGACAAAGTTACTGATCGTAAAAATGCAAAATCTCAAAAGCCACGTCCTACTCACAACATCGATGAGTGAACTCCTCAAGTGACGTCACGGTGTATTTCCAGGTTTTCAGCCCCTGGAAACACGTTGACCAAGGTGCGTCGGAATTGTCCACCACCAGTACAGAGCTCAAGTTCTGTCCAAGGCCCTGTTCTCTTTCACAAAACAAATGACTCGGGAGTTCCGAGAACACCGACTTGCATTACAGGAACCCAAAGGGGACCGATCACTCTGAGGCATGAAAGAGAACAGGGCCCAACGGAACTGACATCACTTTCGCCCATCTTGGCCCCGGTGCGCATGCGCAGCGCTCACCGTCGTATCCGGCGCGGTGCACGAGGATCTGGTGCTGCTTGAGCGCCGAGCTGGACGCGAAGTCGATGCGACACAGACCGCACGTGTTGTCCTGCACCGCCGCCCGCCCCCCGCTCTGCTCCTGATGCCGGGGGAATTACACACACTCAGTGCACGTTACATCAAAACGCTTCGTGATCTGCTAAATTCAGACAGCCTCACAAAAGCTTGTTCAGGCCGGACGCTAAGGGCTTTTCTTATCCAGGCCCGTTTCATTGTGAACCAGAAGCACGTGATGGAATCACAGACAAACTGGTGCGCGGGATCTACTGTCTCGCTGACCTGAACCTGTGAGTAGAAGGAAAGGAGCTGCTGCTGATCGTCGTGCGTCGTGATTTCGGCGCCGCCCTCCCCGTCGCTCAAACTGATGACGTCATCCGTGTCTCCCGACCTGCAAGCACCCACGACAGAATGTTGGTACATGTGCGAGTGACAAGGAGGAAAACGGTGTGCAACGATGGGACGAATGAGATCCACAACTCCACAACACCCGAGAAAAAGGTTCGGACCCACTCCCGAGAAGCCACAATCAATTTCCCCCCAAAAGGGTGATTCCTCAACCCCGAGTCCTCCACCCGCCCAAGACGCCCCGTTGGTTCCCCCCACAGGACCCTGACCACGCCCACTGAGCGGCGCCGCTTACCCGCGGGCGAAGTTGGCGGCGTCGGGGTCGGTCTTGTGCACGGCGCGCGCCATCATGGCTGCCGCCACCGAGCTGAGGTTCCCTGCGCCGCCGCCACCGCTGTTGTTACTGCTCCCCTGAGACTCGCTAGTGTCGTGGAAATCTGAAACAGGGTGACGCGACGGTGTTCTCTCAGCTCCAGACAAGTTCAAGCTAAACTCGGGAAGAAACGCGTGGTTTTCTTCGTTCTGAAAACCCCAGCAAAGCAACAGCAACGAGAATGGATTTTGTTCGTTTTGTGTGCACGGAACATTTTCGCGAAATTTCTGCGAAAAAACATTTCGGCTCTTTGTCATTGATGGTAGTTTTGAATCTGGATGCAGTCATGCACACCACAGACCTGCGAACGCGTCGGCGTTGTTGTCGCCGAGGGCGGCGTCGCCGACGCGGAACGCGCCGTCCTCCGACGTCGAGACGCTGACGACGTTGTTTCCCGCAACAACGACCCAGTGTTGCTGCGGCGACAACGCCTCCTCGTCGCTGTTGCCCGGTGCGTCCTGCGAAAACATGAAATTGAAGGTTGTCAAGGCAACGAAAATCACTTGTTTGCCGCCATGGCTGTTTTCACCACCACACTTGAAGCTGAAATTTCAACTGAACACGAGGTTGTCGAACGTCGCCCTTTTCAGACACATGACTGACGCCACTGTTCATCGCGTCATCAGAAAACAAACTTACGATCTAAACCAACAAACCAACGTCAACACCAACAGCAACAACGCAGTTTATTGCAAAGCCAAAGCCAACCCGAACAACACAAAATGCTCAACCAGCAAGCCGGCTACGTCCACTCGTTGGCGACATCGATGTCGCCCTTCAACAGCGGGAACTGTTGGACCAGCCCCGTCTGATGCCGCGGCCACGTGGCTTAGCCTGGGGAAGGGTGCGAGTGGGGGTAGGGTAAACTCAGAATCAGCTGCGGAGGAGTGTGGGAGGACCGGGACGGAGTTTGCTGTCACCACATCTTCATTCCAAAGCGTTTCCGGTGCGAACTGGGATACAAGATAAAGTCAGTGTCTTCGTCGAGTCCAGTTCCACCTGCAACTGACCAAGGCATTGTTCTTCGAAAACAAAGAAGAGCGCAGACAAGCGCGTGCGCCCATCGCCAAGCATTCGCTGCGAGTCGCTGAGACGGCAGACATTGTGTGTGTGTGTGTGTGTGTGTGTGTGTGTGTGTGTGTGTGTGTGTGTGCGTGTGTGTCACCCTGGATGAGTCGCTCCCAACGCGAGACCTTCCCCAACAAGCACGTTCATATCGAGAACACAAAAAGTCTGTTTATTGGATGCAATATAAAGTAATAATTCATCAACATTCTTGCGTGTCACGCGAAATGCAACATTCAGTTTATCCAGTGGAAAACACAGAATCTCTCTCAGTCCAAACAGCCCATCGTCCTGACACTGCACACCGCCGGGGTTGGAATCTTGTTTCCCGTTCATGAACCCTGACAACAACACTTCTTCTGCCTCATCACAAAACCAAACTGCCACTTCTCCGTTCAATACCTGAGTGTCCTTCCAGATCTGTATCTGTGCTTTCAACCTTCTGCGGTACTTTTCCTTCAAAACAAATTTCTGATTACATGTCATGGTCGAAAACACGAAGCGAATCCAGGAAGCAACAAAACACATCACGTCGCACGTTTCTGTTTGACAGACTCTGCACAATTCAAGCCACAGCACCAAGTTGTTTAGATTCTCAGAAAACGACTTTGATTGCAAATCACAAAGCTCAATCAAGAGAATTTCAAGTTCACGTCTTGGAAAAGATCTCGTGCACCGTAATCTGCACGATTTGAGAATCCATTCACAGACAACACGGACTTGCCATCCATGATCGTCCACACAAGCTATAGACTCTATTGACAGCAAAACAGAACACCTGTCGGTGTGGATACGCGTCATCGTCGAGCGCAAGAGAACAATTCGGGGCTGGACAAATGACAGAAGTCTCCACGAAACATTTTTGTGTTGGGGAGGAGGGCGCCTTAGCAATGGCAAAAAAAGTAAATTTCGTGAAACTATTTTTCACTTCTGCGTAGACCTGGCTCTGGTCAAATCTTCGCACAGGGTTAGTGGGTTGGTGTTGAAAGGGGGGGGGGGAGTAGTGGAGAGAGGTGGTCCACGTGTCGCCACGTTTGTCAAGACACCCAGTGTGATTCCATTTTCACACAATCGGCTCCGCTCGCGTTACACACACTGCAAAGCAAAGATTTCCAAACGAAATTCATGCACAAGACAAAACGCACGGCCTACAAAGCAGGTTCACGCCCAAAGCGAAGCTAAACTCCTAGTTCGGGAACTGAGACTGGCATATTTCATTGTGTTCCAACAAGCTATCAATGTTGTCCGTTGCTGTGTTGCATTTTGCACACGTGTAGGGCGTCGTTTTGAAGTGAATCCTGTTCATGTGGGCGTCCGCCCTGTTCCAGCTGTCGAACATCGCCCAACAGCGGTTCCACGAACACCTGTAGTTCTGCGTGTTCGAAGCGTTCGTTTTCACCCCGAAATCGTGCTCCCCGTACGCTGGCAGATCAAGCATCTGCTTCGGCTTGCTCTTGCTGCGTTTTTCACCGTTTTCTCCCAGTTCATAGTTCTCTGGTACAGGATGCCGCCCCACGGAGAACCCCAAGCACACCGCCTTGTGGATACACACCGCCTCCGGGTTCGTGTGCTCGTACACGTCGCAGATGTCACACTTGAGTCGCACGTTGTAGTGCGCGTTGATGTGTCCCTGCATGTTGGACTTGTTGTACCTCCACGCGACGCAGCCTTCCTCGGGACACGCGAAGAACGTGTCCTGGTCCTGCTGCACCTGCAGAGGCCCCGGAACTTCACCCGCAGCACAGCGGTTCTTCCGACGCAGCCGCCCAGCAATCGAATCCGTGAACTGCTCTCCGCTCGCGCCCACACCCGCCTCCGCCAACCCGTCTTTCTTCAGAGAATTTTTGTAATTTTCAATTAACTTCTTCCGCATTTGTCGAACTTGGAACTGCTTGGTTTTGCAGATTTTCTTTTGAGGCGCAGTTTTCTGTGGCAGCGTCACACCCTGGTCCACTGCGCCCTGCTCAGCTGGTTGTTTCTCCCTGGACTGATTTGACTCTGACGTTGACGGCGCTCCTGGCGTCTGCTGCTGATAGCCGTGTTCCTCCAGGATCCGCTGAACGTCAGCGGAGTGACCCGGGGACGCGGCGCCTGGTGCGTCCCGGCTGCTTTGTGGCAGAATGTGCCTGATGGATCCATTGTTTCCACTGGGCAATGCGTCCAACCTGTCCTGATTCGTTTTACCATCAAAGTCAATCTGCTCTGCATCTGGTCTCTGCGTTGCGTCAGTGACAACACGGGCTTCAGCATCTGAATTTGACTCACTGTTCTCTGCCTTTGTTTTTCCACTTTCAGCACCACACTGTTCCTCAGAGTCGGAAAGAATCTGAATGACATGATGTTCCTTTTCCACCTTCGGCTTGACTTCAGCCTTCCGCTTGACTTCAGACTCAGAATCCTCGTCGTCTGTGTCAGAAAGAATCTGCACATCCGGTTCCTCTTTCGTCTTCAGCTTCCCGTCAGTATCGGAGTCGTCCAGATCGATTTTGATGACCTCTGGCGCTGGGTGTCTCCGTTTGCCACTCCCACCCAGACCAGTGGACAGCGCCCTGATACCAGAGTCGATGTTCTCGCCGACCCGGGTGAAGATGGTGCTGACGTGTTTCAGGGTCTTGATGACGCGTCTTCGCTCGTGCCTCAGCTCTCCGGCTTCTTGTTCAGCAGCGCGATCTTTCATCTGCGCTGCTGCTCCATTCGGTCCTGTATCTTTGACATCACACAGAGATGAGGTTCCTGCTTCGCTTGTTTTGACAAGACCGAGAAACTCCCTTTCTGCCAGCTGTAGAGCAGCAACAAAATCAGCACCAGGATTTTGACCCGACTTCACAGACAGACTGCCATGGGCGACAGAGTTGTTGATGTTCTGTTGTGAACTCCGGTCGGAATCTGTCGGTGCTCGGAACTGAGAACTGACATCACCATTTGGCCCGGCAATCTGGTCACCAGCAGACGGAGTGACACGGTCAGATGATGTCTGCTGGTCCAGAAAACTGTCCAGAATACTGTCCATGCCGACGTTATCCTGAGACATTTTCTCCAAAATGCCCAATGCTCCAGGCAGATCCTGGAAAATTTCGTCGACTGTCGCCACATCGAGAAGAGGCAACGGAGAACTCGATCCTGGGGTTGCTGAGGCGTTCTGACTCCCCTCTGGTGGATTCTGTTCGCCAATTTCCGCTGTTTCCAACCCATCACCGCTGAGTTTTCGCTCTTGGTTGTTCTTGTCCTTGCTCTGTTGTAGTTCAGATTCTGCCGAGTCGTCGGTCGTGTTCATACCAGATGAAAGCGTGTCCAAAGCAGCTAGATCCTCATTTCCTTCACTTGCGGGCCGCCTCTGATCATCTCCACCCTGAGCTTCAGCTGCTGTTTGCCTCTCAGCGCCTGCTTCACCAGTTTCGTGTTGAACATTCTGTGGTTTGTACTGGAATGTGTCGAATTTGGACTGCTTCTCAACTTGGGAGAAATCCCTGACATGTCGACATCGGATTCTAAATCTGTGTAATCCCCAAAATATTTTTGTTTCTTTGTCCTCGAGGAGCGTCTGACTTTGGAGGCTTCCTGCTGAAGTTCGGCAACACTGAGACTTTCGATTCTTTTCAACACCACGACAGCGGAATCCAACGAACGTTTGCAGTTCTTCTTCGACTTGGGTTTCGGCCGAGGAGCGCATTTCCACGTGGGAACGTACGCCGTGTCCAGAGGCAAGCCATCTGCCCCGAGGCGTCTCTTGGGTTTCTTCGGTTTCGACCCGCCCTGACTCTCCTTGCTCTTCCTCGTTTCTCCCTCTTTCTCAGAAGCCCTGATATGTTTCTCAGCTACTTCGTTGAATTCTTCAAGACGCTCAGATTGTGACGGACCTTCCTCCAAAACTTCAAAAGCCGCGGGATCTGGAACCTGACTCCGGTCAGCATGCGCATCCACGCAGACCTCCACCTGGGACACCACCGACTTTTCACACCCAATCCCAGGAGCGGTTTCCTTGGTACCGGAGGTGTCGGCGCCTTCGCCCCGCACGCTTTGCTCTCCCTCGGGATTCAGAAGACTAGGGTCCCGCCCTTCCCCAACGCTCCCCGACTGCGAGGCTGAGTCGCCTTGGTGTTGTTCTTCGCTGTCCGGGGCCTGCGTCGCTGTTGCGAGCCGCTCCACGAAGCCACCGACGCCTCCATTCTCACAAACCTCCCGCAGACGCTCAATACCAGCCGTCACCTGCTCTTTGCTCTTTGCTCCGCGGGAACAGAAGTTTCAGCCTCAGGTGTAGGAACTCCCATCCCCGCTTCTCCAAGATTCTCAGCACACTGTTCCACAATCGCGTCAACTTTCTCATCTTTTTCCTCAAGGTTCTCCTCGTTTACTTCAACGTTCTCCTCTTTGACCTCAACTGTTTTGGATTCTCTCACGTCGACGGCGTCAGCTGATAAGCTGCCTCGGCCCGCTGTGTCATCAGTGAGTGGAAGACGCACTGGTGATTCTGAAGCAACAGGAAAGGGAACATCGGAACTGATAGCTTCGGGAGGCGTACCTGACTGGTCTTCTTCTCTTTCGCTTCCGTCGCGAGCTTCACCCGAATCTTCGCCAGCTCGGGACAGGGGCTCAATGACAATGGCATCAGGAGGGGTTTTGCCACTGAGCATCAAATCTCCTGATCTGTACTCGTCAGCAAAATTAGCAAGCAGAAAACTTGCGTCAAATGTTGATGGAGAATTCTCGAAGATTATCTGCAAGAAGACCAAGCCTTGTGGCGTCAAAAAAACATTCCAGCTGGTGAGTACAGAGTGTACGTCCTTCATGAGATCCTCACGCAGTGTTTGAAGCGTTGGCGATTGTAGTAGGTTTGGTGGTAGAAGCTCGAACATTTTAGCAGAAGCACGAATCACATCAAAGTTTAACGTGCACCAGAGGTGCAGGCAAGCTTTGTGCTGTCAGCAACAAATGGAAAAGCCGAAACTTGTTTGTTGTGAAAATGTCATTGTGTTCGGTCCTTTGTTCATCGTCAATTTCTTCTTGGTCGCTTGTGGACTGTTCTGAAGAACACCTCATTTTCAGTACTTTCCGTGTCAATCGTTTCGCCCTCGTCGTTCGTCTCTTCTTCGCTTTCGGTGTCCACGATCTCAACGATCTCCGTATCACTGTCTACGCTCTCAGTGTTGGTGCTCGAATCATTCCCGTCCTTTCCAGATTCGCTGGAAGTGTCGTTCGCGGCCTTCACCATCGTCTGGTACGATTGTCCCGCCATCGTGTGAGTTCGGGCCGTCCTCCTCACATTTCCCTTCTTCACATCAACGTTTTCTGAAACACCATCTTTCGTGGGCTGGTTCTCATCTTTACACACCTTTTTCACTGTCGCTGTGTCTTCTCTCAGAAGATCGCTTTTCTGGACTTGCACTTCTTGCTTGCGAGGTCTACCTGGCCGTTTCTTTGGTCTGCCAGCTTTCCAACCAAAAGCAGAATTCGTCGCCTGAGACGGTGTCGAGGACTTCCCTGTGACAGCAGCTGTCTTGGTCTGACCATTGCGTTTGCGTTTCAGAGACGGTCTCACTTTGACCCTGACCTCACTTCCAGTTTCGGGGGACATCTCGAAATCAGTTTCCCCACGTCTTCGCCCAGCCCCGTCTCTCCCCCTCACAACACCAGTCACAAAAGCCGGTTCTGAACGTCCCATAACTGTCGATAAACTTACGTTGTGCTGACGTCCACTTCCAAACGCACGTGACACTCTGGACGGGGTTTGTTTGTCGTGTCCGCTGTTCCCAACTGGACCTGACTTTCTTCCGCTTCCAACGTCCTCGTCAGTTCGCTCCACCGTTGTTCTGTGCTGCTGCCTTTCCGTTACCTCCGATTTCAAACCGCCCTTATCTGATTCCAACTGTTGCTCCCGGGTGGATTCTCTTCTATTCGGCCGAATCCTTGATGCCTCCTCTGTTGCGCTGTGATCTGGTTCAAGCAAGAATATCATGCCGATCTCCTTCTCTGCGTTTTCCTGTGAAGCGCCTGACGATCCCACCTTGAGCTTCCTGTTCAAAGTTTGGATCTGATGCTCCAACTCAGCGAATCTCTCGCCAACGTGAGCGACAAGGCGCTTCAGATCGTGAACAAGATCAACGTTCTTGACACTTTGAATCTCAATTCGACCAAACGCTACGTCCTTTGTCCCTTTCAACCCAACAAATTTCTTCCTTGTATCCTCTTCCTGGAGTTCTCCTTCGGGAGAAGGTGTTTCAGGTTGACGCGTCCTCGAACTTGGGGTGACATTTTCTGTTTTGCCCACAGAAAACGACAAACTCCCATCTCCAAGACAAGGAAACGGTGCCGGTTGGTTGGTTCCTCTGAAACCTTCTCTTTGACCGCGGGCTCCACTGTCTGTGTGGCGTGTTTCCTCCAGTCCGCGAGTTCCATCTCTGTTGCTGCTTCGGCCGGGTTCATCTGGATCAGTCCTGCTGCCAGTTGAATCCTTCGCACAAGTCTGCGCACATTGGTCTGTGGTTTGACCCTTGGTTGAGCGCTGTGACTGTCCCTGCACCACAGGCAAAGTCGCTTCCACTCGGTCTGAGAAGCTGACCACGTCAAAGCTGTCCTCGGTCAAGTCTATGTTGTCCAAAACGTCCAATGATTCCGGCAGGTCCTTTATCAGTTCTTCAAACGTTGGCAGATCAAAGACGGGGCACGAAAGTTTTGTTCTTGTATTGAAAATGACCTGTGTTAAATCACTATCATCCTGATTTCGGTTTGGTGCCATTTCTGGTGCCTGCGTTGAGTCTGGACCACCACAGCCACCCAGCTGTGCAACTTGTACACTGGATCCACCTGGACCTGGACCCTCTCCTTGGCCAGCGCTTGGCAGCTTGGTCGAAACGCTGCTCACACAAGAGGAGTCACTTGTTCCTTTGCTGGCCTTGGCTTTGCCATGGACATCGGAGGCATCGGCACTGTGCGCACGGTTGTGTGACTGAAACCAAAACGGAACTGGCCAAAATCTTTCGTGTTTGTCGAATGCTTCCATCTTTTCGATGCACTGAGGGTGAGTTGGACTGCAGTCACATCGAACATCATGCTCACAAACAAGCGAGATTGCAAACCTGAGAGTTTTCTCATCCCATTCCACCCTGAAACTTTAAAAACTGTCACAATCAGAACACATTCGTTTGTTTGCATCAAACCGTGCGAGTACAGTCTTCATCGGCAACACAACACAACTTCATCGGCAAAGCTTCTGATGCGCAATCGGACCAACACGAACCCATGCGAGGCACGACATGTGACCCAGTGAAAAGGTTGTCCCGGGGATGGGGGACGTCCCCACCACTATGTCTGGCCATGCTGACCACGAACCTTGGGTGGGACACAATTTGTTGTCACAATTCTTGTGACCACAGGACGCAGACAAACCACACGCGTGGAACAAGTTCAGACCGTACGAAAACGTGACCAACGTGCGTCAAAAACAGACCCTGGATACAGTTCGCACCCGCTTCAAGACCGTCTTCCCTCAGAGCACTCGTCCAGCAAACAAGTGGCTTTGTTGCTCAACTGTTTGACTCAGAACATACCACGTCTCATGACTGTGAAGTGTCCGTCGGCACGGTGGTCCGTGAGCCTGACTGACACAGCACCGTCAATCTGAGGTGCCATACCAAAATGGAACTCTTTGCAAGCGATGAATTCACAGCCGGGCCCTTTGTACTCAACCACCTTGACTGGCGAGCATGGCTTTGGATGTAAATTCCTTTCCTGTCGGCAGAAGTGAGGCGACCCAGCAAACTGCACACCTTCAGACCTCAAACAGCTGCACTGGATTCGACAGCAACGCAGTTTCGACAGATTCACTCAAAGCAGCAGACAACAGGTCCACGTGAGCATCACAACCTCGGGTGTCAATTTTGTTCGTTTTATTGTCCAACCAAAACTTCTGGAATACACAATGTTCGGACAGCGGACAAGTTTCTGCCTTGATTCTGTTCAATCACGAATCCAAAAGCCAAAAAACTTGTAAAATTGATACGAATCGATGACACATGACAGTGTTTTAAAACACCGAAACTTGCATCATTACCCTGTCCAGACACACTGAAACTGTCCCTGTGGAACGAGAAAAGGGCAGAGATCGTCGACAACAGTTCTTGAACAGACACGAGTAGACTCTACAAGTTGTCCCGAATTTTTGAGGGGGAACAGCAAAAACTGAACCCACGTGAAGCACGAACATTTGAAAAGCACAAAGTTGCCGGTTTGGTCTCGTTTCAACAACACGCTCGCGTACACTTGATAAAAGTGACAACCACATAAAATTCAAACATACAGATCTGGAAAGATCAAGAGACCTCCAAGAAGATTCATCTCTGCGGATAAAATGAGCACAAGGCTTCACACAAATAAGTTTGACATGCACACTGCAGCGAAAACAAAATCTTACAAATGCTTCACCAAAAGCTTCTCCCTTTGTCTCTCTCTTTATCTCTTTCAGCCTCGACAGTTTGTTCTGCCGATTTCGTGGCAGTGCGAATGAAATGTGGCAACAGCTTACGTTCTGCAGGTAACAACGATTCCAGAATAAAAGCTCGTCGAATCATCACGTCAAAAGATTGCGACACCTGCCTTGGTACACGAAGCAACGTCAATGTCCAGTAAAGTTTGCCAGAAAGTTTCAATGTGTGTACGAGGAAAGCGAAGGATGTCTTGAATAGAGTCTAAAACCGGAACCAACAAACACACCACAGGGAACTTCAAGATGTGCCGCAGCTCGTGAGGACGACAAATCTAAAGGCACAAGCACAACATTGTTTGGCTCGAAATAGATGTTTTCTCAGACGGCTGATGAACACATCAAACACGATCAGCAATGGAGAAATGTGGGGAATCTACTTCCGAACAGACCTTGCAGAGCTGGTCTCCTTGTAGTGAGTTTTGATGTGCTCTTGCATGCTGATTTTGTCCGGCCGCCACTTGAAGCAACGTTCTTCTGGGCAAACGAAAAACTCCCCTTTACGAGGATCTATCATTTAATTCTGAGAATGGTCATGATCGGAACATTTGCACATGTTGAAGCTCTTTGACACAGTTTCCACTGTTTTACAGTCTGCTTGGGAACAAATT
>JAAUXT010076183.1_pt1 | contig 15124 bp, 13 predicted proteins | sample 7278171 | NCBI WGS metagenome assembly JAAUXT01 (sample SAMN14350112, study PRJNA611818) | marine sediment metagenome | isolation source: surface marine sediment (1.8m) | place: French Polynesia: Moorea | collected 2018-08 | reverse complement strand
GGGTATCTCAGACACATTGCTGACTGGGGCATTGGTGGATTGGGACAAGTGCTGTCCTGCCTATGTACGCTGCCCGCGGCTGATTGTCTACTTGAAAGTCTAGTTTGAATTTCGGGCTCAAAACAACGCCAGAGTGCAGGGGCTAAAAGGTAACATTGAGCAACGTTGTTTGGCACAGAAACTGGAGGCGTTGGAGAAGGAGGAGGAGCTGCGGGAGGCGGCCGGACTCTACGACTCCGACAGCGATGACGATCCGGAGATGGACGAGATCAGGAAAACAGCCAGGAAGTACGTAGAGTCCCGACATGTGCTTCATTATAGGGATTGAAGTTGTTTGGAAGCAAGTTCCGCACCTGAAATGCTGACTGTACGCCTGGTGTCTGGTATAGTGAAATGGTCAGGTCAGACACCCAAAATCAGGAGGCACAGGGCAAGGGTCCCAAGCCTCTGCCCAAGGTCAGGCAGGTCTGGCAGCAGACTCCTCAGCCCTCTTGCTTGGTGCCTCCTCATTTCAATTCTCACCTGAAACAGCCAGATACTCATCAAGGCTCCATATGCCCTGTGCCAACTGATATCACATGCAAGTTGAAATGAGGAGGCAGGCTGTATCAAAAATTTGGGGTGTCTCCCCATTGAATTCCACCAGGCCTCACGGTCTGGCTTGACCACGTGTTCTTGTGGGGCATTGTGGGTCCGATCGTCCGATCTGACCAGTGAAACGTGATTTCACTCACTCTGGACCTGTTTGCGACAGGATCGTGGACAAGCGGAAGTTGATGGTGATGGAGTCACGTGAGAAGCGGCGCATCGAGAAGCCGCGCGTCCCGCGCACCGCCACGAAGCTGGACACGCAGCGCATGAGCGCCGAGATGGGCGAGCTCGGCGTCGACGTCAACATGGACGACGAGGTGCGTGCGCATGCGCAGGCGCATTCCAACCAATGACGTGACGTTGGGTTTGAATCAACAGAATTCGTATTGTGGGGGGTTTACCGTCCGCCTGACAGAACGACTGAGATATTGTCGCACCAAAACAACGATTGGTGTCACGTGCGGGTCGTTCCACAGAAAAGAATGAGTTGGAAGTTTTATCAGTTTGGTTGGTTGTGTTTGTTCCAGAGTAACTTGTCGCGGCTGCGGTCGGTGAGCAAGAGACGCGCTGCGCTGAAGCGGAAGCGAGAGGAGTCGGCGGTGGGCATGCGCAGTCAGAGCCGCGCGCACAGCAGCTCCCGGACCCCACGTGACCAGTCCGGCGTCCGCGACCCGACAGTGCGTCCATCGCTCCTCCGATATTTCAATTTCCGTTCAGATTCAGCCTGTTCTATTGTGGAGAAGTTGAAAGCTATGCACGCGTACAGTAATCTCACGATAATCCGTACGACCTATTTGCCTGTGTCGAAAGTCTTCTTGTATTCTATTCCTGTCTTCATTTGTTGCAGATGGCCAAGAAACTGAAGAAGGTGGCAAAGAACGCGCAGCGCGACATGAACAAGAACGCGAAGAAGGGCGAAGCCGACCGCAAGATCCTGAACATGAAGCCCAAACACCTGTTCGCCGGCAAGCGCAAGGCGGGCAAAACGCAGAGACGCTGAGCGGGAACGAGACGGACGCCTTTGAAAAGTTTCGCAACCCTTCAGTGGTGCAAATATTTTTTGCTGAAGTAGGTTTCCTTTGTTCGTCGTGAAGGTTTTGCTCCGACAGCGGCAGATTCATCGTCTTTCCATGGGGAATTGAACCATCAGGAACCGTTCTTGTTTGGAAAGTTTTTGTTCGCGTCTGCCACACTTTATGTACAGCGTTACGGTCGTTCTTGGGCAAGAATAAATCGATTGAAGACGATGGCCTTTTCGTTTCGTTGTTTTGGAAGCTCGGTCGTATCTGAAAATCTGCTCAGCGAGGTTCTGCTCGAGCAATGAACAACATAGCAACCAAACCGTGTGACCTACAAAGTGTCCTGACCAAATTTCTGTCCGCTGGAACCGTCGTGAAGACTCAGAAAATTTTCGACACGCATGACTAACCCAAATTTGTCTTGAATCAACATTTATTGCGCCACAAGATGATGTTCACATATTTTACACAAGTGTACAGAACCTAGCAGCACGAATGATACACCTTGGTCAAAAGTTGCTCCCAATTCGACCACCCCAACCAAACTCGCAACCTGCGACCACATACTTGCGACGTACTTGTGATGTTCGTTTTACTTGATCCACTTGGTGGTGGTTACGATTGTTTTCAATGCTCCGTTTGCAGAAATGCTTGTGCTCCCTTTTGCATAACTTCTTTGTTGGTGGTAAAGTTAGTTTTATGCTCCCAGATCCACTAAGTTCAGCTCGCAGCACCGGTCCAGCACTGTTGCGACTTGGTCGCCTCACACGACGCACGTACACGACGGCATGACCTAAATCCGCGGTGTTGGTCTCACTTCCAAAGGTCACGCCACTCCAAGAAAACCCTCGGCCTGAGTTTTGATGTTGAAAAAGTTCCTTTGTTGTTTCTCGTTTCAAGTCCTTGCATAACTTTCGAATTTGTTTAGAAAGCGTACAGGAGTAAGAAAGCCATCATAAGACAGAAAAGACCCATAGCCTCGGACAAGGCGAACCCCAGAATGGCGTAGGAGAAGAGTTGCTGCTTGAGGGAGGGGTTCCGGGCGTAAGCAATCACTAAACTTCCGAATACACTTCCAATTCCAGCTCCTGCAACGACAGAAACAAGGCTTTCACTCACTGTCCCCATTCACTCAAAACTCGAGTGATGTTCGTCGATGGCAAACAAAGCTTCATAATTGCAGGACATATTTTTTCACACGTGTAATCAAGTAAATTATGTCTTTTTGGAATCATCAGCTTTGGTCATATCCTATTCACGAGGAACTCGGTGGAAAAGACGACACCCAAGGCAGGTACGAACCTGATCCAGCTACCCCGACGGTGGCAGCGCCCGCGCCGATGTATTTGGCAGCTTGATCAATGTCTCGTCGAGCGATGCTCGTGTGGAACTGGCGCAGCTGAGAAATAGATGTCCCGGTTTTAAGGATTTGTACTGAGGACCACGCGTGTGTGCAGATAAAACTGTGCTTCCCGTGCAGCTTCCGTCGAGTGTGGAAAGGTTTCACAGCTGCATCAAGGACGTAGAAAGCACCGATTATCGCCCCTTCAAACATGGTGCAGATTTTGACGCGACCACTGTTGCATGTCATCTCACGCACTGCCACAACCCATGACTTCTCATCCCTGCGACCGTAACTTCTCAACACTCACTTGGCTGCTCACGAAGGAGAGGGCAGGTGTGTGGGTCAGTCCATTGTACGTAGCTAGACTGCAGCGCGGCGAGACCTGCACAGAAAACAAACGTCACAGTGAAGCCAACCACGCTTCAACACAATCCAACCGACGGGTCCCTACGAATTTCACACAACCTGCCAAGGGACAAGTCAACGCACACGGGTCCATATTCATTCACGATTTTCACAAGTTTCACTCACTCGGAGCTCTGGAACAACGACAGTACAGCTGTTCCCAGTGACTCACCTCCTGGTTTGTGTTCCTGCTCACAACTGTGCTGCCGAGCGGGCGCAGCGCGCGGCTGCTGTTCACCTGCAACACAAAGCAACACTTCAGGACACACCAACGAAACAGTCAATGGGGCACAGAGGACCAGAGATGGGGGACACACAGAGGAACAGAAATCTGTGCACAGGACAGACTGTTCAGCCACACACAGCCAAACATTTCACGACATTTGTGCAACTGACAATTCACAGGAATTGGGTGCAAAACCAAAGCTTTCCGCCCAAACTTGCACAGGCGCTCTTGTGACGCGTTCAGTATCAATTCTGTCCACATTGAAAGGGGCGGCAACAAAGAGGGCCAGATTCACCAGTTGTCTTTTGCGTGGTAACCACAACGCCCTCGTTGGAATTGGAATTTGTCGTGAAGTGGACTTGGACCCACTGCTTGTTTTCAAGAATGGATGTGAATTTCACAGCCAAAATGCCGAGTAAGGAAGCTTTTCACGGAGACACTGTCGGTCAAGGTCATCCAAAGCTTGGCTGTGCAGCTCCAAATCCTGCTCTATGAACGCCCATTTCTGTGCGTTTTTTCGCCAAAAAAAACTGCTCTTTGTCACACGACACAAACATACTGACAAGTCTGCAATGAATCCTGCCTTATCAACAAAGCGATCAAGATCCCAAACAAGCAATGAGTCGTCTCTCCTTCCCAAGGGCAAAATCGGTCTGCAGACAAGAATTGGTTACGCGAATGTTTTGGAGCTTTTACGTAAAAGAAACGCGACTTACCAGAGTCCTGGTCGACTGTGTTGCGAGTTTTGAGCAGGAATACATCCTTCTCGTGGTCTTGGAGCCGGGAGCAACTTTGACAAACCTGAAAATGTCAAAATTTTGAATGTGGTCCTCAGCAACTACCGGCAACTTTCAACAGCAAACTTCAGCTATATTTCCGATCTGCCTCCGTGCAAATTTTTGTCTTTCAACGCTAGAGACCCTAAACTGTCATTTAATGGTTGTATGAAAATCCTGAGTGTCGTAAATACAGCAGATTAAAAAAGATTTCCAAGTCTGACAAGCAAAATGTTATGGCGGCTCTCTTACCGGTGGCGAAGGGCACTGACAGGGAGCAAACCCAGAATCCTGAGCGACACGGTCATGTGACTTCTTGTTCCGGTCGTCTGCTAAATGACCAACAGTTGCTATAACATTACAATTTGCGACAATATCTCGACAAAATGATTCGAATAAGCTCCAAACAAAATTATGAAAGTGCAGAGCAGTCTTAGAAAAATATTTGTAAATTGAAACTTCGGAACTGAAAACTGAGGTTTGACCCTGGACGACGTGCTGCTTAGAGCTCCCGTCAATGGATCCATGGCTGTCTTTCTGGTAAATGATTGCCAGTTTCGCGGATGTGGACAGCTATTTGCAACCCTCGGGGACCTCATACAACACATAGAGGAAACACATATAGGTATGGGAATCTGTATGAGTGATAAAGTCGTGATCCCCTGCAAAATGGAAGGAGAAAACAGGCGCCAAACGCGAGATATTTTCGCAGTTCCTGGTTGAGATGCGTTGATCAATAGAGCACGCAACTGCTGCTGAAGCAGAGCGGATGTGCACGTTTCCGATCTCAACATCGCAACGATATCAAATTGCGATTTCTATCACGCAGTTGTTGAACACTAACGTACACAGACTGGGCAGAGTGGCAGAAAATTGAAGTCTTGCAGAAATTGCAGATTTGCTCGGGTGCAACCAACCTTTCGAAATGTTGCAATTTCGGGGGTCGGTGGGTTGAGCGACCATTGACGCACTTGAACATTTGCGTTTCTTTCAGACTATGACCCACGTGTTCAAGAGAAGCAGGAGATTCAGCGACCATCGTCACTGGCTGTGAGCTACGTACTCAGGTGAGCCAGCCAAGGAGCCCCGCCCCAATCAACCACCTTTGTCTTTGTTTCTCAGGAGGTGAAACTCGAGTTTGTGCACCACCACTGTCTCTTTGAAGGGTTTTCACCGATGCTGCCAAACGGGAGAATGTGGAGAAGAAGAAGCTGCGCGCTCAATCCCCAGCCTCATCAGTCTGCAGCAGCACTCCGACAGGTAACGCTGCCGTCTCACTGCTTCCGCACTCCAACAGGGAACCCTTCACTACCCCGTCCTGCTACTGGAGCAAACTGACCAGTAGCCCCCACACTGATACTGCTGCACTCGGTTCACTCACACACCCCTCCCATCACTGTTGCACTCCGACAAGAAAGTCACCACCACTGCTGCGTTCTAACAGGTGATCCCTCACTGTTCCACCCTGCAGCTGCTGCACTCGGGTGACCACTGCTGCAGTCCAACAAGAATCCCCCCCCCCAAACCACTGCACTCAGTCTGTGTCTGAGTCTCGATGTCTGACGCCCTCAGCAGTCCAGTTTGCGGCACCCAACCCTCAACCCTCCCATAACGTTACACATGGCACAAGTCAAGATACAAGTGAAAATTCCACTTGTTCAACCAACCTGACTCCTCTGGGGAACCCCTCTCCAGAAATATAATTTGACGCAGACTCAGGTGGAGACTGACACGAATTTGCCTCAATGTTGGGGTGAATGTAGATTCTACCCAGGTCCAATTGAAACAACAGGAAACCCACGCGGAACACAGGTGAGGAGAACAAAACACGGGTGGTTATGGTACGTGGTCTGAAGATGGTAGATCTAGATACAGTGAGTGAACACATGGGTGACATGTTGACATTTGCTTCAATGTTGGGGTGGATCTATCCAGATCTCATTGCAACAATAGAAAACTCACACTCAGGAACAAGTCTCTGTTGGTGTGTCTTCTGGAGTTCAGACATTGATTTGAACCACAGGTGCGTAGAATAGATATGAGTCACGGTATTGTTCTGAAGATGGTAGATCCACAGTGACAGTGAGTTCTTGTTGGGGTTGACAGGAAGTGAGTTCGACGAGGAGGAGGCCGGAAGCGGAAACGACGACAGCGACGACAGCTGCACCACACAGGAGGAGTTCACGTCACAAATCATTCTCAGGTTTATGGCGTCATTGGTATTTCTGAGGCGTGGCGTTTCTCATTCACACAGACAGGTTGAACAGCATCTCGAGTCATGTTTCCGAAAACGTACGTACTTCGTGAAACCCCGATTTGAATTGTCGGTAGTCTGCTGATGTCGCAATGCTGTTGTGAAATCTCTCAAACTCGTGGTGCAGCAGCTTGAGTTTTGATGTCAGATACCGAATTCACCCGTGTCTCAGTCGCACCCAAGCACAAGGCGCACCCCAACTTTTGCCTTGATTTTCTGATATCAGGTCACGTTAAATTGACAAGAATCTCATACCCGTGCAAGACACACCCCAACTTTTGGTACTCGACAGACAAAAAGGAGCGTATTATGCACGGGTGGATACGGCAGATTTGCTTCGCAGCAGCACCGATTTTTAGTCGCGACTCTGACAATGACCGTTGATCTGTCGTTGTTGTTGTCCTTCCCTCCCACAATTTTCTGAGTCCAACTCTGGAATACATGCTGTCTGACCAGGAGGGGGGGTGTCACACAGCATCGACTTTTTCGAAGTGCCAAAAATGTTCCAAGTCCCCCTACATTGTGTGTTTTTGGTCGCACAGCATGATAAAGCAGCGGGAGGAGAACGACTTATGCGTCTCATACACGGGTGGATACGGTCGATTTGCCTCACAGCAACAGCGATTTTATTCAGTGTTTCTGGTCGCACAGCATGATAAAGCAGCGCGAGGAGTGCGACTCCACCGACAACAAGCCGTTCGCTTGCCCTGTTCCTGGCTGCAAGAAACGCTACAAAAACATCAACGGGATCAAGTACCACGCGAAGAACGGACACAGGAAGGACGGCAGGTGCGTGTTTCGCTCATCAATGTGTTGGCGTCAAAACAAACAAACAAACAAACAAAAACACACCAAAAAGCCCAGTTCCCAATTGGGTTGAATGATGTCTGTTGGATTTGTGTCATTTTCATTGAACAAGACATCCAGAGTCTTCTTCTTGCAAACTGTGTTTTTCCAAGTCATTCCACGTTGGTCTGGAGTCCTCACAATCGTGATGACTTGAAGTGGTCAGGTTGTGGTGTGGCTGCCCATTTGGATGGAGTCACAATTCGTGTGTGCGTGCTGAAGACCACACACGCACACACAACAGTACTGCTTTTGTGTCATGTTTCGTCCTCTGTCAAGAACAAGCAAAAACAAAGAATTTCATTTGTTCAGGGTGCGCAAACCGTACAAATGTTGGTGCGGTAAGAGCTACCGGACTCCGCAGAACCTGCGTCAACACGCCAGCACGTTCCACAACACCACCGATCTAGTCAACATTCCCAGTCAGGTACGCTAGTGCACGACGAGAATCCTGGAACACGTTGAGGAGCCTTTCTTTCTGTCACTCCCGTTGTCCAGCTGAGAGTCGACGTCCTTCTGCTGGCACTTCTCAGAATCGCAATTTCCACAGAATTTGGTGTGTGTGGTTTTCGCGATGCACTTTCTGCACTGCCAAGGGATTTATTTCCTGAGAACAAGACCAAGGGCTTCAACACCATTTCTTCTGCGGACAGTGTACGCACCAGCTTAGGTTTTACTGACATGCAAAGCAGCGGATGACAAAAATCGTTGGGAATGAAATTTCACTCGTACGTTCCAGAGCAAATTGCCATCTGCGATCGCATCGACGCACGCGCTGACGGCGCCCGGCGGCGGCCCGCCCGTCACGTCTCGCTTCGCCGCCGCCGCCGCCATGACGCCGCCGGCCGCCGCGGGCGTCCCGCCCCTCGGCGCCTCCCACGCGACGCCGCCGATGTCGACGTCAAACGCTGGCGCCATCATCGCTCCGCTGTCGGCGCTGCCGCACACACAAGTGACGGTGCGTCCGGTACCTGCATGCACATACACACACACACACACACACACATACACACACTGCCGCACACACCAGACCGTGAGACGGTGCCTCCTGTGTCTCTGCTCCATGTGGATAGACGAAACAGTTTCTGGAAAAGTCATTGGACAAATTTCAGGACGACAGAGACAGAGAAAGGCAGAATACACAAAAGCAAGCTTTGAACAAGTAGCTGACCGTCAGAAACCAACGTGGAAATTGTAACGGAACAGTTGACCACCAAGTTTCACACGGGATTTTTGCTGAAGAAACAAATGCAACTCAACAAGATCTTGAAGACAAATCGACTTGCTTCCTTTGAGGCGAGGGGGAGAGCTAGTGAAATACAGCCTTCGTGCCAGGCCTTATTGACGTGACCAAAATTTTTTTTTTTTGCAGATATCACAGAACGGCATTTCTCAGCAAGTGGCCGCCATTCCTGTATCCGCCATATCATCCTCCCAGTTATCTCAGGTTTGCTTCCTCGCGTTGCTGCACAGTTCATTGTGTACGCACTTAGTTGTCTCCAAAATGCCAGTGCGTGACGTAATGGTGATCGTAACCACGAAAAGTCGGTCACGTTGCGCATCTAAGACTCACAAACAGACGTTTCTGGTGCAAAGCTTCTACTACCCGTCCAAATTAGTCCTCCATTGTGTGTTACTTCTTCATTGGTTCAACCAACTGTTTTGCACTGCTCACATTGCAAACTTGCTTTTCTTGTACAAAACTGAGCACTGGGCAGTAAAGCTGCTTCAACTGCTTCAATGAGAGTCGGAAAGACAAACGATGTGTCTGAGAGAATTCACACGGAGCAGTAACATGACGCGGTTCACTCACTGCAGGTTCTGAACGGGGCGGGCGGGGGCCACATCGCGATCCCGCTGACTCCGGCCGCTGCCGCCGCCGCCGCCCGCAAAGCCGCCGCCGCCGCCGCCGCCACTGCCGCCACTGCCGCCACCAAACAACACCACCTCGCGACACCCGCCGCCGCTGCGCTCAACAAGTGAGTTCGACACGACATCATTTGCTGCGACATCACGAGTGCGTCCAGATCCGCCAAAAATGTTGAGCGAATGTGTTCTCAGCACTGATCTTGTCAGGGTTTCTGGTGGTCCCGGGAATTTGCCAGAGGGGCGAGAGAAAGAGGCCCTGTGTGGAAATGTCAATCACAAGGGTCGGAAGAGGCTGTGGTTTCACAAGAAGACCCAAAGCTGCGTTTGGCTCTGGTGACGTCAACGCACAAGTTGTTGGGAGTTCAGTACCCAAACATCAAATGTTTTGTTGCGTTGTGACCGAAGTTGAAGAATCCCTCCCCCCCCCCCACCAACTTTGCTGTTGACATGATGTCTGGTATTTCAGTTTTTAAGAAATGCATGTTTTGTGCTGGTTTTCCCCACAGTGTTGCATGCCCCGCAGAATGTTTTGCCTTGATTGTTTGATACGGATCTACAATGCTGGGTTTGCGCAAACCCGCGCGTCGAGAAGAGACGCGAGACACGAATCTCAGACGGTCAGATCCGCTCGAATTATGAACAGCGGAAAATTGCTGAGAGAATCTTGTGGCTTGCGTCCTTCAGAAGGAAGAATCGTACGTTTGTGTGTTGCAGTTTGTACGTGTTGGTTAGTTTGCACCACCCTTGAGGATTTGCACGCGCACTTTGTCCTTTGACTCGCGTTCGTCCCGCAGTGAACGGGTAGATAAGGCAATAATCAGGTGTTTCCCTCGGATTTGCACAGCGATGTTTGTCGTGTAGTTCAGATTAGATGTCACATTGGGAACCAAAGGCCTTCACGTTATTCAACTGCAGGCGGCACAATTTGATCAGACTTCAAGTTGCACAAATTTTTCACTGCTGTTGTCCATTGGCACAGGTCACGTCATGTCACCCACAAGTTGCGCACAAAGGGGAAAAAATTCATTCAAGTTTTGTCCTCACAGTTCATTACGTCTATTTTGGTGACAACCTGCCCTCGTTTCGTTCATGGTTGATTCGTTCGTCTTCATTTTTGCGCAGGGTACGTTGTCCAATTTTATCAGGAACTTTGTTACAGGGTATCCACCGAAATTCCTCACATGTTTTGTTTTGTTGCACACTTTGTGATAGACTCGTGGTTTCGGCGTGCCCACGCGAACTCTTCTGTGCCAACAATCCTCAGTACGGGTGTTTCTTTTCGAGAAGGCATCAAACTTGGATGTAGTGGAACAGACGAAGATAGTTTAGTGATGATTTTCTGTTTCTTTTGGGTTTGTGTGACATTTGGAAGTGGACGGTGGAGCACGGGTTCCCGGTTCACTCAAGCGCCGGGTGCACGCTGGTTTTCAAGCGTTTTCACTGTCCATGCGATCTGCTTGTGTTATTTCTGCAATTGTGTTGTGGAGAGACGAGCGAAATGTTTGGAACAGTGCACGCCGTAGTGCTGAGCTTACGTGCCGCGCACCCCACGTGTCACTGCGTCCGTCAACAAAGACTTACTGTACAGATCGGCTTGACCAACGTTTATCCAGATTCGTTTGAATTCGTTGTTTGACTTTGATGTTTTGCGATACGTGTTGTGCGCAAAGTACTTAATTCAAGATATTGCATGAGGGAAGAGTACTCATGGATTTTCAACGTGCGAATAAGAATCTCGAACTGGAGGGAAGAGTTGCGTCTATTGTATACACAGTGGTGCTGTAACCTGGTAGATTCTTGGGTGATATTCAGTGTTCTATGAACTTTTGTATTCGTATTTTGTGGTATTTACGTCAGTAGCGATTCTTGTTATTTTCTCGTTATTTTATCCGTGTTATTTATTCGCGTGACTTGTTGGCCATTTGTGTTCCAGTATTTTAAAGAAGAATTGAGAACTACTCCTTTGACATTTCTAGTTGCTAGGATACCTGTGTTGTCGCTGTTCCTGTGTTCTGATTCCGTACTGCTCAGATTCCATTTTTCCAAAGGGTTGCGGCGTGAGAAGTCCGATCTTGCATTCCTGTCTACGCACTAGATCTACTTTTGAAAAATGGAATCTGAAACTGAAAGTCAAAAGTGCACATTTTCTGAAAGCGAGTTCGATGTTATTTGCTGGTGATAGTTTTTGCCTTCGAGCTCAGTGTAGCAGTCAAAGCTTCTGGCGCCGGAGCTGCGTTCTACAACTTGTCGGTTTTACGTTGTGCTGGTGAATATTCACTTTGATGTTGCACGAGTTATGACGTCGGAGCAATTGTCAAATGAAGATGAGCGTTTTGCTGTAAAATTAGTGTTCAGATTTGTGGATTGAGTGGTGCAGCCTGCGGTAGTGGTGGGGACATCAGCTCCTACTGCAAATTGGCTCTGTCGTTTTGTGTGGCAAAGGGTTGATGTGGACCCCACCACAGGCCGCACGGAACACCGCACACAGGCACACTACTTAACTTGTGAACAGTGAGGGGTAGTGATGAGGCTGTTGTTTTCTGTGCGATCTGGCAAAAGTTCAAAAGTTCATTGTGATAAAAGGAAATCTCATCGATGTTGGTTGCTCCAAAAGCGCTTTGGCGTTGTCCTCAGAAAACTGTGTACTGACCTTTGGCTTCTTGCAAGTCAAGCCTCATGCTCTACTCTCACTGCGGACAGAATCAATCTGAGAAAAATCTCTGCAGGTACATTCCTTCTTGTCTACATGTTTTGGGGTTCAAATTTTTTCTCGAAAGTGGGCTCCGAACGGTGGGCATTGTTTGTTGTTGTCCAGTCATGAAGGTGTTTGATGAGCTCGATCTACGCAGGGCCGCGATGCCTTGGGTTTGACAAACTGCTTTACTTAAAAATCAAAACTTGTTGGTCATTGTTGAAACATTGTGTGCAAAAGTATGAAAGAAAGTGCTGGAGATCTTGTTGTTTTTTTTTCTTGTTTTTGCGAAAAAGTTTTGTTTGGATCTCTGTGTCCCACTGAAGGCGATTGTCTGCAGTCTGGTCTGACCCCGTCTGCGTCACAACCAGGAGTCAGACACGCAACTCGTCGGTGGATCCGATCAAAGCTCAAGTTTGAGAGACGCGAATGTGGATTTTAATTTATTGATGCGCTGTTCGTGATAGTTGAAGTTCACTTTTACATTGATACTAACAGAAGGAAAGTGGCTGTTTTTGACCCACAGTGAAAAGTGTCATCGATCTGTTGGTGGGGATTTATGGAGGCAATTTACTCGCAGCTCGTGTTGATGAAAACGCAGGTCGCGGAACCAAAGCCTCGTTTTGCTGTGTTCCGCAACTCCCCGATCAAGAACAGTTTTGCTGGTACTGTGTAGTGTGGGGAAACGTGACAACTGATTTTCAACAAGACTTGTGCATGGTCACGCGACTGTCAACGATGCGTTTGTTTGCCAGTAGAAACCATGCCCACCATACCCATGGGGTTTTGAAAACATGTCGCAGCGGCACGAGACTCCGGTAACGTGCACGCTTTCACGCTGTCTTCAATTCAGTCAAAATTGTTCGAGTCCAGTCAAAATTCGAGTTTCTTCACGTGGGTGAGTCTTTCACTGTGGGGTGCATGTTGTTCAGCCTTGAAGAAAATGACGTCAAAAATTTTGTTTCGTTGCCAATCGGTGCATGTGTGCGCAGAGCGAGAGAGACTTGGTGTTGAAAAGTGAAGAGCAATGTTATCATCATGTATTGTGTAGTGAAACACAAATTATTCCTTCGACACGTAATAAAAGTGTTTATTGAGAGTCGTTACAACTGGAAATGGTTGGTCTGCTTTTTGGTGTCCGTTTCAGGTGAACTCAGCGTCCGCGAAGTGTCGGAAGCGACCTGCTTTGTGTACAGGTTCGAAAGGGACCGGGTGGTGGTGGCGTGGCATCAGGTACCACAGCTTTACCTTCGCAGGTAAAGGTGTGGTGTCCCCCTCCGTTTACCGCAGCTGTGGTTGACGGATGGGGATGTTCAACACGCCAACTTGTGTTTGTTGCCCGTGAAGGGACGGCTTGCTGCAAGCGTCAGGAGGGGAGGCCAGGATATTTTCAAACGCGCGACTTCGCATCGCGAGGGGCGTCTGTGACAGTCACTAGATCTAAATGTGTGCGGACAGAGACTCTTCACCACTTTGCGACCAGGGTGGGGTCTTGGTTGCACCTCCGTGATGCAGAATAAATCTGCAGATCTTGACCCATTGTTTGAGAGAGGATGAACCACCCAAGCCTGGCGTTTCATGCCACGGATTTGACTGAATAGAGACTTCATGCAACGACGTTTCACTGAACGCCGTGTCAACGCCAATGTCGAATGGTGCTTCCTGATTGGCCAGTGCCGTGGAAACAGTGCTCTTTTTGATGTTGGCGTTGATGGAGCGTTCAGTGAAACGTCATTGCATAAAACCCCAATGTTTGACGAAACATGCGTCGGCTGCGACTCTGAAATTTGGGTGCACGCACGTTCGTGCAGGTCATAACTCTTCAGTATCCCTCATACGTCCAGGCCCCTGTCATCCCGATACTCTGAGGTTGAAAGTGCTGAAGTTGAGAAAAGAATTGTGCAACATCCCCTTTCGGAGCCAACGACCAAGGACCCTCAATGTTGACAATGACAACAATGGGAATTTGTCAGTGCTCTCAATTTTGAACCATGTTCCTATCTCTCTGTCTAAAAAAACGAGATAACAATGTGCGAAGCATCGCGATAAAGTGCACGTCCTATTTACGCTACAGGTCGTATCTGGAGTCTGTGCGCAAATGGTAAACGAGACGAGAAGCTTCTGTTCAACACAAAACATGCTGTGCAAATTGTCGTGATGTCTTGACAGAAAGTGAGACTCTGGTGGGAGACGTAGGAAATGCCAACGGACTACAAAGGTAAGGAAAACGCTGTTTGCAACTTCACTTTCTTTGATTCTTGAGTTTGGTTCGATTCTCTGGTGCAAAAGTCACTTTGTGGGACACTCAGATTTTTAGTCTTCGTCAATTTGATTGTCTGATGGGACACGGCACAACTTCTCCCTTTGTTATGCCCAGGGTTTGGCAAAAACCTGACACCATCCATGGCAACTGGTTTACGACACAAACATTCACACGGCTGCAAGAGTTCACTTGTTTTGATCAAAGCTTCGAGTGCCATTTTCTGCAACGTCATGCACAGTCTGTCTGCATCAAAAACAAACCAGAAATTTTTTAGAATTGCATACCGTGCGACAATTTTAAACACTGCATGGCTGCATGTTTTTGATTCCACAATTTTGATTCCACAATTTGAACACTGCATGGCTGCGTGTTTTTGATTCTTCTGTTGTAAATTGGTGTTTTCCCACCAAAGAAAATGAACACACCCAAGCTCGGGCTCAGTCATTCAAAGCGTACGCAAAAAGGGCCGAACTCCGGACACCCACCCCAAGGGCGTGCAAGCGAGAGTTTTGCACGCGTCACCTGACCAAACCCAAACACCAGAGTCTGACTCCTTGCAGTTGTGCTGGTGGGAGAGTCTGGGGTCGGGAAGTCGAACCTGTTCGAGCGCTTCATCAGTAACGAGTTCCGTCCCGAACTGAAGGCGACGGCCGGAGGGGACCTCGAACACTTCTACATCGACGCGGGGGACGGGGACAAGTGCGTCCAGCTGTGGGACACGGCGGGGCAGGAGCGGTTCCACTCGCTCACCAGCACCATGTGAGTGAGCAGCGTGTGTGTGTGTGTGTTTTGTGTGTGTGAGGTATGCGTGCACCTGTGGGACACAGCGGGACAGGAG
>JAAUXT010070126.1_pt1 | contig 15124 bp, 11 predicted proteins | sample 7278171 | NCBI WGS metagenome assembly JAAUXT01 (sample SAMN14350112, study PRJNA611818) | marine sediment metagenome | isolation source: surface marine sediment (1.8m) | place: French Polynesia: Moorea | collected 2018-08 | reverse complement strand
AGCCAGTCTGTTTCTGATACACCATGGTTAAGGTACAATGGTCGCTAATACGTCAAAACAAGCGATTTCTTGTCTGGGCCCTTTTGAACCGGGTATCCGTGGACTTGCTTCTCTGTGAAACTCTCATCACCAGAGTATCAGAAAATACCTGTGTGTTGAGGACTCAAAACGCTGCCCCCAAATAATTTGTCTTTCGTACGTGAGAGCGTTTGTTTCTTCAAGTTCTCGTGGACACGCGGATCTGTGCACCTGTTTCTCTCAAGAGGACAATCACGAAGACGACGTCAATGGAGCAGCTGGAAAACGCGCTTGCCACAGGTTTGTGTCCTCTGAGCAGGTGTGGTGTCGGCATGTTCTTGCACAAAAAGTGGTCCACACATCTGGTACCACGTTCTTTGTCTTTGTCTTTCCTTCATAAGAAAACGGTTTGGAACTATTTTTGTTTTGTGGGTGTCTTTTGTGAGATCGCCATAGAAAGTCTTTTATTATCCACATTTTCCTGTGTACTTGTGTGTGTGTGTGTGTGTGTGTGTGTGTGTGTGTGTGTGTGTGTTCTACAAAACGAGTCAAGTCTCCTGTAAGCAGAAGCAAATGAATATGCACGATTTGGAACAGTGTCTTTTCCGAAGACCATTTTGGCTGTGTTTTCCAGTCAGTACAATTCATCAATTTCCTTGCCCCAACTGGTTGCGCATTTCGTCGGGGTTTTCCAATGTAATCTGACACTCAGATAAACCTTCGTCTTGGTGAAAAAGTTACTAGAGTTTACTTTCCAACTCGGAGGTATCTTGGGCCTAATGAGGTGGTTTTCACCAACACAATAATTTTACACTTCCAATTCCTTCCACAATTCTCGAAAAGCATAATTGATACATCCCGTCCCCAACAAGAAATTTTAATTGGCGACACAGTATCAATTTTCTGTTTGCCCCTCAGGCTGTAGCTACGACATTGCTTTTCTGCAGTTCCCAAGCTTTTGTTGCCGTGCAATTCCCTGCCCTCGGGGAAGAGGGTTGAAAACCCTTCTCCGACAGACAGGTTCATGTGGTCCGAACAGAAGGCCCGAAGCGCACGTTTTCTTTTCTGTGGGAGAACAGAAGAAAGGGAAATTTTGGTGTCTAAGAAGGCGTAACTTTGAGTCAACAGTTTGAATCGTCCAGACTTCACCTGTAGTTGAAGGGTCCCTGCTGCAGATCCCAATTTGCTGTCCCAACACAAGAAGCGTCGCCGAATATTGATAGACAAAATTTTTCTAAAGGGTCTAATGACTGGGTTGGAGCAGAGCGGGAAGGGGCCAATTTGTCCCTTTACCTCTGCTGACTTGTGACCTCACCCATATTGCTGCTTCTCATAATGGGCTGCAATTCGGGTCCTTGGCTGGCCAGCAGAGCGAGGACAACTCTGACACATTCCTTTGAGATAATTCTCTTCGCAACACAATGTGTTGTGTGAACCCGACAAAAGAGTATCAACACACACAGACATCGCAAACAAAAAACACCCTGTGTGGATATTTTTGAAAAATAATTTTATTCTTCTTCACGACATGTTTAAAGCACTCCACATCTTTGTCAACAGAAATAAATTACACACATATTTGTACAAAGTGTTTTGCTCAACAAGCGAGACATATGCGCTCACTACAATGAGGGCAGTCAGTCCAACCTTCAAATATTATTCAAGCACACACACAATATCTGACCATTCTCACCGACACTTTCAGCACACTAGCTTGTATCTTGAACCGTCTTGATTCTCTGTGAAGAGTTTCAACAGTTGCAGACGAAACAAAACCCCCCATTGTTCGCAAATACGTGACGATTGGTGCTTTTCTGGAGGGTGGAACGGAAGCTTGATCGATTTGCTTGATCAAGAAAGCACACGTAAATTTCACAGTTCCCGAGAACAAAGCCTCAAGCTTCCTGTCTGCTCACTGTCCTTTCAGAGAAGATGAAAGCAAAAAAAGCTGACTTCAGTTGCTTGGTTTCCCACGAGACGAGTCCTTCTGTCTCGCACTGTTCAGGCTATAGCAGCAAATGTATTATGCTTGATTTCCTTCACGTAGCAAAACATCAGGACGGACCATGCAGCACTGTTTCAAAAAAAAAAAAGGAAAATCCTTCACACGCACAACCAGTTTCTGTCTGTGCCAAGCACAGGAGTTCGAGTGTTCCCAGACCCATTTCGGGAGGAAGGCTTGTGTGGGTGGGGAGTCTTCAGAGTCGCTGGGTCGTTGCAGTCCAAGTGCACCTGCTGAAGCAAGTCTCACGTCAATGTCATATCACACATTTTGATTGCAATGTTCAGAATTTGGTTCCACAACGAAGTGTCACTGCAATGAGCGCTTTTGTCCCCAGATCTGACCACTGGAGCAGACGTTCAAACTTAGCTTGTGGGACAACCACGCTCACTCCAGTGCACTGATCCTGCGCCCCATTGCTACACGAAAGTGTCACTGAACGGCTTGCGCGGCGGCCGCCCGGTACCCAGCTGATCGTCCATGTCGAGTGTATAGCTGCCGGACGTCGTGCTGCCTCCGTCCGACAACTCGTCCTGTGTCGACGTGTCGGTGCAGCGCGAGAGCGAGTTGTATCCGCCGGGGTGCCCGGCCCGCCGCTTCGTGCCGTGTTGGTGCCGGGGCGGTACCTGCAGCGCCATGCTGTGCGCCTGGCACTGCGGTTTTGTCCGGGGCGGCTGCGCCAGTGGAGGCGGAGGCGCGGGATAACTGGACTGCATCCCGCGCGGGGGCAGCAGCGGTGGAGAGCCCTGTAACACGTGACTAGCCGGTGGTCTCTGGTTGGCCGGGTGGATCCCCGCCACGTTGGGTTGGGTGTACTGCACGGTGTAGTGCGGAGCGGAGCTGGCGGCGCTGGAGGCGGGAGGTCTGTGCAGCGCCGGTGCGCCGCGATTCGGCTGGCGCCCGCGTCCGGTGGGGTTCCCCGACCCATCTGTAACAGACGAAACATACTCAACCATCGACTTCACCAGGCCACTCGATAAGGAAGAGCCACATTGTCAAACAGACTCAACGTGACTGTTCGCTGGATAGATCATTTGTTGCCTGCTGTGTCCTCAGAACAAGTTTATCCACGCCACGACACCGTACACATCACTTCTGGAAAGAAATTCGCATCCAAAAGAGTCTGCACAGAGGCGTCTAACGGGGCGGGACCTGGCCCCCAGAGCCTAGGCGGAATATGTCACTCCTACCCCCTAATTTTACGCGCAGGTGAACTCAAAATAATCCAAAGTTGGGATTGCCCCCAAGGGGGTCGTCGGACCCCTTCACCAAATGTTGGATCCTCCCCCACAATTAACAAACATCCAACGCCAATTGTACATTCCACATAGAAATCTGTCAAACAGTTCCTGTGGTGCAGTAAATTATTGCTCTAAAATGCGCATATTTCGATTTGGGTTGTGCTCGGCAATACGCGCGCATTCATTATGGGGCGGATTCGTTTTGATCACCTGCGCACTCTGTGACTCAACAATTGAATTCCGTCTTCAGCGCAGTTTCAACCTGAGTAATCTATGTCACGTTTTATTAATATCTTCATGAAGTGCGCTCAACTAACACAATTGTACGCACTGAAAATTTGTGTTCTGTCAGAGTCATACAGTCCTTTGGTTGTCGGAGTGGATGTAGATTTACAGCAAAACCATCGTGGCGCCAAAATAATCTTTGTTTTCAGGTGAGTGCCGATGTCAACAAGAGAAAAATATCTGTCCGTATACAAAACGTGTGTTTCCCAGGGTGACCAGAGAACAACACAGTTCGTCACTTGAGCGACGGTTGAGTCAGAGCGCCAGCTGCGGCACAAAACTGACGCCAACCGCTCGTTCTGAAACACTGAATTTTCACAACGCGTTTTTGTGCTTTTTATGCTTTTTGTGCGTGTGCTTTCGAAAGGTAATGCGTCTTTTGTGATTTACTCCTGACATTATTTGTCCACCTTCAACTGAAATCAATGCGCTACGAAAATATATGTGAATTAAAATTCTCTGAAATGATTGGTTGATTCACTCCGAACTTTTCTTGTGCTGGTCGAAACTCTGCACTGCTGTTCGTCAACTTCATGCAGTCAACTATTTGTTGGTCGAATCGACCTCTTTCTCTTTGTTTGACTGAAGGAAGGAGTTGACGGTTCCGAAATCTCACAACTCCAAATAAGCTCGAATAAGCAATCTCTGCGACTTATGGGACAGATTTATCATCAGAAGTGGGCCAGAAAATTGTTTATTGAACACCCGAGCAAGCCAAGCCAATATTTTATGCACAAAGCGACATTACGCCTTGACTGAATTTCTGCGGGGTCACTCTGGAGCAGTTGGTCACTCAATAAAAAGCTTCACATCAATTTGCTTCTCTTGCCTCCAACCAGAGCAAGCGCCAATTGGAAAGTTGGAGCAAACTGGTTGGAACATGATCAGCTTGTTCGAGCGCAGACAGACAGACTACTTCGGCTTTCCGAACACTCTGGTGTCTCCAGAAAGCGTCGCTCTGCAGCTGACGCCCTGAGTCGAGCGCGTCCCTCGCGAGATTTGCTCATCCCTCGCACCTGAATACCTGGCGTCGAGCGAACGTTTAGCGAGCGTGTCTGCGCGCCGTTCGGCCGCGCCTCGCTCGCCTGTCGCCTGCACGGTCCGCAAACAACCCCCGTTTCTATCTCAAGCTAACGAGAAGCCTGTTTGCATTGGCACCCAGAAATGTTTGTGAAGAGTAAAAAATGAAAAGGGTTGACAATGAGATAGAGAAGCTATGCCTGTGAAATGTGTCAGAATGGACGCACACGATTTGAAAAATATTTAGCTAAGCTCCTTGATTTAAAAAAAAGGAGTTTTCCTTTCATCTCGTTCGTGCAGAGTTGTTATTGGACCTTGCAGAAGCGTGTTCTCTGTTTCATTGCTCAGTCAGTGTCCTTGGACCAAACAACTACTTCATGCGCGCTGGTCGCGCACAAAGTTTCAGCCCAAAGACTTGCCAAGGGCTGACAAATTTGTGGTTTGGTGAAGCACTGCGCCCTTGTGTTGGCTGTGAAATTCATTTGTTGCTCATTTGAAAAGCACAAACTCTTCTCGTATTGCGCGTTTGACAGGGTGCAATCAAAGAACTCTTTCACGACACAATGAAAGGACGTCAGAATCCTCCAGGCAAGGGAGGTGAACGAGTTCAAAGATCTGCAACAAGATTCTGAGTCTCGGAAAAGTTGTGGGAAGAAATTTTACTCCTGCAGAATTCTTCTTGCATCACCGTCCGTTCTTTGCTGACACACTTTCACGTTTCTGTCTCCGAAAGTTTATCCGTGGGGAGATCTTTATTGGGTTGAAGCTTCAGCAAAGAGTTTTGGAAATTAATTTCCTCGATCCTGTCGCTCTAATAAAAACACGGAACAAGTAATTTATGGGTTGTATTAACTTCTCAGTATGTGTCGAATCGGGTTTGCATTTCTGTGGTGCTCGCAGTGAATACAACTGAATCAGAAATGAGAATGAGTTCTCTCGTTCACCCAACCCCTCTGTGCCGTTTGTTGGGCACTGATTACAGTGTTTGTTCGTGACACGGGGAAAAGGAGAATCATCGCAAAATGTATTCAGTTGACTTTTCGCAGGGTCTCAAAGTAAATTTTGACTACGTTTACACCAGAAGCCCTCTCCATCACAGGCAAATTCTTTTCCTGTGGTTTGCGTTGTTTCCTGGATTGTACTTTTGTGTTGAGACTGGCGAAATCGGCACACATCACTGTGAAAAGGATTCAGGATTTTGATTGACAATCAAATGTCCGATCAGGCACACTCACTATGATTCCAACACAAATTTCTCCTGTTTGTCAGCATGACACCCACTCAGTTCCAACCATTGTAATTCATCTTTCTCCACGGTTTCCGATTTCCTGCAAGTTGCTTGTTGCCCATTTTGAACACCTCGATGTTCAATTCAACAAAGATTTCAACACTGTAACCAGGTTGAAACTTTGGTTGTACAAACAGCGTGTCTTAGAGCGTATTTACTTGCACCCAATGTAATGAAATCACGTATCTGAATGGCTCGGTGAAAAGCCACGAACACAGAGATGTGATGCTCCAACATTTGCTCTGACACAAAAAATCTGGTCTCACTGCCTGTTTTCCTTCGTGCAAGCCTCCTCACTCAGAGACAAATTACATTTACAAGCTCTCGTTTTTATTTTAAAAGCAAAATTGAGTTTGTGGTCTGAACGTGGAGAGATGTGTTTCAGTACCTTTTGATGTTTCATCGACTTTCAAATCGTTATTTCCGTTTCATTCAAACTTGAGGTGGCTGATCCAAAGGAGACATGCTCTTAAAATTCACTGCATTTCTCTCAACCTCCAGAGGCTGCAATCACACAGATCATCGCTCACAACGCCAAAACGCACTGAAAATCACCCAAACAAGTTATTCTCTGGAGACTCAAACCAATACCACTTCTGCTCGAACCCAGGCTCCTTGAGAATGTGTGCCATCCCAGCTCAATTTTACTCCGGGGAATGCATGAGAAAAATTTGCTTCGGCTCTCCACGAATTTAAAGAATGTCAAAAAGCTTCGGGACAGAATGTGTTGGATTAACTGTGTTTGGAGGGATGAACCACAGAATTAAGCAGCATACAGATGCGCTGTCCCCGGGTTGCGCCGTGCCAGCGCCCACAGTATCGAGTTTCTGCAGTGTCAATGTGGCTGCATCAAATTATCCTCCCAAATCTACACATTTCATAAACTTGCATGTTTCTCTTTGAAATAAGCCAAGTCCTGAACAAACAGGACTTTCCGACCCGAAAACGTGCAAGGCAGGCGATGAATTGATTTTTTTAGATGGGGAGGGAGAGTTGGTTGTTTGGTTTGGCGTTTTTCGCTCGATCAAAATAACCTGTGACAAAGTCTGCGCTCAATGCAGACGAATTTCCTCACCCACCTGGAAATTGGCAAAGGAAATGCTTGTTTCCATCAATAGTCCCTTCTTCAAGAAGGTTTTTGCTCTGAAAAAGGTGTTTTTGGCTTCCCGCATCACGAAATTCCCAATGGACATGACTCAGTCGGAAACAAACCCGCAGTGAGTGGAATTATTTACCAAGTTGCAGCCCAGGTGACGGAAAGAGGGGTTGAGTTTCTTTGCACAAAAAACAGCCAAACTCCTTCCCGTTCTAAAAAAGGTTGGAAGGGTGAACCTCATTCAACATTCTAATTGTGCTGCCTGATGAATTATTCACGTGCAGCGAATAGAGGCTCTTGACATTTCAGGTCGATTCACGGCGACATTCTTCAGCGACTGTTGAAGCGAATTTGTGAACAATTCAACTGTTTGATTTTCAAGTTGATTGTCTTTCATACAGAAAATGCTACCTTCGTGCACAAAATCACGCGCACAACGTTCCCTCTGTCGATTCCGAGACTTTCATGCTTGGCTCTTTTATGGTCAACAAGAATTGCACACCTGTCTGTATCAGTTGGTCACAACGCAACTTTACCTTGTTACTACATTACAAACTGTGCGCTGGCGTACCTGTGTCGTGCTGGTGGTTCTGCTCGCCGTCCTCGCTCGCGCCGCGCCCGCTGTCCGTGTTGGAGCCCGCCTCCACGGAGCAGCCCGACGCCGAGTCCGTCTCCGCGCCCTCCCCGCCGGCGACGCCACCGCCGCGCCCAGACGCAGCAGCCGCCGTGGGCACCGGCGTCGTCATGCGCTGCAGCAGCTCATGCACCTGCAGGAAAACGTGGGATTGAAAACCTATCACAGGGGTTTCGCCACAAGTCCCGCTGATCCCAAGCTGCGTTGTTGGCTGAACCTCCAACTTCCTGAGGTCTGAAAAAAGGGGGCTTTGCCTGGCAATCTACCTTGATCTCGGTATTTTGTGGCACACCCCAGAAGTTTGGGCAAAAGCGTTGGAGTGTGTTTTGAATTCCCATTCATACGAGAACTTTAAAAATCATCACCCACAATTTTCTTCATTCAAACCCGCAGCCTGCGTGTACGATGTACTCCCCGCATCGCATTTTTCTACATTGTTGGCTTTTTCCTGCTTATCAGCAGAGCCCCATCAACGTCCCTCCAAATGAGAAAGCCAGAGAGAAGAGCTCGCGGTGGTGGCCCATATCATGGCTTTTGGTGGCTTATCTTGCGCTATTCGACTCCATCTCGATCTAAGCTCATCTTCTGCGTCGCTTCACACGCAAAGCGCGCCGCTTTCAGCGCAGCTCTGACCGCATATGACAGGACCTCGGCAAATTAAAGTCACCAGATAAGCTCGACCATTAATTTAATGCAAACGTGTATGCGATCTAATGAGGGGTGAATGTAGGGTCTTTGATGCTGGCGCGAGTTTTATACATCAGCCAGGTGCAGACGTGGAGGGAGCGATAGAAAATTTTGATTTCTGAAAGGTTATCAAGAAAATTGGAGAGGTGATCAGCAATTCTTTGAGACCAAAATGGAATTCGTGTTTGATTTACCTCTGCTGAGTTAGAGAAAAAAGGTCAAAACAGCCAAAGAATGATAATTGCAAACTCAATCCGACGTGAGACGTGAGGATGGCACGAATGCCCCACGTACCTCTAGTTCCTTCTGCGTGAGAGCCCAGGGCCGGGTGAGCACGTCGGCGGGGGACTCGGTGATGCGGTGGCGGGGCGCGCGGCCCGCCGACCCGCACGCGTACGCGCCGACCTGCTGCCCGCCGGGCCGACCTGAGGCGCTGCCCGGCGCCGCTGCGTCGTACAGCGGGCGCGAAGATGCGTCGTGCGGGGCCTGCAACACACAAAACGAAGGAGCTGTGAAGACTTGCATTTATTCAGTGTGCGATAGCTGGTGCGAAACTTCCTGTGACAAATTCGTTCACAGTTGTGCCGCCCTCCTAAGCCACAACAACGTCAGTATTCTGCCGTTTGCTGCTCAATTCCAGACTCCATGGCATGTTTTATTCAGAGACCCGAGACAAGGCCGGGGCGGAAGGACACAGACAACCTGATACTGACATAGAATACCGCAAAAAATGATTTGCGATTCACATGACAAGTGTCTGCAGAATCTGGGAGAAAAGGTTCTCGTTTCTTTTGCAGAAAACGGAAAAGTTCAACTTTCACACTCACGAAAAACCTCTTTGAAATGCTTTGTGCCACTTCATCAAGACATTTTGCCAGGACGTGATCTTTCGGGAAGTACCTGCAAACACCACCCTTCCATTTCAATACAATTTATCCGTGTCAAAACATACTTGTTCCAGTCCAAATCTCTTCTCTTTTCATCTGCATTCTTGCGTCAATATAAATTTTTTCTCATTTTAATTAAATGCAGATATGAATTTGTCATCATGAAAAGTACCAAATGTGTACTTATTGCATGCAGTGGAATTCCTTTCTTTTCAGGTCTTTGGTGAATTTTCTTCAAAAATGGTCTCACTCGCCCTGGGGCTTAATTTTTAAAAATACTTTTAGATATCAAAATAATTCCAGATGGTGTTTGCTTGGTGATTTTTGTGTGTAAATTCACGGTTCACGTTTGCTGTGAGCGTGTTCGTTTGAACTCTGGTTTGTTGGTGAGGTCCGGGTATTGCCACCAGGGCTGTCGACAAGACTTTGTCATTCGCTGGAGAGAGTCGAAATGTGATCAGACAATTCAACACAGCCGACACCATAGCTCCAGTCAAATGAACTTATCAGTTTCTACCCTCTGCACAATATTTCCCTCCGTCAGTGATATTTTCAGGATCATTTCCGCGCATTGGGGTGAAAATGAAGCCAAACTAACAGTTGAAGTGCGGACACATCTGAACAGACATTACCTTGATGACCTTCGCATTGTGAATACATTAGAAATGCCCCGGGTATGGGTCATCTACCCCTCCGCCAAATTACCTGGGGATCTCGGGGGCTCCGGAACACAAAAGTGAGGCATGGACGCGAAAAATCGCACTGAAATCAACCAAACACGAGGATAGGTTTGATAACATAGTTTTGACATCAAATATTTCCTTTGCGGTGCTTGAAACATTTCCAGAAAACACCACCAGTACATTTCCCCCTTTGCTTGCAAGAAGGAAAAAACATGTTTTGAGTTGTTTCTTTGTTTGGGCAGGTTTGGTCAGATGTGGCCAACTGCTGAGTCAGGCAGCTGTGGGAGAAATTTGATCAGATCCATTTTTGCGATGGAGACGAAAATTTTGTTTCATCCGTACGTAAGGCAGAAAGCCACCAGGCCGGTGCAGCCTTTGTAGATCTCTTAAAAGCGGCGCTACCTGCAGGTGCGGCTCCTCGAGACGACTCTCTCCTTCTGGATCACGTCACAGATCAATCGATGTCCAACGTTACGGAACACTTGACGTGGTCGCACCTGCGTTCCTCCAACACCTTCTCACACACGCATTGTTGAGTGTCTCTCATCTCTCAGATGCACCAACCATCATGTTAACTTCACATTAACTTGTGGACCCCTGACTGTGCGTATCATAATAAACGGTCTTGCATAAAGACACGTCGGGGCGAGTGTCAGGCTCCGTAATGACACGTTGCAAGTTCAGTGTGACAGACGAGCACTTTCAACTTCATCTGTTGTTGCTCTCATGACCGCAGTCCCCTCTGAACGGGAACCAGAGGTCTTTCAGGTGAGGCCTTTTGAAACCCCCGTCCTTTGCTCCACAAGGTGTTTGCAAAGGGAAGCAAAAGTCTCACTTCAGGCAACAGAAAATTTTGTTTTTTGTGGTGAGACGTCCTTGTGCGAAACCGCTTGCGGACTGGTTCAACGGCTGATACAGGTTCAGGGTTGTTTGACATTGCCAAAACGAGCTGGTCTCCAACATCTTCACCAGGTTGACTGTTGAAACCCAAATTTCAATTGAAGCAGATTAATCTTGATTGCACCCAGCATGTTTCGTCGAAAACGACGCCCTAAAAGTCCCAAAGCACTGAGACAATGTGACCAATTCGCTGCCAGGGGGACATCCCATGGCTGTGGTTCTTTGTGTTCCTCAACGTTGGCAGCAATTTTTGGATGAATTGCAATGAAGATGTCTCGGATATGTCTTCATCAGTTGCTTAGAGACCCGTCACCACGGGGACCCGTCGCTTTGTTGCTGTTTGAGGACATCTTCCCCCATTGAGGCGGCATAATGCGCGGGTAATGCGGACTCTTCCGACTGACGACACATGAATCACTCTTGACGCTCTGACCAGCCAGGGACACGGACCGGGGAAATTGTGGTTGTGAATGCCGCCTCACGCTGTCAAAACTCCTCAATGATGTCTGCACTGAGAATATGATCTCACATGCAAATTCTCTCTATGTCAGTGGTTCAGGGTACGAGTTTGATCCGTGAAACAGCAAATTGTGTTGGTTCAAGGACAGTTTGTGCGCCCAGCCAGGTGAGGCACGACAAACCACGACTGAACCTGAAAGAATCTGTCGCGCAGGACACGATCTTTTGACAGCATCAGATTTACGGGACTCTTTTCAGCGCGAAATCAGGCGTGAACGTCGCTTCTCCTCCTGATGAGCCACATGTCACTGCGATGGGTCTTTTATGCAAATGCTGAAACATCTTAATCCTGAAAGATGGGGGCTCTAATCCGTTGTACGGGATGAGAGCTACATTGTTGTGGAATAGGCTTGGGGAGTTGCAGATGCTCTTCAAACCAAGGACCCTTGACCCGTGAAAGTTTATCAAAACTTTGTCCATAGAGAGCCCTGACAAGTTTGTTTTCGGATGAAAGCAGATAGGAAGAGAGCTCTGAAGTGGTCAACCAACTTCAAACATCAAAGGTAACCGTACTGCACATCATCGCTCAGGAAAAGGGAACCAAGCGAACAGGAGGCGATTGGACATCAGCGGACTCTTGCAGGGGACTCCTCATCACAAGGCTAAAGATGAATGGCCCGTTCTGTAGACCTGAAAAAGGACAACCACCTTGCGTGCAACACACGCCTGATAAGGTTCGTGGTTTTTGTGCGCAAACGCAGCAGGATCTCCACCAGATGGTGGAACACGGAGCCCAGGCCTCATGACTTGCAATCAGTCAACGAGATTTATTCATCCTCTCAAACCCAGTGTAACCGCCTTCTAATTCGAGCTCTACACCCCACAGACTGCACAACACATTACCAACACTTTGTCATTAATGTTTGACTTTTCCAGCATTAATTCAGGCTGCAAGAGGGTCCCCGGGGTCCCGCAGAAAGGCAACCTGTCACAACGTAACATGTGCCTGCGGCACACAGTAAAATTTGCGAAACCTTTCTTGAAAAGTTCGTCTTCATTTCTTCTTTAATTCTGAGAAACAACAAAAGAAAAAGAAGTTCAACACATTCATTGCGCCTGAAGTCAAGTTGTTGCTCTTACAACTTGTTGCTTAATGCTCACGCTGCCCAGGTTGTGGTGACATTCTTCTGAATTATGACTGAGCTACAGCACATTTGTGGACACATTTCGCCAGTCTGTCCTGTGTCTGCAGCGTGAAATGGTAATGGGTCGGGGGAAGAGACTCAAGTGTCGGCCATTCACTGCTTTCATGTCTCCATAAATGGCTGCACGGTAGGTAGAGGCAGAGGTGTCAACCCCCCGGCCTCCCCAACCTCCTTCGTGTGACAGTTTCAAACATGCGCCGACGGAACCATGCTTCAGCCGTTCCACATTCTGAGAGAGGGACAAAAATACGTGCTTTCAGTTCAAATGTTGCCACCTGTGTGCAATGCAAGACTTTTTGTGCACCTTATCAGTTTTAATTAGGTGCTGCCAACGGAGCGACAGACTTTCTTCAGTTGTAATGAATGAGCAGAGTTCTTTTTCTGCTCTACTCAGTGTAAATAATCACTCGCCAGCTGACATCAATGTTTCAAACTTACTTCCACAATTTCTGTCTTCGAATTGGCTGACACTTGTGTGATTTCTAGGTGACTCTCAGAGTGCACTCGTCTCTGAGAATGCACTCATCTCTGTGTCTGCTCGCAGATCGATACCCTAAGATTGTCGCCCAGTTACTGACAAACCAATGACTGTCTTCACGTTGCTTCACGTGCACTCAGACAACATTGCTTTTCTGTGAAATTTCAAGTTTCAAAAGGAAGCAGTACCTGGGTGGGTGCGTGAGGGAATGAAATGCGCGATTCATCTTACCACTGTCAACGAATTCCTTTCGAAACAACAGAACGCCGAAACTGAAGGTTGAGCCAGGCCACCTTGTGCTTCGCACCTTGGGCAGCCACTCTGCACAAGTATCGAAATCCACCCGCTGCACTGGCTCTGCACCCGGTGTCTCTCGACCGTCGATTCAGCAATCAAACTCTTTTGGAGGTATCTGCGACAAATATGGAGTACACGACAAGCTGCTCAATTCCATTTGACACCCTTTCCCAGAAGAGCAGATTTGGCAGTTGCAGATTGAGCTCCACATTTCCTGACGGATTCTGCGACGCATTACATTGCGGCCGGGAAATCCCGAGTGGATTGGACCTGCTTGTCAATTGCTGGTCACGAATATGCTTTTTCGCACAGTGATTTGCGGAAGTTCTGCAAGTGTTTGCAAGCGTAACGTCGACGCGGGTGGTTGTGATGTTTGGGAAACGACATGTAATGCACTGAACAGATGCTGGTGAAGACGTGTAGCCATGAACTCTCCCCACATGAGAGTCCCAATCCATACTCGCCATGGACGTATCGCGGCGCCGGCGCCGTTCACGAGGATCCATCGACCGCGCGGTGTGCGTTTCCTCGCGCTCTGCGGGCGCCGCCGATACGGACGTCGCGACACTCGAGACGCTTGATGCGAATCGAGAGGCAACGAGAGCCGCGTCAATGATCTGTGATCAGCTGCTTCTTCAACCTCCTCCAAAGACGATGTGTTCCTTCATTCGAAAAATGTTCTGTAGCCGCAGCTCTTTTCTGCAAGCGCTTCAACAAGTTGGGGGTACAGAGCAAAGATTCTTGCAATCAAAGTTCTTTGAAGCCACAGCGATCACCTTCAGTTGTCTTTGCGCCCAACGCGATTCTGCATTGAATATGGTGTGTTTCTTGAAAGGTTTTCAAAAGTTTGAAGGAGAAATGGCTTTTACGCGCGAGTGGATCCTGAGGGCGGTGCGTCCCGCCGGGCGCCCGGCTCGTCCGCCGCAACTCTGTTTGTTCAGAAATCACAACATCCTCCGGCAAAGCGCGGCACAGACGCGTGAAAGGAACCTGAAGAGAATGCGCTCCTGAGAAGCATGCAAGAATTCTACACAAATCACAACACGTGACTCACAGGTAATGAGTTTCTGTGGACTTGACGAGTGTTGACGTTTTGATGCATGTGCGTCGGTCTGAGCACATTGAGTGGACCACACAATCATTCCCTCAGATTTACGCCAGATTTGCACCGAATGCTATTGATGGTGGAAGAGGCTGGACAAGATGACACCGAGCGAAAGAAGCCTCCACTTCAAACACGGTGTAATCCCCACTCAATGCGCATTGTGCTGCAGCACCACTGATGTTTATGTTTCATTCCCCAACACGGGTCTTGCTCCCAACGTGCAGGGGAAGATTAAAGCAGATTAGCCAGCGCAAAAGCTGTAGATTCCGATCTGCATTATGTGGATGACAGCTAATTAATTTGTATATTCATAGAGTCAGAGTCTCCCAGAGCTCAGAGCTCTGCATCCCACCACACTCTCAAAAACACTGTTGGGCCACCTCTAGTTGCTGGGCTCACCTAGTTTTTTTGCAAAAATGATCAACCAAGATACATAACCTGCGTTGTGTGGATTCTTGGCAATGATCAGAAGACAAAGTGAACAGCAACTCACACCAGGGAACAAGCAAGTTCCAGTTGTTTTGAATTGTTCACCAAAGTAGAGCTGGCACAAATGCTCCCGCATCGACAAGACTTCAGCGAACAAATTTATGCCTGATGGGCTCAGGTTGTAATGTTGATGAAAAAATATTCCCAACTTCACACTAATCGTTCAATCAGTCTGGAGGTTTTCATTAATCTTCATCAAATACTCTGCAATTTTCAGACAGTTATGTCCCTTTGAATAAGACAAATGTACACTCGAAAAGGAGTGAATAGGAATGACTCGTTACAAACACACACACACTCTCTCTCTCTCTCTCTCTCTCTCTCTCTCTCTCTCTCTCTCTCTCTCTCTT
>JAAUXT010093953.1_pt1 | contig 15126 bp, 22 predicted proteins | sample 7278171 | NCBI WGS metagenome assembly JAAUXT01 (sample SAMN14350112, study PRJNA611818) | marine sediment metagenome | isolation source: surface marine sediment (1.8m) | place: French Polynesia: Moorea | collected 2018-08 | reverse complement strand
GCTGAAAATTTGCCAGAATCATTTTAGCCAATTTGGGGGGGGGGGGGGGTAACTCAATATGGCCAAAAAATGAAAAAACAAAAATTGACCTGAAATTGAGCATGGCTAATTTTCACCATGTTGAGTTACCCCCCTGGTAACTCAACATGCACACACACACACACACACACACACACACACATACATACAGACTGATGGTGATTACAATAAGCGGGTGTCCTATCAGGGACCGCGCGCTTAGAAATTTTCTCAGTCCCCAGATGCTGTGTGATCAAGGAGAGAGGGGGGGGGGGTCAGAGTGCTAAAAATTTTCTAAGTCCAATTCTGGAGTAGATGCTGTGTGACCAGGGCGGGGGGGGGGGTCATGCAGCATCTACTCCCAGGGAGTCACACAGCATGTACTCTGAAGTGACTAACTTGGAGTAGGTGCTGTTTGGAGAATATGCTGTGACCCCCTCCCACCCTGCCCAGTCACACAACATCTACTGACTTCGAGTGGATACTGTCTGACTCCAGGGTGGGGTGGGGGTGGGGACAACAACAACAACAACAACAACAACAACAAAACGACAGATCAACCCTCATTGCAAAATTGTGCAAACTTGCCTGCCACAACGTTCACTCCTCTCGCCATTTGGCCGTCAGATCGTTCGTACAAGCTGTACTTCAGCGCACCAGTCACGTGCACTCTGGCCCTGTCAAAGCAAGTTCAATGCGACACAGGATGCAATGACATGACAGTGTTCTGGCATTGACAAGGGGTTGTGTCACTCCACAACAGAGATCACCCCCGCAAAATTCAAATTGGCATGTTTTCTTCGAATAGCTCACCCCTTTTTGACAAAGTCAAACACAGTCTCTCTCAGTCCTTTCCTGAACACAGCAACACGATGCCATTCCGTTGACGTCGTAATTTCCCCTGCGAAAAAGAAGCAACAATGCTCCCAATGTACCGAGGCTTTAGACACCTACTATTTGATGGCAAATTGGAGGAGGTGGTTCAGCTGTCCAACAGATAAACCAAAGCAACTGTGATATCACGATATCAGGCAGCAAACCTTTCGCTTCTCAACAGCAACTACGTAAACCAAGCAAGCAATTCTGATGATGTCCCGTTCGTGCCCACCACAACTGACATACCGGCTGATGAGCCGAATCTCTCGTTCGTCGCCAGGGTGAAAGTGACGACTGGGTTCATTTCTGTGCCTCTGAGCTCAGCGTCTGCACCGACGCGCCCCAAAAGCGTCACCTTATTGATGCCTGCAACAATCGTTGAGACATGTAATCTGCGTCAATGAAAACAAGACAGGGTCGATTCAAAACAGACCAACTGAAAGGAAGTTGCCAAAGCCTGCTGGAGTTCGTGGCAATGTGTGACGCGTTTGCAGCAAGTTGCCTGACCAAGAAAGAATTTTGAACTGCAACCAGTCACATTACAGAGATAGAGAAGCAATATCAAATGAACTGCTTAAGCTGTGGATTTGGAGCTGATACAGGAGGACCCCAGACTCTCGGGAAAATATTTCTTGCACGGTGAAACAATCAAAGTTCAGGAGTGACAGTCAAACAAAAAAAGTGTGTCTGAGCGTACAAGCGTACAAAACGCTGAGATCAAAAGTGACCAGGGTGAAAAAGATCAAGATTCCTCTTTGTTACGTTTGCAGCTTTCTATGTACGAGGTTCTATCAACTCAAAGTGTCTTTTACCATTGTTTGCGTGCTGCTCGCGGTCGTCACGGCAAACCATGGTAAAAGACACTTTGAGTTGATAGAACCTCGTATTGAGGGTCTGACTTTTGGTCAACAAATCAAAGTTTCATACACTTGTACGCACTTTTTTGTGTTTCCCCCTGTCCCGTTCAGGATGTCGAGAACCCCCACCCACCCCAAGAGGGTCGCCCTGAATTAGATCGTGGGTCTGCCCCCGCCAAGTGTAGTGATATCACAAACGATCGGTTTGGTATCTCAGGAGAGACTGTCCCCGGGGGCGGGAACCTCTGTATTTATTGTGCACAATCACGCCATCTAGTGAGTGGTGGTTCTAACATTTGGGTCAGGTGTATTAAACCACACTCCTCCCCTGCCAGGGGGTGCTGGTATCAGTAACAATTTTGATATTTATGTGTATTTTTACAACATTTAGATACAAATTAGATAGAAAATAGCACAATATCACTATTTTGCTGGCTTTAGCCTGCATCCCCCCCCCCTCATGGGGTGGTCATATGACTGGGAATTCCCTCTCTTTCTGAAAACCAATGTGGCTGATGCAGAAAAACTAATCAAAGAGGAAGCATTTTCATATCTGAAGTAATCCATACCCAGATTCTAAATGGAATTCTAGGATGGGCCTTCCTGCCACCCATGCTGCAGCAATACAGGCCTGCGAGGCCCACTTCAATTTGGGGCCTGTCCCCAACCAAGGTCTCCGGACGCTGATCACCCAAATCGACGGGGATGTGGTTGTCTCACACTATTTAAGTCCATTGGTGGTTCTCAGTTCATGTCATTCCACAATGATGTGATGTCAAGACATTTTTCGATTGAAAGAATACTTACATCTGTCACCGCCATACAACAGACGTTTCTTCTCTTTTACGGGGTCTTCGTTGGGCAGGTCAGTCGCGCTGGCGCAGAATCGTGTGCAGGTCTTCAGAAGAGGCTGCACCCTCAACGCGCTTCCCGCCTGAAACGGCCCAAATCTGGTCTTGCCAGCCGAGCAGTCAAATGCTCCGAAACAAACAACGGAACGTGCAATGAGGCAGCGACATTTTGTTTTCCAGTGCTTCTTGAGTCAGGTCGAAAGATTTCAAAGTTGTCACACCCAAAGAAAACAAGTTCATCATTTCATATAGATCTGCATAAATTGAAAAGTGTACACCAACCTTGTTGAGAAATAATCTGCTTGCAGAAGTCATCTTTGCGCCAAAAATTTCGTTGCACCACTGACACCGCACGTGGACTAAATTTCGCTGTCGCTCGGTTTTGATTCTGTAGCAGATTCTGTCGAGAGAAAAACACGAAATGGTCGATCCATGTAACGACTCAAAATTTCAATTTGTTCTCAGGTCTTCTGAATGAAACAATCTGGTTGCATTTTTCTTTTATGATGTTAGATCTACCAGTCACTCACTAACTCATGAACATTTGGCACAAAAATTACGCAGAACGTGAAATGATTAGTGATATGCTACTTATTTGTTAGTCGTCCGTCTGCAGCAAAAGTGAACACAACACAACGAACTCGGCCCAGCAACATTTTTTGACTGCTTCGACTTTCTTTCTTGGTCATTTGCAGAAGACACCTTGAATTCGCTCAAATATGCACATAATTGTGACCACAATATATTTACAGATGTAGAATATTTGTGAATTTGTTGTAAGTACTGCCATATTGTTTGCGAACTTGAAGAACAGGAGAGGTTGGTGAGCGATAATATGGCGTTGCCATGCTTGGACATGTAAACAAATTCGGCGAAAGGACACGAACTTTGGAAATCATATTGTTTTCAGTCCTACCGAATGAAATAGCCAAAGATGTTGACTGGCAGCCACAACTGGCATGTCAGCAAACACGAAAACAGTTCTTCTTGTGCCCTCTGAAGCATCGCACACGTGCAGACGTCTGTGTTCCTGTCATCCTCCGTTTTTGCTCTTGATTTGTTTTTCAATTTGTTTGGTATGAAAGGCAGAATTTATGCAAACAGAAACCGTAAGAAAAAAAAATTCAAAGTCAAGTCAGGTCACTCTGAACCACACACTCGGTGTATGTACAAATTTGATTTCATTTGTCAAATTAGAATCTATAGAACTACAAAGTTTCAACAGGCAGATTTATTTAATTTAACAACACTCCAAGGTATTGCCCCACTTTTTTCATCATTTATTTATTTTTGTTGGCATGAATGGCGTGATTCATGTGTTGAGATGATGAATGTAAACAAATCGGTTGAAAGCAAGAAACGCTCAGTGAAGCAAACCATATCTGAGGGATCTGAAGCTTCTTTTTCTGGATCTGTGTTGCTTTGCAGGTGGACGCTCAGAGTCCAAAACATCTTGAGGAGGGCTGCAGCTTTTGAGCAAGTGAGATTCTTCTCAGAAAACTTTTCTTTTTGGTTGTTTTTTTCCAATGTTGGTCTTGATGAAATGATGCAAACGCCAGAAACACTTTGTGCGAGATTGGCCTGTGGAACAAATGTGATGACGGTTAGCAAAATTGAGAATGTGCTTTCATTTTCTGCAGTTGCAGTTTTGGACCTCGAAAGCAGCCTTTACGAGAGAGAAGATCTCGAACTGGAGAATCGGGTTTCGAATCTGACACGGTTCTGACTGGTGACACAATGGTGAGTACGAGTCATCGACTCTGGCGGAACCAGGGAGAGAGCCGCGGTCCCCTGTGGTGTGACACACCAGCTGTAAAAGTTCACCAGATGGCGTGATTGGAATGAGGTAAATAAATATGGAGGTTCCCACCTTCGGGGACAGTCTCTCCTAAGATACCAACCTGTGTGTTTGTGATATCACTACATTGGTTCCCACACTTACAGATTTGTACACGAGGCAGTGCACAAAACATGCACACAGATTTGAGCTCTTAAATTCCAGCCGAAAGAAAGCTTTACTGACCCAGTACTTCAGCAGTGGGTCCACTCACCCAAATCAGAGCATGGAAATTTGTTTAGCTGCTGAACAGCAATGGATTATGCCACCAGAACCTGCAACATCAACACTGGTGAGCATGTTCCAATTATTTGGGTAATATGGCTACTCCACGTACTGTGGATCACCCATACACAAGGCATCTTTTGCCTCTGCCATCAGTGGATGGGGATGAGCATGCACCCAGTGATGATGCACATTCCATTGTCCTTGAAGATGTGAAGATGAATCCACCCATCAACTATCATGCTTCCACGTGTTCACCAATGTGGCTAGGGCCATTCATACACGTGTATTGTACATGTGGGGATCCTTCCACCATATAATAACCCCAGTGTGTAACAGAGCCTCCGTGGTTTCAGTGCCAACCCCTCCCACACCTCAGGAAACCATCCGAGGGCAGCTGAACAGGGGTTAGGTCCCACTTAGCAAACATCTGCCTCAGGACTAGGATGAGGTTCTCATGTGGAACCACTTGCATTGTCTTGAGACCACCATTGCGCATGTCTTAGTGGCTCACAGCAATATGCTTCCAAATTGCATTCTACTTTTACAGGAGATTGAACATGATATCTGTACAAAGGTGCAACTGATGTTAGCACAGTCTGATGCCACAGCCTGGTACATGGTGTTAGGCACATACACCATACTGGCAGCCTATATCAACCAAGTAACATCGCAACCTGCTCATAGAGATCTCTTCCTGCCTAACACCTCAGCATCTTCCCCCCAACCTTTACCTGCTACACCGCCCCCACCCCCACCACCCTCTTCCCCACCCCTGCTACCTACTACCTCACCCCCACCCCCTTCAGTGCCACCTCCCCACATCCTGAACACTATGACTAACCCTTCCTTCTCTGCCACTCCTCCCATTACTACAGTTGAACAATGCGCCCCTAACAACCCCACATCCTTTGACATCTATTTCCCCAGCCTTGCCAATCCTCTCCCTCTTCCCGCTTCCTCACACCCAACACCCAATTTCACCATGCCCCCACCTTTGCTCATCCCCCAACCAGTGCCTACCACTCCACCACCCCAATTTCACACCCCTCAGGTCTCCCAAAATTCCCCTGCCACTGACACAAACCACACGATCCATCTAGAATGTGAAATGCTCTGTGCTGTGCCCACTTTCAACTCCATGTACCCCCACGAGTTCTCTCATGGGCTAGCTCAACTGGATCAGTTGTTCATGGATTCAAGCTACAAGATTTTCCATATTCACCATATTCTAGGTATCAAACTCATGGGCTCTGCATACACCAATGTGAGCAGCCACATTGACAGTGCCAACTCCTGGGTAGAGATCCATGCTGCATTGGTAAGAGAATTGAGTGATACACCAGACTCTGTTGATCTCATAACAGCATTCCATCAGCTGCGCCAAAACAGCAGTTCCATCCAAGACTACTACACTCAATTTCATGAGTATTTACAACATATGAAGTCTATCGCAGACACTGATGATCTCAACCTTCTACAGTGCTACTGCAATAGACTAAACAGTGAGTATGAGGCATTCCATACCAAGCAGGTTGCCAAGATGTGAGATCATTCAATGCAACTCTCAGAGCTGATGGATCGAGCTTGAAAATTCACTCTGAACTCCAAAATTGTCACCCTTAACACTATTTCCGACTTGCAGGTCACTATGGCCAGGACAACATCATCTCGTAAATGGCCGGCCCCACACACTGAAGACCAGCAACAATGCTCATGTGATCCTAATTTGTGGTGCGATTTCCATCAAGTTTCAGGCCATGATGACAAAACCTGCCACAGCAACCATCAGTATTGTCCACATTCAGGATGTCAAGCACCTGTGACCATGGAAACCTTAGTGGATCATTGTCGCACCACCTGCAAAGGAAAAAAGTGTGGTCTCTGTGGCAACAACCAACATGACACTGCTGAATGCCCAAACCGGGCCAACAAGTCCTGCTTAGACAACTGCATCACCTTGCCATCTAAGACCATGACTTCCATGGAAAATTCAAAAACAACCAAATGACTGCCACTGACTGTAATTACAGTTAATCTGACCTGAGAACAACTGATGTGCCTGTTCCCTTATCATTTTACAACTGCCATAAAACCTTCTTATCTCCTTGCAGATACCTGAGCAGCCACTTCATTGATCACCCCATCTCAAGCTGAGATAATGGGAGCCAGACTGCAACCCCTGAGGAGATCAGTAGTCATCCATGGCATTGGTGGCACAGTGCTTCTACTATGGGGATGAGTTCAAACTATGATTTTCTTTGAAGATCAACAACCCTGCTGTCTGGACACACTTGTGGTCAAGAAACTGCCGACATCTCTTATCCTCAGGTTGGATTTCCTCTCTAAAGAACAATTAGCCATCTCATTTTCAGATGGAGCCCGACACATCTGTGATACCCAGCAACAATCAACAGCAATTAGCACCATTTGCCAGACATTCTTGAACCAGTTCATGTTGAACCCGAAGATCAATCTTGCATTGTTGACAGCCACCACACAGGCTGAAGTGATGCCCAACAATGCCACTGATTTTGCTCAGACTGTTGATTGTGTTTGCTCTACCACACCCCTTGAGATCTGCAACTAGTTTCACACACTTCTTATGGAATATGCCAATATTTTCTCCCATTGTCCCACAGACATTGGTACTGCAAACTGTGAATATTTTACCATCCATCTCACCAGATAGGTTCCTGTACATGCTCCTAATTGCAGAACACCTCTCAAATACTGCAAATGGATGGAGAAGGAACTCAACAACCTGATGGTGGTGGGTATTATTGAATGTTCTACAAGTACATAAAACAGCCCCGCCATGGCCGTACCTAAGAAACTCGACATGCAGGATCTGGGCAAAGCACACCAGAGCAAGAGAATGCATTCAGTGGTTGACTTCTACCATCTTAACTCATTTGTAGAGGATGTGACATTCCCCATACCTCACATCTTGAACATCATGGGTGTGTACATTGGATGTGATGTCTTTTCAGCTACAGATGTGTACCATGCCTTCTACACAGTGCACATCAACAAAGCTTCTTGCCACATCACTGCAATCAGCTGCGAGTTTGGAAAATTTCAATTCTGTTTCCTTCCTCAGGGCCTCAAGATTTCCCCAGCAGTTTTCCAATGTGTCATCTCTACTCACCTTGCTGCGGTTCTAGCTTCAAACCCTTACATTGACAACATTCTCACAGGATCCAAGGGCAATGCAGCACACCTGCGCAACTTACGACAACTTTTTCAGGCCATCCAGATGAGCCAACTCAAGTTTTGCTTGAACAAATGTTCCTTCTTCCAATAGAAAATTGAGTTTGCAGGTCACATGCTCTCCAAAGATGGCATCTCCATCACACCATCCAAACTACAAGATGTCACAAAGCTTGCACCCCCAAAAACTATTGCTGAGGTACAGAGCCTTCTTGGATTCACCAACTTCCTGTGCAATCATGTCCACCACTATGCTGCCATTGCTCAGCCAATCCAGGACCTGATACCACTATGCAAGGGCAAGAAGAAGGCCAGTATTGTGGAATTCTGGACACCACTTTGCCAACAAGCCTTTGAATCATTGAAGGCCTGTCTCCTCCGGAATACTGTTATATGGTTTCCTGATCTGAACCAGCTGTTTACCTTGTACACAGATGCTTCCAAGCACCACATGGCAGCTGTATTCCTGCAAGACAATGCCCCGATCAGCTACTTCTTGAAAGCCTTCGCTAAAACTCAATGCAAGTGGGCCGCATTCACCAAGGAAGCATATGCAGTCTACATGGCAGTTATGTTTTACAAGGTTTTCATTACAGGATGCAAGGTCAAACTTATGTGTGACCACAAGCCACTTAAGGGATTTCTGCAGGCAATGATGAAAAACAATATGGTAAACTGCTGGTCTATCAACATTCAGGAATATGACATTTCCTTTGAGTGGGTGGAAACCTCCAAAAACTTGAGTGACTGTCTGACTCATCTTGTTGCCCTCATTTGTTCACTCCTCTACCTGTAGGATCAGACACAGAACCAGAGGACTCGGATGCAGTGCTTGTTACTGCTATCCAAACCACACAACCTACCCTGCTCTAACTTTCCACCTCTGACATCCGTCATTTACAAACCTCTGATGCATACTGCAAGTGCATTTTTGCATCTTTTGACACAGATCCACAGATGCACCACCAGTTTACCATGAAGGATGGAATCCTCTACTGCCTAATGCAGCTCTCCGGAGTGACCCACCTTACCCTCATCATTCCCCAATCCCTAGCACTAACTCTTGTCCGCAGTGTTCATCTCGAGTTTCAGCATGTAGGAGCGGTTTGCACCTACAACACACTGGCCATGAGGGTGTACTGGCAGGTCATGTGGTTGACAGTTCATAAGTATGTACATGTATGTGGTTGCAATGTTTGCCAATTATGTTCCTTGAAGCAGAATACATATCCCTCCAAGTATAATCATCCACCTAATGTGCCATGGACCAGGATCACAATAGACTGTGTACACACACAACAGCTCACAAGGACACATCGGAGTCATGACAGGTATATGCCTTGCCACCCAATACCCCTGGGCAGAGCCCATCCTTGCAAAAAGCACTGAATGTGTACAGACAGCAGTTTTGAGCATCCTTGCCACAGCACCAAATGTCAAAGAAATTGAGCCTGACAATGGACCCAAATTCGGTAAGATCCAATTCGACACCTTTCTTCAACATCTGAACATTCTTCACCAATATGTTGCTCCACGCTACCCCAAATCTAATGGGGTCCTGGAATGTTTTCATCACTACCTGAACTCAGTGGTACATAATGCCACCCTTGTCAACCCATCTGCCTGCTGGTTGCCAGTGGTGACAGGAGCATTATGTGCTTATTGCACACTACCCCACACCACCTCAGGGGAGTCTCCTCACTTCTTGGTGACTGGCCAGGACCCCACTTACGCCATTGACTCACTGCTACCCACCCTCACCTGTGACCTTAGAAACCCCAAGCATAGTTTGGTAGATATAGCTAAACTTCAACTGGTGTTTGGTATAGTGCATCGCAACACCATTCTAGCACATTTGTGCAATGCCAAAATACCAACAACACCCTAGCCATCACTTGAAGTAGGTGACCTGGTACATGTCATGAATCGCAACTGCCCAAAGCACGAACTACTTCGGAACCCAGGGTTTTGAGTGACACGGAAGATATCTGACACCTGCTTTGAGGTCTTTCACTCAGGCACAAGGTGGCAGCTCATACGCAATGTGCAACACCTAAAACTTGCTGAACCAGTGGAGCTGATTCCCAATAATACATCGGTCAACATCCTCCCTGGCCGTAGTCAGCTGTATGTACACGACAAGCACCTGCCAGACCTCCAATGGTTGTTCACCAAATACAAGATACAGTTGTCTGACCTTCTCATGAAATGGGCCACACAAATGGCTAACCCATGTGATGACCAGATCTTACCACAACAGACCAAAAAGGTCAGGGCAAAGAAGTATCAAAAACGCAATGTCTCACAACCACCACAACCAGAACTGGTCGTGAAACAGTCCACCAGGGGCTGCACCATCGTTCAGCGACAAGACCCTGATTATGTGTACACAGTGAAAGTATGTAATTTATCTCATATTAAATTGCTGTGCCAATCAGACATGCATACTTACATGCATCACATGGGAGTTCCATCAACACCAAATGGCTCCTCAGTGGCAATGCGAGCCAACCCACCCACCTCCATGTCCACATAAACCAAGTCTTCACCTGGAGATCATTCAACGATGCCATGACACTAACTGCATCAGCACTGCCACCACAACCACACCACCATGCCACCCGCCACAGCGCCCACTCCACCACTTCCCACCACTTCACACTCACACTCTCCACCAACCAGTTCAACCACGAGGATGAGAACAGTACAGGCAAGTATATATCGGCTTATCTTCATTATCGACAATTCCTCCACATCTATTATGTTTCCTTCTTCTTTGCCCCCCCTTTCCCCCTTAAACCTCTTTCTCTCCTTACAATCTGGCTTCTAATCCTTGGAAGGTACAGGTCCAAATGACCACACATGATCAGTACACCACTACCTTCCTTACTCTTTATCCTCATTACAAGCCACTTGCTGCCAAACAAAGTGAGCACGCAATGGCATTCCTACTGATATTTACTTATACCTTACAACACAAAACGTCGAACAGACCAAAACAAACCTCACTTAACTTCTGAGAAATGGGACATGCTCCATTACGGCACTATTGCCACACAGCTGGCACAAGCTGCAATGAACCATTTGGTGCAAACAGGGCAACAAGCCTTCAATCACCTGTGAAGTACTGAAATGCAGGGGGGGCATTGCCTCCGCCGTAAAACATTAACATTCCAGACCAATGCGAATAATGCCAACAAGGCCACCATCAATGCCACCACCATGCACCACCTGCGTGATGCAACCACCAGACATCGCAATCATGAGCGACCCAAGCAACGCTGCCACAGTCATTGCCACATACTAGGTTTTGTCACCACCACCTTCATCCAGCAAAGAGACAACTCTACAACAGTGTCATCACAGACAATCATATTCATGGACACTCACAGTTGACACTCCTCAATATGGGCTTTTTCTCCAGGAGTTGGATAAATATCAAGGACTGGAGTTTTGGATGCCTTAGGAGTACATGTGGGGTGACATGAACTGAGAACCACGAACTCACCTTGATGGTGTGGGCACATTGCAGCCAGTTGTTGCACCACCAACCACAGACAATGGTTGGGTAGTAGCGCTCCACCATTAAAATATTGGATGACAGCATTCACAACTTGGTGATGAGTTGGAGGCAGTCCCAATCTGGTTGATTCCCAAATCAATTGCCAGATCATAGATTGTTTAATTGTGCTCTAAGCCTTGAGATTCACTACATCCATGTTGGAGCCAAAGACAGAGGAAAAACCCAGATCACATGATCATGTGATACCCCCGTGGGGGAGGGATGCAGGCTGAAGCTAGCAAAATAGTGATATTGTGCTATTTCCCATCTATTTTCTATCTAAATAATTATTATAAAAATATTTAGAATATTAAAAATTGTCTATAGAGGCTAGTGCCCCATGGTGGGGGAGGAGTGTGGTGTGACACACCAGCTGTAAAAGTTAGAATGACTGCTCACCAGATGGCATGATTGGAATGAGGTCAATAAATACGGAGGTTCCCGCCTTCGGGGACAGTCTCTCCTGAGATACCAACCTGTGTGTTTGTGATATCACTACACCCAACCCCGAGAAATTTATTTGCCCTCCACCAATTATCAGCGTCCGAGGGTTAGAGGTCGGACGAAGCCGATCCTGGGTGCGCCAGAGGAGCGAAAATATATTTTCGTTCATACAACCACTGGTGTTCATCAGGCGGAAACTTCAACATTTTCTTTCAATTTTGCTCTTAAGGCTGCACCCATGGAAGACAGCTCCAGTGAAAACGTGCAGGGAGAAATTCCTACCATCCTGGTAGCTATCACATCGAAGGAACAATTTCTATCGTTGAAGTTGATGAGTTCCCCCCTCCCCCGGCCCCACCCCACCAAATTCTGCTCTCTTGTACTCAAGGATGAAGAAGATGAAGAAAAACAGTCAGAGGAGTTGCTGTCAACTTTGGCGACGCGACGAAAAAGGACGAAGAAAGAGGTGAGTTGTGACGAGTCGGGGAGAATTTATTTGGTGACAAACAGAGACTGAAGGTTTTGACTTTGACTTTTGATTTTTTACAAAAGTAATCCCCAAGCATGAGACCCCACGGCAGGTTTGCTGCAAACAAGAAGATCCAACATTGTCTTTTGAGTGCGTGACCTTGGGGTTGTTTGATGCAGTTGGATGAGAGGCTTGGAGAGCGGCACGATGACGAGAAGCAGAAGGCCAGTCTGCGTGAACGCATGCGGCAGCACATGAAGGACAAACTCGCTGCGTCGCGCTCAGAGGAGCCGGAGGAGGCAGGCGGCGCAGAAACGCCCGATCGACCCGACTCATCCGCCTCATCGAGGGTCGACAGTGAGTGTGCAGTGACAAGTTGACGCTTTGTTTGCTGTTTGGTACAACTTTATGCGTTGTGAACAGACTGAGCAATACCTTCGCTTTTCTTGCCTGTCCACAGCGCTGTGGTCTCTGATTGACCTGGATCCGGACCAAGTGGTCTGCAACCCATTGCGTTGCGCAAATGTGTGGCGAACGAGCCTGTGCTGTACACGCACTGGTTACAGCTGAGAAGTCGTTCAGGGGTGAATACCACCTGAACACCGGGTAGCATGTCGCTCCCTTCCCTCTGTTGACAGACAGTCTGACACCCTGATGAACCGTCCAAACTGTCACGACAAGCAGGGGAACAGGCGCTTTTGGCAATGCGCGTCCGTGTTCAGTGGGCGGCACGCTTGTTTCAACCTTGCAGCACTGGGACTGCCTGCAGACGAAGGTGAGAGATTTGGCGCTAAATCTCCGAGACGGCCGGGAACCTCAGCCATGAAACAGAGACTCGCTGACAAGATCAAAGCCGCCAAGGTCAGTGCGAAACTTCAGGCTATTCTCCTTCTTTGCAACCTGTTCATGAAGACGAGTCTGGAATCGGCGTTGTGTCTCAAGACTTTTTCTTTCACCCGCGTTGGTTTGCTGGCTTCCTGCAAGAAACAAAGATGAAGGGAAGTTTGGTGTTGCATTTGGAGATGAACCACTTTGGCGGTCAGAGGACGAGTTGAGGGTCTTGTGTGTCTTAGAAGCTGTTCAAAGTGTGCAAAGGGCTGATGCGTGTTCTAGGCTCGCGCACGAGACGAGGACGACGCGGCGCGGACCGATGGTGCTGGACGGAAGCTGGCGGGAATCCGTGGCATGCCCCGCGCCACCCGGTTCGACGACCCCGCCATGGTAAAGACATGAGTTCAGTTTCACTTTGATACGCGGGTGATAATCATGAACTCGTGTCACGTGAGAGACAACAGAATCTCGTGGCACCAAGGAACTTTGACATTTGTGTTTCAGCTGCAGGAAGACTTGAAAGTGGAGGAAGAACTTGATAGAGTCCTCACAGCGCGTGGTAGGAGAGAGAAAGCTAAAGCTCCAGCCAAGGTACGAATTGAGTGCCAAACGTTCTTGTTTTGAAACTTTGTGAGGTGTGAAGTGGATGAGACCTGACGATCAAAAACAACATGACGAAATCCAGGGTCAAGTGCTGCCAACATCAGAGGAACAGTTCGACTTCTTCACCCGCATCTGGGAACCGGAACCGGAGGAAGAGGCGGAGGCTGCGACAGCGGAAGTGGCTGTGCCAGAGGCGGCGCCTGCTGAAGAAGAGGGCGCAGAACCGGCAGAGCGTGCAGAGCCGGCGGCCGAAATCCAGGTGCCCAGGCCTCTTTTGTTCAGACACTCCAGTCTCTTATAGCAGCGGCACTTCTATTCCTGGAAAGTGTGGAGTGAACTCACAGAAGGATGTCTGTCACACCAGAAAAGAAGGTCTTCAAAATATTCTTTAGTGACAAAACCTGCCACTTCACAAATTTGGTCAAATGGCGACAACTTCTAACAAATTTTCTATTCTGAGGCTGACATCGCCAAAACAGAATAGTATTGCGTTTTTGCAATGCCCTTTGAAGACCTATTATGCCTGGATTGGCTCTGGCAAGAATCACTTTTGAAGATGACGTCCACAAAATTTTGCACACACACACCAGCGGCAGTCCAGCGGCGCTTTTCTTGTAATTTTTCCAACAAAAACAACGAATGCAGATTCCAAAGATGTGAACTTTCAAACGTTCATGTTGCAGGAGGAACCTACACAAGAAGAGGAAGAACCAGACAAGGGCAAGAAAAGAAGAAAGAAAGACATTCCAGAAGGTGATCGCCGGTACTCATTTGTATCAGCTGAAACCCAGCTTGAAATGTTTGCCCTTCTCTGATTAACGATTGTACACACACACACACACACACACACACACACACACACACACACACACACACACACACACGCTGCTGTGTTGTAGACGAAGAACCGCTGCTGGACGAGGTCGCCGACGATTGGCGGTACTACTCTATTGGAAGAGCTGAGTACACCCCGTTCAAGGACCGAATGGACGAGGAGAAGGATCTGCTCTTTGTGCCGCCCGTCATTCCAGGTGAGACCCGCATCACCTGAGCGAGTGGAAAGTGGGAAGCGTGACATGAATGAGAGAAGTCCTGCAATGACTGTCGCACAGCTTTCCAAATCGGTCACCCACAAATACACAGAATATTGTGTGAAATTGGGTCCCTGATCGTCATGATAATTTTTATCAGCCGCGATAGCGGTCTGATATTGGTTTGCCCCTGTATCCACGTCCGTCCGTCTTGGGCGGACAAAACCTCCGTTTTACCCCTGTTCCAGTGATCACAGACTGGAATCACAGTGGGTGCAGACACCCTTAGGGGTGCTTTACACGTTGCAT
>JAAUXT010050132.1_pt1 | contig 15129 bp, 20 predicted proteins | sample 7278171 | NCBI WGS metagenome assembly JAAUXT01 (sample SAMN14350112, study PRJNA611818) | marine sediment metagenome | isolation source: surface marine sediment (1.8m) | place: French Polynesia: Moorea | collected 2018-08 | reverse complement strand
TACCATTTGTGACCAACTCCAACTACATGACTTGAGAAATACCTGCCATCAGAACTTGGATATTTGGATTGATAGATATTCAAAACTCACTCAATCCAGAATCTTAAACACAAAAGCAGCGTCAAAAGACTGAACGAGGATGATGCCTTGGCTTTCACTTGGCCTTCACTCGCACTTTGCTAAAGGACCCATGGTCATTGGGGCCAGCTTTTAGCCTCGGGGATCACTGTTCTGTTCAGACCAGATTGTACAGGACATGCAGGACTCTCGCTCTCAATGTGAGCTCACATGTGCACCATGTGTGGTAGTCAAGCAACATGTTTTGTAATGGCAGAGTTGTGTAGCTGCTTCTCGTGTGACTGCAGTTCATTCAGAAGAAGTCTGCGGACTACGAGGCGAAGAAGGAGACGACGGCCTGGAGCATGGACAGGTTCAACGAGTACATCAACGACCACGTGGCTGAGGTGAAGGGGCTCGAGGAGGACTGGGTCTACCTCGTGCTGACGGTGAGCCTCGCGCATGCGTGTTCACACCATTCATTTCTCTCTGAATGTTGCAGTGTTGCCACTGGTGGGTTGCAATGGAAGTCAAATGCGAAAAGTTTCTGGAATGAAGCCACTGCACCTCCTCTGTTACACTTCTGCAGAAGACAAACCCAATGTTTGTAAAATTATTTTTTTTGCAATGTGTGTCACTGCAGCCTCGGATGAAACAGATCATGCTGCACTGTTTCCGCACCGTGCAGCACAAACTCGGCTGCAGAATCGGCTACTTCGGGCTCTACGGATTCGACTTCCTGGTAGACGAAAACATGAAGGTTCGTGACAACATTCATGTCTCAGCTTTCAACGATGGAACTGTTACAATGTCAGAGTTGCGTTGGTTTATCTTTTCTCTCGGGTGTACCGACAGGTCTGGTTGATCGAAATCAACGTGAACCCGTGTCTTGCGATCAACTGTGAGGCGCTGAGAGAAGTGATTCCTGGAGTTGTACGAGAAACTTTGGGTGCGTGCTCACTTGTACTCATGGTTGATATATGCGTATTGTGTTCACCTGACTCTGAGGATGTGCAACACGTCACTTTGTGACGAAAAACGTTTCATTGCAACAGAACCTCAGCACTTGATGACATTGTCAACTCCGCTCGCGTTGTTTCAGCTCTGAGCTTGGAGTGTTTCGAGAAGAGCAGGAAGAAGCAGCCCTTCCTGCCGCTGCAGTCTCTGAAGAACTTCAAGATCCTTCATTGTGGCAACCAATCAGTTGCGTCCAGAGGCGTCACGAAATGGACCAATCGCAGCTCGCGCAGATCGCGGATGTCTCCGTACGAATACGCGCCAGTGGATCTACAGCCAGCGACGTCACGCCCGTCACATTTCAGAAAGCTGGTGCAGAAACTGTGGAACCAGGAGACCGAGGCCGATCGAGTCAAGGCCAAGTTGGAGATGAGAGAGAGGCTGTTCGAGACGTACGGCCGCCAGAGGACGCGAGCAGATCGCTTCCGACACAACAAGAGCGCGGCGCGACGGAGTGCGAGGAAGTCCGCGGGTCGCACCAGTGCGATGAAGTTTTCTCATGGAAACCCCGCGTCTGGTAGTGATCCAACGTTCTCAGCGGAACCGGTCAAAACGAACGAGGTTCCGGAGAGCCGCTCGCTTCCCTCCATCGGCCTCGGGGTCGTCGAGCGCGTTCGATTTGACACCGAGGCGCATAAAGACGAGGCAGAATGACAACGAGGTTGCGCTTCTCAGTCAGCGTTCCGCAAACGCCCGCGTTTTGTTTCTTGTCCCTCATATTTTCAAGTTGAATGTCGCAAGTGAAATTGGACCGATGCACCTGCTTTGCGTTTGGTTCCCCGCCGTCTGATGAGTAAAAGCTGTGATCCCGTGCGATTGCCTGACTGGCCACCATATCTCAAGCACTTGTGCATTGGATAGTAGTGAGACTGGGTGCGGCGCGGCGCTTTTTCTCCTGCTCGTGTCAATCAATGTAACAGGACGGCGTGGAAGAATCGACACACACTAAGCAACGCATTGTCCTTCTTTCAACAAGTTTTGTTGTATTTTGTACTTTTGCTCTTGAAAACAACGGGTTCAGTAACTTGTTCGTCTCTTCGAGTTCCACGCCAAAGCTGGGAAACACTGTACTGGCAGTTTCAAGGCACTAGTGCAGTCGGGCTGCACTGCTGACTTGTTGAGTAGCTCGTGAACTCGCGCATCCAGGGCACGAGTGCAGCGTTTCGTGGATGAACACATCACAGTCCACGCAGAACACATGACGGCATTTCGTGCACTGGTAAACCTGCAAAGAAAGCGAACGACGTGTTGGAACTTCAGAAGGTGCCGGCTACATTTGCTTGGGACGAAGAAACTCTGCGCATGTTTTGAGGAATCACAACAAGAAAGCTACACTCAGCAAGCCCGTGGTTCTCCAGAGGGTCTGCGCAGTTTTCCAAACTGCGGTAACTCAGCTGAGTTACAGGGGGGGGGGGTAACTCAGCACACCTGGCTCAACACAGTCACCCAGAACACACAGAAGCCTGGCTCAGCTGAGTTATCAAGGGGGGGGGGTAACTCGTAACTTACCTGAGTTGGCAGGAATACATGTTGAAACCTATGGATGAGCCAGCTAAGTTGCACACACACACATACACACACAAGTGACCCGGTGACCGCGGACTTAAAAATCTGCGAACGCTTACCGATGGGTCGGAAAGCTGTTTTTGGCAGCCAGAGCAAGACCTGCAATGTGAAGCACAACGTTCTCGTGCGATGTTGCTTCGAAATTTCTCCTGTGGGTTTCTTCTATGAGCAATCCCCAACTAAACCTTGTACCTGAGTTGCGGTTGTAAATCGTTTGTCTGAATGTCTGTGAACAGCTGCAGTGGGAACAGATGATGGTACGACCGCGCCAAGTGAGGAGCGGATACCAATGTCAAACCTACAAGCAGAAATGCATCAACTTGCATCATATCAAGTTGCTTCGTACTGAAATTTCGTCTGTGGCTCGATGACATCAGCTGACATTGGCTGCTCACCACAAGCTTTGCACTCGATCGGGAGTTCGCAGTATTTGCTCTTGCACTGAGGGCAGAAGTATCCGCTGGTACTGAACCCCTGACCAGTCTTGTTGTCCAGATGACTGAAACAGAAAGCAGGAATTTCTTTTGCCAGGGTGCGATTTCAGAGCGTACATGTTTGCGGCAGACGTCAAATGAGACGCAGAGTTCTCACCACATGCACATGGACGGTTTGTCAGCACCCGCCGGTCCGGCTTGCAGTTTGTGGTGAGGAAATCCCATTCTGATCAGAGAGGACTCGGCGTTGCTCTGGTGGGCGAAAAGAAACGCACAACTGTGACAGCACGACACGTGCAAGAATTCAGGTCATTTTTCACCCCAAGTGAAGATTCCCACTCTTGTATTTGTGGTGTTCGTGGTTACTCACGAAGGCTGGAGGTGGCGACACGTGATGGTTTAGAAGATCTCTGAAGTGAGGCTCATCCAGGATGACATTGTAACTGCCTGGGAAGAAACATCAGAATGCGCTGTTTGTTTCCACGAAGATTCAAGCACTATTTTCTGATCCCTTGGGGGGGGGGGATCTGCTGCATTTGCATAAAAGTTGTTTTATTCAGCAACTTTGTACCTTTGGTTTCGTGACAAATTTTCTTGCATACACGAACTTCTGCGGACAATCCGACCACTGAACAGCGAATGTTGTTGGTCTTCAATTCCTACAACCAAAACAAGCTGCAACTGAAACTCCTGTTCCACTCAAATTGCAAGAGTAGCGATTTCACATGTCGATGAACACTCAACTTTACCTGAATTGTCTCTGCAATGGAGGCTGGATCACAGGTTGTCAAGCTGCCAAATATGATGAGAACTTCCCTACTTGCGTGTGCAGGCATGTGTCTGGAAAGAAAATTCCTCAGATGAATAAGACTCCGTGCATTTTGGGGGGTGGGGGGCAGGGGAAATGACGTTTTCTTTTCCATGGTAGCGACACACGAGCTGAATTTTACCGGAGAGTTTGCATTGCAACATTGAGAACGTTCTGAAGTGAAGGTTCTCCTTGGCATGGTTTGGCTTTCAGAGCTTGAAGTGCTGAAATGTGCCGTTTGGGATTCCCTGAAAGATTAGACCAGAGCTACAAACGTCACAATGCGAGCGTACGAGTCTATTCTTTTTTGGCGGATTTGCTCACAACACGCAAAGAAAACGAACTTCGGAGAAACTACTCGACCTCACCTCCGAGTTCTGTAACTTTCTCTGCTCGTTTGTGCTTGGTGGTGATTATCCCCATCTGACTAATCGGATTTTGATCGAAATATTCCTCAACAAAGTGCTCCAGCAGCTGCAAAAGAACAGGGAAAGTTTTCATTGGCAAGATCCGCCATAATTTGATCGATGACTTGTTCGGAAGGTGAGAACACTTGCCTTCAGGGAAGACACCAGTCTTGTTGGTTTCAAATCTTGATCATCCATGGCTTGTGACATGTCGATAACAAGAAACAAATGCCTCATCTGCAAAGATAGAAACAAGCAAGTGTCACAGGCACTTTGTTGGCAGAAGCTGAATGGCCCTCATGCCGCTGGTTCCTTCAGATTACCCTGATCCGAACTCGTTCCTCACCATGCCCAATTTGACGTTGATGGGTCGCTCGAGAAGTCTCCTCTTCTTCGCGCGATGAACGATGTCATCCACACTGGCTTGTAGCGAACCTTCTTCATCTTCCTGCAGGGCCTCCCTGTGAACACACAACCCAACAAACTGGTGCATTCGCATCCGCAGGCAAGGAAGAACACTTCACAGTTCATGCAGCTGAACACAACAAGAAGTCCCGGTAGCGGGGACCCGATGGTCGCGAGCCGTCATGAGGGGGGGGGGGTACCTGAAGAGGGGTGACGGTGGCTGATGAAAGGGCGGGGGGGGGGGTGGCTGAAGAGGAGGGGGTGGCTGAAGAGAGGGGTGGCTAAAGGGGGGTGTTAGCTGAGGAGGGGAATGTCAGCTGGTGATCGGGGTGTTGGCTTGCAGTTGCACAAGTTTCACGTCGAGAAAATAAAGAATAAATATTTTGCACTCTACCAAGTTCTTTCATATTCGGTTTCCCAGGTGTATCCCCTGTCATCGTCTTCTGTCATGTTCGTCGCCATATCCTGATAGAAAGATAGAAACAAGCAAGTGTCACAGGCACTATCTTCTGTGAAACCACAAAAATACGAGTTTGGAGCAGCTTAAACTCAAAAAAAAAATCTCAATTCCTTAAAATTTCTGCTAACACGATGCGTGCACTACGTCTCCAGGTTTTGCAGCGGGTCACTGCGCGATTCTGCTGTCAGAGGCAAAAGGTGAAGGTCGCTGTTCTGCAGGAGCAGTTTGGAATAATTTCGAATAATTTCCCCAATGTCTGTGGCTTTATGTGTTGGCCTGTGTATCCCAGAGTAGGACATTATGATTCGAGTGGTGTCCGGAATATTTGGGTGAGTGTGTTTTTTCGTTGTTTGTGTTGTGTGCGAGACAAACTGACGAAACTGTCCAACTGAAAGAAGGGTCGAAGTGATGAAATTGGTGTGTTTTGCAGCTGAAAAATACAGTTCAGACCTTGGTGTCCCACTGAAACTTCTTGAAAGCTGTGTAAATGTCTTTCCTTTTGTTCAAAACATTCTGACTGACACATGCTGTGACCAGTGCATTTCTTCCCCCTTTTCAGGCCATTCTGTGAGCACTGCATAAAAGCTTCCAGCAAAGTCATCCTGTCCAGCAGCTCCAAGCATGTCGCGTCCAAAAGCCTGGTTGTTCCCGTGAGGACATACTCGCAAGTTTTGGCCCTGCGCCAGAGCCAGCAATCGGTTCGGAACCTGCTGAGGTTGAGGGAAGGATGTCGACACTTCTCGTCCATGCAGTCGGTCAGGAGACCACTGACGGCGCGAACTTCAGCAGACAGATTTTTCATATTCGGTGGCACATTCAAGAAGCACATGTCAACGTCAAGAATAGTTGGGACTGTGAGCAGATTTCTCAGGCTCCGATATCTCGTCCTGACATCCGCAGTTGGAGGCGGAATCACCTTGAACAAGGTACGGTGTGAAATTCCTGTTTTGACAGGCACATTATTCTTTGACACCAGACAGTTGTCTCTGATTCACACAAATTCGCGAGCGCATTTCGAAAAGATGTTCTTCTTTCCAGACCTATGAATCGTGGAAGGAACACGTACCAGACCTTGGATGGGTGAAAGAGTACATTCCGGATTCTGAAAGTTTGCAACAATTGGGATATCGAATGAGGCGTTTGAAGGCCAAACTTGAAATTCCATCATTTGATTTCTCCGGAAGGGTGAGTACTTGGCAAGCCTTCTCAACAATTTTGCTGAGAAATTCGTCAATATCGCTGTGGAAAAATGTGTTCGTGCTACTTTTAGGGAGAAGCCGGTTTTTCGATTCCGACGTTTGCGGAAATAGCAGAATGGTTGGACAGAGTCGCGGAAGCTGATGACAGTTTATTCCGAGAGCAAGGTACTTTGAGCTTCACCGCATCACTTGTGCAGAACTTACTCGGTCTCTTGTGCTGTTGTTGTCTTGTGTTTGTTGTGTTCTGACTGTCCTTCATTTCTTTGTTGCCATTTTGAGAATGCAACGTTCAGTGTGCAATTTCTAGCAAAGTCAGAGGCGCCAGACATGTGTGCCTGCGAAAGAAAGAAAAACCTCAAGCAATTAACTTCCGTTTGACCTTCGAAACGTCTCCCATTTGGAATCTGGACATTTAAAGTGTGCATGTGTTTTGCTGTGTCTTGACAGGTTTTGGGGAGTTGGCAGTTATTTCTGGCCCACCAGGTTTGTTTCTTGTGAACCTTACCACTTACGGCTTTTATGTTCACATCGAAATCCGCACAGGACTGTGGGATTTGCTTCACAGGCCTGAGCGTAAAATTAGACAAACAGTCATTTTCACCTGGGAGTAGTTGTGGTCAGGATACGTGAGACACATGCTCATATTTGGACATCTGTGCTTCCTTCTCTTGGTTCCGGTTTTTGTCAGATTCTTCCATTCTGATGGTGTTCTCACTTGGATTTCTGTTTTTGATTCTTTTTTGTTCTCAAAGTTGGTGACGCGGGATCTTCCGTGAGTTTGAACGCTCTTCCAGTGGTCAGCCTGTTCGGACAAGGGACATCGAGCGGCAGCGATCAGGTGAGTGGAATGTACCGTTGCCCGAAACCAACGCCCCTTTTCGAATGTGGGACAAGCACAATGCAGTGCACACACACACACACACACACACACACACACACACACACACACACACACACACACCGCACGCAAATTTTTCAGTTCCTGTTCTCTTTGTTTCCAGTCCAATCGCAGCAAAGAAGAGCAGTTGCACGACGACATGATGAACATGCAGGTTTGTACACAGACTTCTGTGCTCAATGCCAGTGTTTTTTGTTCGCTCTACCGAAGCAACATTTCAATAAAGTCTGCACGTTGCAGTTTCCTGGTTCTGTCCAGAAATTCCAATTGACACGCTTTGAATGTGATATTGTTTCGCCACAGACAAAGTACCAGAAGGAAATCGAGAGGCTGGAGAAGGAAAATCGTGATCTGCGGAAAGAAATCATTCTGAAGAGACAAAAGTCTGACGGGAAAAAACGGCGAATGAGGGTTTGTATGTTTCGGGCGAATGGCCGCCAGGAGCTGTGAAAAGAATGCAAGAGAATGACGTAAGCCACCTGCGCCAAAGACACAAGGATCTTTGACATCAATTGGTGACGCACCATTGATTTCTCTTTTTACAGAAATCGTTGATAGACATGTACTCGGAAGTATTAGATGAGCTGGTCGACTACGATTCGAGTTACAATACCCAAGACAATCTGCCACGGGTGGTGGTCGTGGGAGACCAAAGTGCAGGGAAAACCAGTGTTCTCGAAATGATCGCTCAAGCAAGAATATTCCCAAGGTGAGTGACAGAAAACGAACGTGTTTTTGTCTCCTGAGTGATCAGTGTTTGCAAGCGCCACCAAGCATGATACTGGTGTCAGTGTGATTCGAATGTGTCTTGTTTTGAAGGGGATCCGGTGAAATGATGACACGAGCTCCTGTCAAAGTGACTCTCTCTGAGGGTCCCTACCACGTGGCGTCCTTCAAGGGCTCCAACCGCGAGTTTGACCTCACCAAAGAAAGTGATGTAAGCTGCATTGTTTGTCGCCATAACTTTAGCACGCGTGCCTTCTTGTGGCCTCATATTGAGATTCTGTAATGACTTTTCCCTTTTCACAGCTCGAAGCTCTTCGAAGGGAAGTTGAAATAAGAATGAAGCACAGTGTCAAGAAGGGAAGAACAATCAGTGGAGAGGTAGGTGGCCTGTTGCACACACAGCTGAAAGATTTGTTGTCAAATGCAAAATGTTCTGACCAGTGCGCTTTGGTTTCAGCCGATTGCAATGACGGTTCGAGGTCCCGGTATTCAAAGAATGGTGCTTGTAGATCTGCCAGGAATAATCAGTGTGAGTGAACATGGAGATATCTGGAGATATCCAGAATGATTGTTGTCTTTGTCAAAAAGCCGGATGGGCCACATCAGAATCTGTGGACATGTTGGTCTCTTGTTCCGCCACAGACTGTCACCACAGACATGGCTTCGGACACCCGAGACGAAATCAAGAGAATCTGTTCCCAACACATGGAAAACCCAAATGCTATCATTCTGTGTATTCAAGGTGAACTTTTCCTGTTGTGCAGTGCGTTTCTGACAGACTCTGACAAAAGTTCTTTGGGACATTTTTTTTCAAGCAGGAACAAGCATCACACGTGGTTATATGTTGCAGACGGGTCACTTGATGCGGAGAGGAGTAACGTCACCGATCTGGTCAGTTCGATGGACCCCTCAGGAAAGCGAACCATCTTTGTGTTGACGAAAGTGGATCTCGCGGAGGGGGGACTGGTCAATCCGGAACGAGTGAGTCAAACGCGTGGAGACGCCTGTGGTTTTACATTGAAACATATTTTGAGGCTCCACCATAAATTTCTATTATGCGTTATTTGACTTACAATCTTCTTCTTTTCTTGTCAGATCAAGAAGATCTTGGAAGGGAAACTGTTTCCCATGAAAGCCCTGGGCTACTTCGCTGTGGTGACTGGAAAAGGTGCGTCACTCGTTTCAATTGCAAAGCAGTCGCTTGCAGCAAACTTCACGGGTTTTGAATTTCGTGTTCTACATATCTGTTCTTTGTGCTTCTTTCAGGCAATACGAACGACAGTATTCGCACAATCAAGGATTACGAAGAAGAATTCTTCAGAAATTCAAGGCTTTTCCGGTGAGCTCTGCCATTCTTGTCACCCACTCTTCAAAGTCTCGTGTATTTTGGGTGGCAAAGTCCCGAGTCACGGTTGGTGAATCCTTTTCAGGGGAGGAATCCTGAAACCGACCCAGATGACGACGGCGAATCTGAGTCTGGCTGTGTCTGAGTGCTTCTGGAAGATGGTGCGAGAGTCCGTCGAGCAGCAGGCGGACGCCTTCAAAGGTTCGAGAAACATTCCATCAGAGAAGGATCCAGTGTGGTCACGTGCGTGTGCGTGTGTGTGTGTGGGGTGACAGTCACAGCATTTTGTTTTCAGCAACAAGATTCAACCTGGAGACCGAGTGGAAGAACACGTTCCCGCGAACTCGAGAGTTGGACAGGGTGAGTTGACGACAGAAGCCGGTCAAACCGATGTCAGTCACGTTTTCAGTCAAAGAAACGAAAAATACACGAAAACCAACTTCCAGGACGAACTGTACGAAAAGGCGAGAGGAGAAATTTTGGATGAAATCATCAACCTCAGTCAAGTCACTCCCAAGCAATGGTGAGTCTGTCCTTCCTGGCAAAGATTACAGAACAGCGCACAACTTTCACGTTGCTCACGCGTCGTGATGAAAGCGTTTCTTTGCAGGGAAGAAGCGTTTGCAACGAAGCTCTGGGAGAAGACTTCCACAGAGATGTTCGAGAATATTTACCTGCCGGCTTCACAGGCAGACAACCCCGGCGTGTTCAACACCACAGTCGACATCAAGCTGAAGCAGTGGGCCGACAAAAACCTCCCCAAGAAATGTGTTCAGGTGAGACTCCATAGAAATTCGAAACCGAAGCAAAGCGAAATCTGAAAATCAGAAATGTACAAAAACAAACACAAGGTATCGCTTGCAAATGACCTTTGGTCGTTTCAAGTTCGTCAAACGATTCCACCTTCAGATTGGCAGAGAAACGTTGGAAGAAGAGTTTACGAACATGCTGGAGCGAGACAAGCTGAAGAAGGGTCGTGATGAGATCCTGGACGCTCTGAAGGGAGCGGTGAAGGAGGACGGCATGAAGAAGCACCAGTGGGACGAGAAGGCCGAGGACAGTCTGGTACACTGGTTTACTTCACAAGTCTCAAACATTGGAACATGCGCACTCAAGATCTGCTTTTCTGTTGCGACAAAAAAACTTTTTCAATAACCCGTTTCTTTCTGTTTCGCAATAACGGGTGAACTAGTTGAACACGAAAGGGAAAATGAACAGCGCAGATTTCACGTTTCGGTTGCAAAATTGCAAAAACGTTTCAGTTCAAGTTTCCATCCCTTCTTCTTTTGCACACAGCGAGTCATCCAGTTGAACACGCTCGAGGATCGGTCTGTGCACGACAAGAACCAGTGGGACGCCGCGCTCAAGTTCATGGAGACGACACTGAAGGAGAAGCTGGAGCAAGGTGCGAACATTGCCGTTGCAACGAAATGGCCAGATTTGAAATTAGGAGGCAGCACAGGGTTGCGGAGCCCCATGCCGAAGGTCCTGCTGGTCTCGCCTCAGGCTCCAGTTCCTCACCTTATGCACTTAGAGCCTTGATTACAAGAAGAAAAGAATTGACAGGAGGAGGTATGAGGCATAGAGCACCTGTTGCCACACCTGCCTGACCTTCGGCATGGGACCCCTCACGCCGTGCCTCTCTGTTTCACCTGTCTGGCCATTTCGTTACACCGTGACTCGTGAAGAAAAACTGCAGTTGTTTGTTGCAGTGAGCGTTGTTTGCAGTGTGGCATTTTCTCTTGGCAGTTGAGAAGAAAATGAAAGACATGGCGGGACCCTCGACTCGGGAGCAGTGGCTGTACTGGCAGTACAAAACTCCCGAGCACAACAAGCGAGGCGCCACGTTGAAAGAGTTGGAAAAACTCATCACTCCTGAAGTGGTAATTTATCTTTGTGCATTTCAAGTTGCACAAACAAGCAAAAGCCCCTTGGTTTGTGATTTTGAGTCCAAAGCAACTCTTTTGTCCACTTCCAGAAACGGAAGCCTCAGCTGGCGTATGACGAATTGACGACTGTGCGAAAGAACCTGGAGACACAGAATATTGATGTCGACAACGAATTTGTATGTATTCTGAAGCTCAAATGGACACGAAAATAGACAACGCAACACTTCTGTGAAAATTCAGACAATTGACTTTCTCTTGTGTGTAGATTCGAGACACTTGGCACCAGTTGTACCGACAGTACTTCCTCAAACACTCGTTGAATACTGCTGCCGACTGCAAGAAAGGGTTCTACTACTACCAGCGGGGATTCACCGACTCCGGGGTGAGTCACAAAAACAGCAACAGCAACTTCTTTTCCAGTTCCAGGTTCAGAGTTAGTCGGTCACATCATGAGTTTGGTGTGATTTCGTTGTCGGTCTGTGCCTGTCGCCCTTGGCTGACGCTGGGAATCTTGTCAGCAGACGAGCAGTTGTGTTGTGGTTCAGCTCGTCGGAATTTCAGTCTGGGTTTTGAGTGGACATGGCACATCACTGGTTTGTCGAGAGGTTCCTCTACTCCTGGATTTCGCTCAGGTTCCTCCATGAATTCGGTTGTGTGGTGAGTTGACGGCTGTTCAGATGTGATGACAGAGTGAACAGTGATTCTCCGAAAGGATGTAATCGACACAGTGCTCAACTTTAATACATTTTATTGCCAAATCTTGTCAAGTCGTCACTCGGCCGAACACCAATCAATCCCCACAAGCACAGGCAAACATAGGTGAATCAGAGACACAATCTGGCCCTTCTGGGCTCAATTTGGTTTGACCATTCTACTTGTACACCCATGACACTCAACGAAGACCCTGACCTTTGTGCAAACAGCACAAAGTAGGTCAGAATCGCACTGCATCGGAACCACTCACGAAGATCGGTTCAAGAGTCTTGTTCAGTTCTTGGCGGTGGGAACAGTTCAAATGAGGCGGCTTCTTCCACGTGGTGTCGTTTGGCGAAGACCAGCTGATCGATACCGGCGTCTGGGTCTTTTCACTACGGCGCGTGCAACGTCGTAACGGCTGAACGTCGCATTAGTGCTGGACAGCTCGGGGTCTGTGTCCACGGGCTCCTCTTCACCTGTCTCGTCACCAGAGCCTGTCTTCTCCAAAGCAAACGTCTCCTCAGGAAGTTGTTCAGACGACCTGTGAAGCTTGGGTGTAGTTGGCGCGGGGTCCAGAATGGCGTGAATGTCGGAGAGCGAGTACTTCAGCGGATCATCATCTTCGTCGTCGTTTGATCTGTCGAGATCGATAATGTTAGGACCGTCCAGCAGAGCCTCTTCCTCCAGTATCTCCAGCAGGATGGGTTCAGTGGGGGGCGCGTTGATCATTTCAAGCGTTTCGGATGTTTCGTCAACGATGCAGTGTCTTTCGTACGGCGCATCGGCTTCTCTCCTGCACCACTTTTCTCTTGTGGAAGAATTTCTCCTGAAGCAGGACAAATTTCTGCTGATCCTATGAAGCGGGTGCGAAGTTGTGTCCTTCGATCGCTTCATCTTCTGCAAAATGAGTGACGAAGACATTTGAATGGAAGGTTCGGACGCACAAAGTTCTCATGAGCGTGATCCGTTGCCGCAGTCTACTCTTCCTGATCCGTGTCAACAAAATTGTGCGTGTGCGCGTGTGTTCTTCGGAACCAATTTGTGTGCACTGCACCGCAAGCAAAATTCTTTCGCACAAATTTGACCCTTTTTAGAAGACAAAACACAAAAACAAACAAACCTGATCGTTGAACATTTCTGCAGAATCTGGAATCCGAACGCACAAAAGTCCCAGCTGGCTAATCTTTCAGGACCGAATCACACACTGTGGCTTCTCGGGTGTTGACTTGATCAATGACAGAAACTTCCCTTTCTCGACCGTGTGTCTGAATCAGCGACGCGCTGAGAACATACGCAGGCGTGTTGGTTTCTGCCTCTCTTTGTTTTGGCACAAACGGAAAGTCGTTTCACACCTCACCGTATGCGCCGCTGGTTGATAGTAATTATCGCTTTCTGTTCTTGCCGACAAGTGTGGTGGTGTGATCTGTCAAAACTGAAGTTGTATTGTATGGGTTTGAATCTGAATTTTGGTATTGGATCTGAATTCTGATCTTGAATTTTGCAGTTGGAGTGCCACGATGTGGTGCTTTTCTGGCGAATTCACAGAATGTTGCAAGTAACAAGCAACGCGCTGAGACAACAAGTCATGAACAATGAAGGTAAATGTGCAATTGATTTCTCGACTTCTTGATTTCTTTCTCGATTTCTCGAGTTCAAAGCAAGTCAGTTCGCACGTTGTTGGCTTCAAACGTGGGGGCAGGACTTTGAACGACACCGTTTTTTTTTTTCGCAGCTCGTCGACTGGAGAGGAACATCAAGGACATCATGGAAGAGTTCGGCGAGGACAAAGACACGCTGAAGAAGCTGTTGACTGGACGCAGAGTTCAACTTGCTGAAGAACTGAGTGAGTGCACGTTGTCGATAAAAAGCTGCGTTCAAAATTTGAAAGCCAGAAGTCCGCCCAGAATGCCTCTCAGGCCACGCCTGAAAAAAACATTTGCGTTGATACTCGTAATTCTCTGTCCACTGACATCGTGACATTTTCGTTTTTCTGACATCGTGACATTTTCGTTTTTTGCAGAACAAGTGCGTCAAATCCAAGAATTACTCGAAGAATTTATACAGCAACTGAACAAGGAGAAGTGAATTCAGAGCCACGCAACGCACTTCGCGCAGTTCAGAACACAAAATCTCCCAACTTCTTGTGATACTTCTTGTTTGTCATCAATTCTCGATCCTTGTGTCGTTTGTTGCTGCAGAGATGCAGCGCCTGACTTGTCCGCAACCAAAATGGAAGTGGTGAAATTGAATCCGACGTCAGCTCAAGTGTTTTGATTGGAAATTTGTCGCTGCAAGTTCTGTTCCGTGAAGGGAAGTACGTGTATTTATTTGTCGCAATTATTTCCACCTGAAGACGTTTTGCTTCAGCTTGTTCAAATTTGAGTTCACCGCAATGAATTTGTTTCTTTCTGCCGGTGTCGAGGCAGCACGTGTTGAATGCTTCTTTTTCCCCTTCTCTGGCCTTTTGAATTTCTCTGCTGTATCGTGCCATGTCATTTAAAACTGTTCGCGGCAAAGTTAGTTGTGAAATAATGTCAGCGAAAGCGAAACAAAACTTTACAAAAGTCCTGGAAAGCTTTGGTCTCTTTGTTCAACATTTGATCAAGACGTGACACAAGGCCCAGCTCGGTCTTCCAAAACAGTCCAGTGCTCTTATCAGAACCGAAGCAAGCGAAGAAGAAGCACCGATCAATCGTAGTTTTATGGAATGACAGAACAGATGCGAATCTTGCGTCGACGTTTCTGAACGGACAGGGTTATGGCTCAACAAAAAATGACTGCTGTTCAACCACACAACTTTCAAACAACCTTTGTTTGGTCGATAAAAAGTGTGAGCAGGAAGAGTTTTCTCACGAGGGAGAACCCATGTCCATGTCTAAAACAATGAACGCCTGTGAGCGATGTCGTATTTCCCCTTCTGTATAGTCACTCCAGCCACGATTTGATCCGCCGTTTTGTCCTGGCCATAGTAATCTGAGAACTCGCCGTCGGGGTTGACCAGGTACATGATGATCGTGTGGTCCACCTGAAAGTTGAGTGCAAACGGTCAGTTTGCACACTTGTTTTTTTAGTGCAATCACCATCAGACTGTATGTATGTGTAAATTTTGTGGAGGGGGGGGGTACTCAACATGGTGAAATTTAGCCAGGATCATTTTCAGGCCATTTTAATTGAACACTTTTGATTTTTTTGCCCATGTTGAGTTGGCCAGCCCATATTGAG
>JAAUXT010018115.1_pt1 | contig 15129 bp, 11 predicted proteins | sample 7278171 | NCBI WGS metagenome assembly JAAUXT01 (sample SAMN14350112, study PRJNA611818) | marine sediment metagenome | isolation source: surface marine sediment (1.8m) | place: French Polynesia: Moorea | collected 2018-08 | reverse complement strand
CCGCGGTCGGCGCGGCCGCAGCGGGTTCTGCCGGTAATCCAGTCGGGCGCTAGTCTACCGCCCGTTGCGCGTGCAGGCGGACTTCATCTGCAGCCAAGAAACCGACCAAGCGGTAAGGCCGACGCTCCCGACCGTCCGGCCCGAAGAAAAGGATGGCCGGCGGACCGATGAGACCGTAGGCCTTCAACAATGCCTGGTCGTCCGCATCATTGGCTGTGACATCGGCCTTCAAAAGGGTCGTGCCAGATAGGGCCTGCTGCACACCAGGGTCGGTAAAGGTGGACTTCTCCAGTCGTTTGCACTCGACACACCAGTCCGCGTAGAAATCGAGCATCACCGGCTGGCCCCTGTCCGCGGCGGCTACAAGCTCCGCATCCAGTGCACCCACGGTCTTCACGGGACGAAAGTCCAGCTTCTGCTTGGTGTCGGTGGTCCCGCCGGCCAGGGCTACTCCCCGCAGGGGCTGGAAGAGATCCTGGCCGCCGCTGGCCGCGCCGATCATCAGCAGCACGCCATAGACCAGCATGATAAGGCCCGTGCCCTTCCACAGCTTGCGGAAGCCGCTGGCGTCCCTGCCCAGTGGCTCCAGGGCGCCCAGGTAGATGGCCGAAACCATGAACAGTCCCGCCCACAACAGCAGCGAGACCCACCCCGGCAACACCCGCTCCAGGAGAAACACAGCGACGCCGAGCAAGAGCACGCCGAAGACCGCCTTGACGGCGTTCATCCAACCGCCGGCCTTGGGCAGGAATCGGCCCTCCAGGGTTCCCACACCGACCAGGGGTGTCCCCATCCCCAGACTCAGGGCAAACAGGGCAAGCCCACCGAGCCAGGGGTCGCCTGTCTGGCCGATGTAGATGAGCGCACCAGCGAGTGGGGGTGCGACGCAGGGACCTACGATGAGCGCCGACAGCAGACCCATGACGGCCACGCCGATTAGGCTCCCGCCGGACTGGCGATTGCTGACCTCCGTGAGCTTGGACTGCCACCGAGTCGGCAGCTGCAGTTCGTAGAAGCCGAACATGGACAGGGCGAGCAGTACGAACACCGCTGCGAAGCTGCCGAGCATCCACTCGTTCTGCAGCGCGGCCTGAAGGTTCTTGCCGAACAAACCGGCTACAACACCGGCCACGGTGTAGGTTAGAGACATGGCCAGCACGTAAACCACCGAAAGTGTGAAAGCCTTGCGGGTCGTTATGTCGCTTCCCTGACCTGCGATGATACCGGAGAGGATGGGAATCATCGGAAACACACACGGTGTGAAGGCCAGCAGGAGGCCGACGCCGAAGAAGGAGAATACGGTCAGCCAACGGCTTTCGCTGGCCAGCAGCGCGGCCAGGCGATCCTGCTCCGAGACGGGCACGGCGGCGGCTGGGGGCGCCTCGACCGCGGGGCCGGACCCGGCGATGACCGCGCCGGGCCCCGTGGACTCAGGCAGCTCCATGGATATGCTGCGAACCATCGGGGGATAACAGATGCCCGCTTCCGCGCAGCCCTGGAAGCCGGCTTCCAGGTCTACCTCCGTCAAGCCAGCCTTGCGACTGATCGGCAGGCGGACCACCAGGTCTCCGTAAAAGACTTCCACTTTGCCGAACAGTGGGTCGTCTTTAATTTTGCCATCAGGGAACTGTGCTGGACCCAGTTGGGCGCTGCCGTTGTTCTTGAGGCGAAACCGGAACTTGTCCCGGTACAGGTAATAGCCTTCCGCGATGCTCCAGGTGGCAACCAGCGTCTCACCGTCCTCGGCCCATCCGGAGAACGGAAACGCCTTGTCCGGCTCGAGAAACTCGTCTTCGTCGCCGAGTCCGTCCAGGGTGCTGCCGATCTGGGCCAGCGAATCGAGGGCGCTGGCGGCTGTGCTCTGGGTTACGGCCGCCGTCTTCTGAGCGAAGGGCTCGGGGAGAGCCACCCGCAGGGTCTTGGTCTGCGGTGGGTAGCAGACGCCGATATCCGCGCAGCCCTGGCTTGTTGCGCGCAGCGTGACCTCGCTTGCACCCGAAGAGCGTTGCACCGGCAGGTCAATGGCCACCCGATCCCGGTAGACCTCCATTTTGCCGAAGAACTCGTCGTCCTTGATTTTGCCGGCCGGGAACACGGGTTCTCCAAGCGAAACGTCCTCTCCCTCGCTGCGAAAGCGAAACTTGTTCCGGTACAGGTAATAGCCATCGGCTATGCGCCACTCCAGGCGCACCCCGTCTGCGATGGGCGTCGTCTCCAGCCGGAACGCCTCGTCCGGCATCAGCAGGTCGGCCTCTTCCACGGCAGTGGCCGGGAGAGCAAGCGTGGCGAGGCAGGCCAGGGCGAGCAGAAATCTAGTTGGGTGCATCAGTCGGTACTCAGGTTGGAATCCATCCAGGCCAGGTAGGCAGGTAAGCCGGCATCGATGGACAGGCTGACAATCTCCGGCACCTCGTAAGGATGGTTGGCGCAGATGAGCGCCTCCAGCTCAGCGTATGTCTCAGTCCGCGTCTTAATAACAAGCAAGTACTCCGTCGCGCTTTCCAGCTCTCCCTGCCACGAATATACGGACTTCACGCCCGGCACGATGTTCACACAGGCGGCCAAAGCTGCCTCCACCAGTCGGCGTGCCAGGGTCTCGGCGCTGGCCGAGTCAGGACAGGTACAGAGTATCAGCCGATAAGGGCTTGATTGCGCCACGAATTGCCCCCATACCCCATCTATCGTGATTAGCCGTGCATTTTTCTCGGATTCTAGCCCTCGATCAAGCGGCCTTCTTCAGACCCTGAGCGTAAAGCCCTGCTTCGAGGCAAACCCATGAAGCCATTCCAATGGCTGCTCCTGCTCTTCGTCACCGTACCGCTGCTCGAGCTCTATGTGCTGATTCAGCTGGGAGGCCTGATTGGCGCCGTGCCCACCATCGCCTTCGCCGTGCTTACCGCTCTGGTCGGCGCCAAACTGGTGCAGGCCCAGGGACTGGTCGCGCTGGCGCGCGTGCGTGCCGCGCTGGACCGGGGGGAGACGCCCGCTCTGCCCGTGTTCGAAGGCGTGTTCCTGCTCGTGGCCGGAGCACTGCTGCTAACGCCCGGTTTCTTCACCGATGCCGTGGGCTTTCTGGCGCTGGTGCCGCGACTTCGACAGCGCGCCATCGACTGGCTCCTGAAGCGCATGGTGCAGGAGAACGACGGGCCGACTGCAGGGCCCCGCAGACCGCGAACCATCGACGGCGAGTTTCGCCGTCGCGACTGAGCGGCCGAGAGGCACGCGCCCCGCGGCGGTCACTGCTGCTGCCTGCGATGACGGGCGCGGTCTGCGCCTGGAACTGGCGGACATGCGGACTGAATCCAGGCGTCTTCCGGCGGGCATTCGCCGTGTCTTGACAGCGGATGATTTCACCCTATCATTAGCACTCACCTGAGGAGAGTGCTAACACCACGGCACCGGCCAGGAACCGGAAAACGGAAACGACTACAAGCCAGCTTTAGGAGAACATATATGAAGCTTCGTCCACTACACGACCGTGTAATCGTCCGACGCAAGGAAGAGGAACGCACCTCTCCCGGCGGTATCGTCATACCCGATACCGCGACCGAGAAGCCCATCCGCGGCGAGATTATCGCAGCAGGCAACGGCAAGCTGCTCGAGAACGGGGACGTGCGCCCCCTCGACGTGAAAGCGGGAGACCAGATCCTTTTTGGCAAGTACTCCGGCACCGAGGTCAAGGTGGAAGGCGAAGAGCTTTTAGTGATGCGTGAAGACGACATCATGGCCGTCATCGAGTCTTGAGCGCACGGAGCCAAAGGCACGACAGTCAGGAATCAAGGTTTACAGCAAGAGGTTTGAGATAGATGGCAGCAAAAGAAGTACGTTTCAGCGATGACTCGCGTCAGCGCATGGTGCACGGCGTCAACATCCTAGCCAACGCCGTGAAGGTAACTCTCGGCCCCAAAGGCCGCAACGTGGTGCTGGAGAAGAGCTTCGGCGCACCCACCGTCACCAAGGACGGCGTTTCCGTGGCCAAGGAGATCGAGCTTCAGGACAAGTTCGAAAACATGGGTGCCCAGATGGTAAAGGAAGTGGCCTCGCAGACTTCCGACGCGGCAGGCGACGGTACCACCACCGCCACCGTGCTTGCCCAGTCCATGCTTCGCGAGGGCCTGAAGGCAGTCGCCGCCGGCATGAATCCCATGGACCTGAAGCGCGGCCTCGACAAGGCCGTACAGGGCGTGGTCGAAGAGCTCAAGACATTGTCGACGCCCTGCACCGACAGCAAGGCCATCGCACAAGTGGGCACCATTTCTGCCAACGCCGACGAGGCAATTGGGAACATCATCGCCGAGGCGATGGAGAAAGTTGGCAAGGAAGGCGTCATCACCGTCGAGGAAGGTTCCACCCTGGAGAACGAGCTGGACGTGGTCGAGGGCATGCAGTTTGACCGCGGCTATCTATCGCCGTACTTCGTGAACAACCAGCAGGCCATGAGCGCTGAGCTGGAAGATCCGTTCATCCTCCTGCACGACAAGAAGATCTCCAACATACGGGATCTGCTCCCGGTACTGGAAGGCGTGGCAAAGTCGGGCAAGCCGCTGCTTATCGTCGCCGAGGACGTGGAAGGGGAGGCCCTCGCCACGCTGGTGGTGAACAGCATTCGCGGCATCGTCAAGGTGGCCGCTGTCAAAGCGCCCGGCTTCGGTGACCGGCGCAAGGCCATGCTTCAGGACATGGCGATTCTCACCGCGGGCACCGTCATCTCCGAGGAAGTGGGTCTTTCACTGGAAAAGGCCGGTATCGACGATCTGGGTCGCGCCAAGAAGGTCATCGTGACCAAGGAGAACACCACTATCATCGACGGCGCCGGCAGCACACAGGAAATCGAGGCCCGGGTCACCCAAATCCGGCAGCAGATAGAGGAAGCGACCTCAGACTACGACAAAGAAAAGCTGCAGGAGCGCGTGGCCAAGCTGGCCGGCGGTGTTGCGGTCATCAAGGTCGGGGCCGCCACCGAGGTCGAGATGAAGGAGAAGAAGGCCCGGGTCGAGGACGCCTTGCATGCTACCCGTGCGGCAGTGGAAGAGGGCGTGGTCCCGGGCGGCGGCGTTGCTCTGATCCGTGCTATCAGCGCCATTGACGCCCTCAAGGGCGACAACCACGACCAGGACGTGGGCATCGGCATAGCGCGCCGTGCCATGGAGGAGCCCTTGCGCCAGATAGTCGCCAATTCGGGCGGAGAGGCGTCGGTGGTCATGAACAAGGTTGCCGCGGGCGACGGCAACTTCGGGTTCAACGCCCAGACCGAGGAGTTTGGGGACATGATGGATATGGGAATTCTGGATCCCACCAAGGTGACCCGGGCCGCGCTTCAGAACGCCTCGTCGGTGGCCGGTCTCATGATCACCACCGAGGCGATGGTGGCGGAGGTTCCCAAGGAGGACAAGGCTCCGGCCGGCGCCCCGGGCATGGACGAGATGGGCGGAATGGGCGGCATGATGTGACATCCCGCTGATCCGTGTGACGACGAAAGCCCCGCCTCGGCGGGGCTTTTTCTTTCTGTCTATCCGCGCGGGGAACCGATGGGCGAGAATATACGCCGGTTCATCCGGGACCCGCGCAGACCATGCACGCAAGAGACCTGTCGCCCTCGCTCCGTGATCTGGCCAACGCACGCTGGAAAGACTTTTCATCAGCCGCAGGCAAGGCCGGGGTTGCCGTCGACCTCACGGTCGACGAGCGGGAGTCTCTGCTGGCAGTGTGGGGCTGCAGTGAATTCGTCGCCCAGAGCTGCATTCGCGAGCCGGACTTGCTGAAGGATCTGCTTGCTTCCGGCGACCTGAGCAGCCGTTACCCGCACGACCGCTACGCCGAGCAACTTGCTCGAGCCCTCGATGCCGCGGAGGACGAGGCCGGGCTCATGTCCGGCTTGCGCACGGTTCGGCGTCGAGAGATGGTGCGCATAGCCTGGCGGGACCTGGCGGGTAGCGCAAACCTGGAAGACACCGTCCACGATCTGTCGAACTTCGCCGATGCGGCGCTCGACGCTGCCCTGGGCAGGCTTCACAGGTGGCAGGCGGCCAGTTGGGGGGAGCCCATGGATGGTGAGGGGCGCCCTCAGTCAATGACCATCATCGCCATGGGCAAGCTCGGGGCCAGCGAGCTGAATTTCTCCTCGGATATCGACCTGATTTTCGCGATTCCGCAGGACGGCTGCACGGTGGGCGGCCGCCGGCAGCGAACCAGCCAGGAGTTCTTCGTGCGGCTGGGTCAGCGGCTTATCCATGTTCTCAATACCAAGACGCCGGACGGCATGGTCTTCCGCGTGGATATGCGACTGCGTCCGTTCGGCGCCAGCGGGCCCCTGGTGATGACCTTCGACGCCATGGAAGCGTACTACCAGACACACGGTCGCGAATGGGAGCGCTATGCGCTCATCAAGGCCCGCGCTGTGGCGGGGGATCCAGTGCGGGGCGAAGCTCTCCTGCAAAGGCTTCAGCCTTTCGTCTTTCGGCGCTACCTGGATTTCGGGGCGTTCGAGTCTCTGCGGGAAATGAAGGCGCTGATCGGCCAAGAAGTGATGCGCAAGGGACTGGAGAACGATGTCAAGCTGGGGCGCGGCGGTATCCGCGAAGTGGAGTTCATCGTTCAGGCATTTCAGCTAATCCGCGGCGGGCGGGAACCGGCCCTGCGCGACCGCCGTCTGCTCTCGACCCTTAAGCAACTGGCCGTTCGCGGGTACCTGCCCGAGCAGGCGGCTCGGGACCTGGAGCATGCCTACCGGTTTCTGCGCACGACCGAACACCGCCTGCAGGAGGTGGATGATCGGCAGACCCAGGCGCTACCAGGAACCGCCGAGGGGCGCGCGCGACTCGCGTTCGGCATGGGCTTCAACGCCTGGGACGACTTCGAGGCCGCCCTGAATACCTGCCGGGAGCAAGTGCAGAAACATTTCGAGCAGGTATTTGCCACGCCGGATGAGGAGGTGACCGAATCCAAGCTGATGGCGGACTTGCGCGCCGTATGGCTCGAGCTGGTGCCTGCGGAGCAAGCGGCAAACTTGTTCACCCAGGCTGGGTTCGAGGACGGCGGTGCGGCGCTTAAGGCCCTGGAAACGCTGCGAGCTACCTACAGTGTGCGGGTCATGGGCCGCGAAGGCCGGAGCAGGCTGGACCGGCTTATGCCGCTGCTCCTTTCCGCCGTCGGGCACAGCGAGCATCCGACCGCCGCGTTAGAGCGGGTAGTCCGGCTAGTGGAAGCTGTCGCCCGCCGCAGCGTGTATCTGGCGCTGCTGGTCGAGTACCCGGTTGCGCTGTCCCAGCTGGTGCGTCTTTGCAGTGCCAGTCCCTGGATCGCCGGCCACCTGACCCGCTATCCGCTCCTGCTCGACGAACTCCTCGACCCGCGCTCACTTTACGCCCCGCCCGACCAGGTGCGGTTGGCCGAGGACCTGGACGTGCAGCTTCGGAAAGTGCCTGCGGAGGATATGGAGCAGGAAATGGAGGCATTGCGCGTGTTCAAGCAGGCTAATGTTCTGCGCGTCGCGGCCGCAGACAGTGCCGAGGCCATTCCCCTCATGGTGGTCAGCGATCACCTGACGTGGATCGCCGAAGTCATCGTGAGGCAGGCCCTGAGCCTGGCGTGGCGGGACCTGACCGCCCGCTACGGTGTCCCCCGCTGCCGCGTCGATGGCGAGACCGTGGATGCCGGCTTCATCATCATCGCCTATGGCAAGCTGGGAGGCATCGAGCTTGGGTACGGCTCAGATCTGGACCTGGTATTCCTGCACGGCAGCCGTGGCGAGCGGCAGCATACGGATGGAGCGAAATCCATCGACAACGGCGTTTTCTTTGGGCGCCTGGGTCAGCGGCTGATCCATCTGATGACCTCGTCCACGGGCGCCGGAACGCTCTATGAGATAGACGCGCGACTGCGGCCGAGCGGGGCGTCCGGGCTATTCGTCAGCAACATGGATGCTTTCGAAGAGTATCAACGAGGTCAGGCCTGGACCTGGGAACATCAGGCCCTGGTGCGCGCCCGGGTCGTCGCTGGTGATGAGGCGCTCGCGCTGCGCTTCCAACGGGTCAGGCAGGCGGTTCTCGGCCGGCAGCGGGACTCGGTGGAGCTGCGCACCGAAGTCAGGGAGATGCGTGCGAAGATGCGGGCACAATTGTCCAGGAGCCGCGAAGGCTTCTTCGATCTCAAGCAGGATGCGGGTGGTATCGCCGACATTGAATTTATGGTCCAATATGGCGTTTTGCTGTGGACGCATAAGCATCCTGCGGTCCTTGAGTGGACGGACAATATGCGGCTGCTGGAGACCTTCGCCGCCGAAGGGCTGCTGTCGCAAGAAGAGGCCACTTTGTTGGGCGACGCCTACCGGGCCTACCGGGCAGAGGTTCACAAGTGCGCCCTGCAGGAGCAGGATGCCGTGGTGGCAGGAGATCGATTCGCGGAACTGCGCCAGCAAGTCTCAGCCGTCTGGGACCGTCTGATCGGTGACTAGCCCACCCGCTGATCCCAGCGTCGGCGCTACGTCCGCCCGCGGCAAAACCAGCCGGGCTGTGACCCACCATATCGGGGGATAACCATGAGTATGGATGACCGCGACGGCGTCATCTGGCTGAACGGCGACCTGGTGCCTTGGCGCGAGGCCCGCGTTCACGTACTGACCCACACCCTGCACTACGGCATGGGCGTTTTCGAGGGTGTGCGCGCCTACAAGACCGACCGAGGAACCGCCATCTACCGCCTGCATGACCACACTGCGCGGCTGTTCCGATCGGCCCACATTCTGGGTATGCCGATACCTTTCGACCGGGACATGCTCAACCATGCACAACACACGGTTGTGCGCGAGAACGGCCTTCAGGCCGCCTACATACGGCCCATGTGCTTCTATGGCTCCGAGGGCATGGGGCTACGCGCCGACAACCTCCGGGTGCACGCGATGGTCGCAGCCTGGGAGTGGGGGTCCTATCTGGGCGACGAGAACATGGAGCGAGGCATCCGTATCAGGACCTCTTCGTTCACCCGTCACCACGTGAACATCACCATGTGCAAGGCCAAAGCCAACGGCAACTACATGAACTCCATGCTGGCGCTCCAGGAGGCGCTGTCGGCGGGCTGCGACGAGGCCATGATGTTGGACAACGAAGGCTACGTGGCAGAGGGCAGCGGGGAGAACATCTTCATCGTACGGGACGGCGTGCTGTACACGCCCGACCTGACGTCGGCTCTGGAAGGGGTCACCCGGGACAGCATCATCGTCCTGGCCCGTGAGGAGGGGCTGGAGGTACGCGAGAAACGCATCACCCGCGACGAGGTGTATATCGCGGACGAAGCCTTCTTCACCGGTACGGCGGCGGAGGTTACCCCTATCCGGGAGGTTGACGGCCGGGTGATCGGCGATGGCCGGCGCGGCCCGCTAACGGCGCGACTACAGGCTCGCTACTTCGACGTGGTATACGGCCGTTCGCCTGCGCACGAGCGATGGCTGAGCTATGTGGACGAGTCATGAACCTGCATCGCAACACGCCGCATCCCGTCTCGGGGATGGCGCGTGGTTCGCGAGCAGTCACGGGGAGGAGAGCAGTGACTACTGAGAGCAGCATCGGCCGAGGTGATGTGATCACGGCCAACGCAGAGAACCGGTATGAAGTCACCCGTAACGACCTCCCCTTGAGCTGCCCGATGCCTGGGATGTCCTTGTGGAACTCCCATCCGAAGGTGTATCTCCCCGTCGAGGAGACGGGCACTGCCAAGTGTCCGTACTGCGGCGCCGTGTATTTGCTCAAGAGCTGAACGCAGGGCGCACCTTGACGGGTAAAGCGGTGGCCTGATGGGGCGGAGATGGACTTCGGTCGGGTTCGCCCACGGTTATGAGCATGCTGAGCTCCGTGGTTCGGATCCTTGTCGCCGCGTCGTGAGGACGCGCGCATGTCGCAAGGCCCTGGGAATGGCTTGCCAGCAGCCAAATGCACCTCCGTGCACACCGGTATGACGGCACCATCAGCGGCGGCCGTCCTGGTGGTGGGTCCCGCCTGGATAGGGGACATGGTCATGGCCCAGAGTCTGTTCAAGACGCTGCGACGCTCTGAGCCCGCGCTGCAGATCGACGTGCTGGCGCCGGCCTGGACGCGCACGGTGGCGGTCCGCATGGCTGAGATTCGGGAAGTCATCCACATGCCCCTGGGGCATGGCGAGCTGGCGCTCGTCACCCGCTACCGGCTCGGATGCCGGCTGCGGAGTCGAAATTACCGGCAGGCCTTTGTCTTACCTAACTCCTTCAAATCGGCCTTGGTGCCTTTCTGGGCTCGCACACCGCGCCGCACGGGATTTGTAGGGGAGTGGCGCTGGGGACTGCTCAACGATACCCGAACGCAGAAGCCGGCGGACCTGCCCATGACCGTGCAGCGCTTCGTCTCACTGGCGCTGCCCCCGGGGCAGCCCCTGCCCGAGCCGCTCCCCATGCCTTCGGTCACCGTGACCCGACAGCAGGCCGCCGACACCCTGTCGCGCCTCGCTCTCGAGCCTGCCGGACCCGTGCTTATCCTGTGCCCCGGCGCGGAGTACGGTTCCGCCAAGCGCTGGCCCGCCCGGCACTTTGCGGAGCTGGCTCGGGCTAAGGCGGCTGAGGGCTGGGCCGTATGGGTCCTGGGATCGGAGCGGGACGTGGCCAGCGGCGCTGTCATCGCGGCTCAGGCCGGGCGGGCCTGCCATGATCTCACGGGCAGGCTCAAACTGGCCGAAGCCATCGATCTGCTTTCCTGCGCAACGTTGGTGGTCAGTAATGACTCCGGACTGATGCATGTGGCCGCCGCCCTCGGTCGGCCCCTGGTCGCCATCTACGGCGCCTCCGATCCGTCCCGGACCCCGCCCCTGTCGGCGCATGCACGGGTGGAACACCTGTCGTTACCCTGCAGGCCCTGCCTGCGGCGCGAATGTCCGTTCGGGCACCGGCGCTGCCTGGTAGAGCTTCGTCCCGAGCGAGTGCTGTCCGCCATGGAGCACGTCCTGGCCCGGGTTCCCCGGCAGACTCCGGCAGTTAACCGGCCAGACCGCCGGATGGCCGCTGGATCCGGCTGACGCGGCGGCGCGGATGATGGTGGTCTGCCTCTCGCTCGCTCGCGGATCGACGCGAACGGCATGAATGTCCTGCTGGTCAAGACCTCTTCCCTGGGCGATTTGCTGCACACCCTGCCAGCCGTTACCGACGCCCAGCGCCTGGTGCGGGATTTGCGGGTCGACTGGGTGGTGGAGGAAGCGTATGCCCAGATACCGGCCTGGCATCCGGCAGTGCGCCGCGTGATCACCGTCGCATTGCGTCGCTGGCGGCACCAACCCCTGGCCGCGTGGCGCAGCGGCGAGTGGCAGCGCTTCCAGCGCGGCCTGCGGGCGAGCCAATATGACCGGGTGGTCGACGCCCAGGGTTTGCTGAAGAGTGCGCTCATCACCAGGCTGGCCCGGGGGGAACGATGGGGATACAGCCCGCGCAGTGCGCGGGAGCCTCTCGCCGCCATAGCCTACCAGCGCGCCGTACCCGTGGCGCGCGGGCAGCATGCCGTGCGCCGACTCAGGGAGCTGTTTGCAGCGGCGTTGGGTTATTCGCTCGCGGAGACTCCCCTGGACTACGGTGTCGGCGGGAGCTTTCCGCCTCGCCTGGGAAATGGACCCCTGGTTTTTCTGCACGGCACAACGTGGCATTCTAAGCACTGGCCCCTCCCCGAATGGCAGCGGCTTGCCGCCCTCGCCGGCGCCCTCGGTTGGCGGGTGCGCCTGCCATGGGCCACGTTGCAGGAACGTCTCCGCGCCGAGCGGATCGCCGCGGCCGGGCCGCACGTGGAAGTGCTGCCCGCTGCGAGCCTGGGGACTCTCGCCGCCGTCATCAACGAGGCCAGGGCGGTAGTCGGGGTCGACACGGGCCTGGCCCATCTGGCGGCCGCCCTGAACGTGCCCTCGGTTACCCTCTACGCCGCCTCCGATCCCCAGTTGACGGGAACGGTTGGGACCGGACAACGTCGACTGCAGGCTCAGTACCGCTGCGCCCCCTGCCTCAGGCGGGTGTGCCCGAAGACATCAGCCAGCGCGCCGTCGCCACCGTGTTACCGGACCCTGAGTGCCGACCAAGTGTGGGCAGCCCTTCAGGATATGCTCACCGAGGACTGAACGGGGTGCCGATGATGTCTCGTGGCGCATCGCTGCCTGCCTGCAGATTGGCCTTCGCCGTGTCCAAGTATTTCCCCCACGGCGGTCTGCAGCGCGACCTGCGGCGTATTGCCCAGTGTTGCTCGGGGCAAGGGCACGAGGTGCACGTGTTTACCGGAAGCTGGCAGGGCGAGCGGCCTGCGGGTCTCCACATCCACGAACTGGATACGCGGGCGCTGACCAATCACGCCAGCAACGACCGCCTTGCCCGCGGCGTTCACCGCGCGGTGGGTAAGCGGCGGTTTGACTGTGTGGTGGGTTTCACCAAGCTCCCGGGCCTGGACGTGTACTACGCGGCCGATCCCTGCCTGGCCTCGCGCCTGCAGCGCCACAGGACCATGTTGCCCCGACTGCTGCCCCGTTACAGGGCCTTGCGACGCCAGGAGCAGTCCGTTTTCGCCCGCGGTGGAAGCAGCGAGATATTACTCATTGCCCACGGTGAGCGTGAGGAGTTCATCCGCCACTATGGCACTGAGGTGCGTCGTTTTCATTTGCTGCCTCCCGGCATCGACCGGGACCGGCTGCTGGGCAACCGCCCGTCGCGCGAGGAGGTAAGGGCTGTTCGGGAGGGGCTGGGAATTTCCAAGGACGGGCTTATGGTGCTCGCGGTCGGCTCCGGATACCGCACCAAGGGCGTCGGACGCATGTTGCATGCCCTGAGTGCCCTGCCGCCGACATTGCTGGCTCGCAGCAAACTGGTGGTTATCGGGGAGGGCAGCGTGCGGCCTTTCGAGCGGCTCGCGGCCACGCTGGGCGTCGCTGGCCGCACGGCTTTTCTCGGACCCCGCGACGACGTGGCCCGTTTCTACTTCAGCGCCGATCTGCTGCTGCACCCGGCGCTCAGCGAGAACACGGGCACCGTGTTGATGGAGGCCATGGCGTGCGGGCTGCCGGTGCTGGCGACGGCGAACTGCGGCTTCGTCGACCACCTGCGGCTGGCGCGCGCGGGCCTGGTTTGCCCCGAGCCCTTTGAACAGGTCGTTCTGAACCGGATGCTGCAGGAAGCGCTCTGCGTGCCGGAGCGTGCGGACTGGCGGCGTAACGGTCCCGAGTACTGTCGTCGAACCGATGTGGAGGGCCTGGTTGCAAAGGCCTCGGCGGCAATCCTGGCCAGGGCACAGCGCAACCGAGTCTGTCGTGATTAGGGTCCGGCTCGGCTGCGAAAGCCTGTTTCCGGAGCGCAGCGTGGCCGAGGTCTGTGGCACGGCTGGTGAGGTATACCGAGAGGCCGGGGGGCGACGCACACTGGCTTTCGAGCGCAACGGGCGGCGCTTCTTCATCAAGTGTCATCGAGGCCAGGGCTGGCGGGAGATATGCAAGAATCTGGTCTGTCTGCGCCTTCCCGTTCTGGGGGCAAAGACCGAGTGGCGAGCCCTGCGGCGCCTCGAATCGCTCGCGGTGCCGGCGCCGCGCTGGGTGGCCTTCGGGCAGCAAGGACGCAACCCGGCAACGCGGTGCTCGTTCCTGGTCACCGAGTCTCTTGAGGGCACGCGGGACCTGGAGTACTGGGCTCGAGAGATCAAACGACATGAGCACCGACCCACGGCCGTGCGGGCAAAATGGGCTCTGATCGCCCAGGTGGCCCGCTTGACTCGGGTTCTCCACGAGAACGGCATCAACCACAGGGATTACTATCTCTGTCACCTGAGACTGGCGGCCGGACGGGAGGAGTTCTTTCGCGCCCCCGAAACCTGGCCGGTGTATGTCATGGATTTGCACCGCGCCCAGCTCCGCCTGCGAACGCCGCTGCGCTGGGCGGCCAAAGACCTGGCGGGTCTGCTCTACTCCTGCCAGTACGGCCCGGCGGGTATGAGTCTGACCAGCCGGGACCTGGTCCGTTTTCTCCGGATCTACCGAGAAGACTGGCGGAAAAGCCTCTGCACCGAACGGGCGCTGTGGAGGCGAGTCATCAGGCGGCTCTGCCGGAGCTACCGCCGCGAGTTGTCGCCTGAGTTGGTGCCGCCACCGCACTGGCGTGTCACGGGCCCATGCCGTGCCGCCGAAGCCGACGGCAAGCGCATCTCGGAGCTGACGGATGCCGCAGCGCTGCCTTTTGCGGTTCCCGTGGTCGGACCAGTGCCGCTGCGGGGAGAGCTCGTCTGCGAGCGGGCCCTGCGTGTCCGTCCGGGGAAGCGGCTGGCATGCAGCGGGCACTGGAACGGCAGGCCGGTGTTCATCAAGCTCTTTGCTGCCGGGTTTTCCGGTGACCGCCGCTGGCGCCGGGAGCTACACGCGTTGCGCCAGCTGCATGCCAGGGGAATTCCGGCGCCTCGCCTGCTTCACGCCGGCGCGGCCGTGGGCGGCGGGCGCTTTCTGGTCTGCGAATACCTGGCCGCTTCCAGGACCCTGGATCGGGCATGGCTGCAACGAACCGAGCCGGGTCGACATCGGGCCTTGCTCCGGGATTTGCTGGTTCACTTGGGGGCCCATCACCGGCGGGGGGTCGTACCCCGTGACCCCCATCTGGGCAACTTTGCCTGTACACCCGATGGCATTGTTACCCTGGATGCCGGTGATGTCCGCCTCCTGCGTGCTCCGGTGGCGCGGCGAGCCGCGCGCGCGAATCTGGCGCTGCTTCTGGCCCAGTTTCCCTGCGAAGCGGATCCGGTAGCGCTGGGTCTCTACGCCGAGTACGCCGCGGCGAGGGGCGGAGAAACAGGGAAACGGGACAAGCTGTGGCTGGCTGGCGCTATTCGGGGTGCTCGGCGCCGGCGTCGGCGCAAGGCGCTCAGCAAGGCGTTTCGGGACTGCTCGGCCGTCGTTCACCGGCAAGACCGCTGGCATCGGCTTCTGTGTGACCGGACCTGTTATCGGGGCGAGATGCTCAATCTGCTCGCCGACCCGGACGCCTACTTGGGGCATCGCCGAGTCAGAACCCTCAAGGATGGCAACTCGAGCACTGTGACGGTGGTGCAAGTCGACGGCCAGCAGGTGGTGGTGAAGCGTTATAACATCAAGGGTTGGCGGCACGCGCTG
>JAAUXT010055550.1_pt1 | contig 15132 bp, 9 predicted proteins | sample 7278171 | NCBI WGS metagenome assembly JAAUXT01 (sample SAMN14350112, study PRJNA611818) | marine sediment metagenome | isolation source: surface marine sediment (1.8m) | place: French Polynesia: Moorea | collected 2018-08 | reverse complement strand
GGGGGGGGGGGGGGGGGGGGCGGCCATGTGCGCACGGGCTGGGCGGGGGGGTCAGGGGGTGGGAGGGTTGTCGGGGGTGTGATATGGGGTGTTTATGTGGTGCATACCGGGTGGGGGGGGGGTGGGGTGAGCAGTGGGAGGCTTCTTTGGGTGGGTTGGGGTGAGGTGAAGTGAACAGGGCAAGGCGAGTGGGGTGGTTGTGGTGAGGTAGGGTGAGGTGAGGTGGGGCATGGAAGGTTGGGGGGGGGGGGGGCTTCGGGTGCAAGGGGGTCGAGATAGGTGGGGAGGAGAGGGAAGGTGGGGGATATTGGACTGGGTGGGTGTAGGAAGTGGTGGCTTCAGAGTGGAGTGGAGCAGGACTGGTGCAGGCGACGTCTATCTGACTCAGGTCAGGTTCACACTGGGCACATCACATCCCTGCTGTCTTCTTGCAGAAGCGTGGGGGACCAATAACGAAGACCATCGAGGGTCACGAAGACGAGGACCCGATGCCAGCGAAGCCGAGAACGGGCGAGTCGAGCAGCGTCGTGGTCAGCGTCGGGACCAAGGCCCGCGGGATCACCAAGGCGTGGCACCGCGCCGACAGCCCCCGGAGCCCAGCCCCGCCCCCCGCGGGAACCAAGCACCCGAGGCACGGGGAAAAGAACGCTGCCCAGGCAGGTCCAGTCTCGGGCACACGGTCGGGTCCACCTCCAGTGCAGCGACCAGCCCCGAGAGAGCCTGCCGTGTGGGTCAAGGAACGGGACTCAAAGGCACAGACGGAATCTTCAGGGGCGAAGGAAGGCACCCCGGGGCGCAACGCCCCCGCCCCGCGGATGGTACGCACGCAGTCGGCCGTGGTCACCGTCACCCCGCCCCGCCTCTGGTCCAGCATCGTCGTGTCTCCGGAGGGAACCGGGGCCGAGAAGGGCGCGGCAGTCGTCGCTTCATGCAGCGACTCGAGGGTTGGCGGCAGTTTCCCACTGCCCCAGTGCCGGGAGCCCAGTCCGCCGCCGCGCCGCGCAGGGTTCCGCCGGGGGCCCAGCAGCCCCGCCGCCGCGCCCTGGCGACCCCGCCACGAAGACCCGAGGAGCCCCATGCGCAGAGCCCAGCCTCCCCGCTACTCGTCCCGGGGCCAGGACAGAAGGGACAGAAGACACACCAGCAGCCGAGGCCCGCAGGTCCAACCCAGGCGCTCCAGCGAACGAGTCAATGTCAGTGAACAAGGAGCAGACAACTCCGATTGGCGGAGACCTACGAGGGAAGGAAAGCTGAGGCTGGGAGACTATATCCCCACCGTCCCGGCGTCCGATTCTCAGAGCAAGACGGTCAGGTTCATGGCTGTTGAGAACTCAGACAGACACGCCCCTGCAGCGTCCCAGAAGGATGCAGAAGGGAAAACTGCAGGTGAAGCCAGGTCAAAGCGCAAAAAGTCCAAGAAGCTGAAGGTGGGGAAGAAAACTCGGGAGAAGATCGCACAGAAAGAAGTGGCGGAGGAAGCGGCAGATAAAGGGAATGACAAGGCTGAAGAGGAACAGAGTGAGAAGCCACCCCGCGCGAAGGACGCCAAACAGGAACCCCAGAGAGAGAAAGACAAGACTGCAGCACAAGACTGTGGATCCGTGAGGAAACGACCAGTGCACACAGAGTCCCCTGCTCACAAAGAAGCCAAGAAACCAGACGGAGAAACAAACGTCACGAACCAGAAACAGGAAACGCAGAAACAGGAACTGCAGAAACAGGAAGTGCAGGAACTTGAGTTCCCAAAGTTGAACGTACAGAAAGAGACGGGCAGTGTAAAAGACAGGAAGTCATCCCCAAGAGGAGGGAAGAGCCCCAGAGTTGGGAAGAGCCCAAGAGGAGGGAAGAGCCCGAGACAAGGGAAGAGCCCCAGAGAAGGGAAGAGCCCGAGACTGTCAGCGCGAGGGGAAAAGAAGGCGTCTCCCAGGATGGGAAGTGAAAGAGTCAGTCCGAGAACCAAACCCAGGAGGAACAAGAAGAAGAAGACAACGAGACGCTACACGGACGTCATCGACGTCGAGCAAAAGAGTGTCGCTGAAAATGAACCAGTCAAGAAAGCAGAAACAGAAGAGGCCAAAACAAACTCGGACGCAGGGAACAACCAACTCAACTCAACCAGTCCCGAGGAAACCAAAGTCTCCAAGGCGTTTTTGAAACTGCAGACAACCGAGGTATCTCCGAGAGAAACCCGAATTCTAGTTGTGCCAAAGATTGTGATTGAAGAGGTTGTGGATACGATGCGAGATGAGGAGGAGTCTCCAGCAGCCGAGAGCTGTGTCTCGCCAGCCTCGGACCCAGCCCTGCTGGCTGTTTCTGTCAGCAACGAGGAAGAGTCCGCGCATAGGCTGTCTCCCCCCAGTGAGGACCCTCCAGCCCCTGGGACAGCCGCCACACCAGAGACCCTGGACAGCAAGGCGCGCTTGAAGGTGGCTGTGTCTGAGGTTCTGGACCTTGTGCTGACGGGGTTCTTCCAGGAGTTACAGACTGAGGAAGGTGACGCCCTCCACCCAGCTGCCTCTCAGCGTGACCCGGGGTCTGGGGTCAACATTGTCGTGACCTGCCCTGAGGCAGGAGCTGATGTTCCAGACCCTGAGTGTGTGGCTGAGATTCAGCAGGAGGAGGGGGTGGAGAAGGAACTGCAGCTGCCACTGGAGGGAGAAAACCGTCGTTCACTGAGCGCCACGACCTCTGCAGGGCACCTCGTGTCCTCGAAACCCTGCGGCGGAAAGAGAGCAGCGAGCAGCGCTCCCGCGGGGAAAACGTCCGAGTTCAGCCTGGGCGCAAAGAGAGACACGGAGCTGAGGTGCGCCAAGTCGGAGGAGATGACCTCGGCGACGGGGGGTGGCGGCGCTGGCGGCGGCGGCGGCGTGGGCGCAGGGAAGGCCCTGCAGGGCATCGAGCTGCAGAACAACTCCGAGGGAAACGTGACCCGCGCGACGGCGCCGAGGAAAGCGGCCGAGGCAGCGGCGGCGGCGCCAGCGACGGCGCTGCTGGGGAAGACGGAGGTTGTTGCTATGGCGACGAACGAGAAGGGGTCTGGGGAGTCGGCGGAGCAGGTGGGCGGGAGGAAGACGGAGCTGACGTGGTGCCCGCCGCCGCAGGGGCAGTGAGCCGAGCGACAAGGAGACAATGTAACACTGGATGTATTGTCTGTGATGATGTTTTCTCACGTGTAGAAACCACGCGTGCACATTGCACGTGTAAGTGCTGAAACTTACTACTGCCGAGACGTATCTGCAGACGATTTTGTGTGCAGATCTGTTTGCAAAAATTTTCTTCAAATTTGAACTTTCCCCATGTTGACTGAGTTTTTTTCGCAGTTCTCGTTGGTATTTTGGCTGCACACACGTTGAAAATAGAAAAGCACAACTGAATTTTCAAGTTTCATGTCGTGTTATCAGCCGCGATTTCACCACATCGCACGAGTCCCGCTTTCGAGCTCTGAAGCCTCAGTCCCGGAAGTCCCTCATCATGTTCAGCGTCGCCGCGAAGCTTCGTCCTGAGACCGCGCGATGCAGCGCAATTCATGCGATACGCTTCACTGCGTCCCAATCAACATGTCTGCATTCCAGCTCGGTGCGACTTCACGCGCGTCACGCTACAAAGCCTCCGACCCGGAAGTCCCTCAACATGTTCAAAGCGGAAAGTGTGACGCACGATTTGTGACCAGAACCAGCCTCGCAAATTCGCACCTTGTCGACAGCCGTGCTGTTTCGAGCGATTTTCGCACAGCTATTGCCATGCTTCAAAGCCTCAGGCCCGGAAGTCCCTCAACATGTATTGCGTCAGCCGCGCGGTTTTGTTCGTGAGCTTCGGCTGCGCGACTGGCCTCAGCCGGGAAAGTCGTCAAGCATGTTCAGCATCAGCGCGACTTGTTGGCGCCACCAAAATGTTGCGCGGTTTCGCGGTTTGTGCGTCGCACTTGGAAGCCTCAGGCCCGGAAGTCTCTCAACATGTTTCGCGTCAGACGCGCGGTTTCCTTTTGTGTGCTTCCAACGCGCAATTTTGCCTCAGCTGAGGAAGTCGTTGTTCAACGTCAGAGCGACTTGTTGGCGCCAGCAAGGTGCTGCGCGGTTTCGTGTTTTGTAGCGCGTCACACTTCCAAGGAAGCCTCAGTCCCGGAAGTCCCTCAACATGCTCAGGGTGCGCGGATGAATTTTGTGCACTTCGCCCGCGCGATTTGGCCTCAGCCGAGAAAGTCGCTCAATATGCAGTGCTTTGCGTGACGCTTGGAAGCCTCAGTCCCGGAAGTTCCTCAGCATGTTTGAAACTCCAAACTTGTTTTGTTTCCAAGGGGAATAGGAATCGCATGCTTCTCGCACACTCAGTTCGTTATTGCAATTCGCCAAATATTTTGACTTTGTTTTCAAAACTCAAACGCACATGAAAGGCTCAGGTATGCGTCATGTTTCAGAGCCTCAGTCCCGGAAGTCCCTCAACATGTTCACAACGCAAAGCTTGCTTGCACTGCGATACGCGCGATTTGTGCGAGAGCCGCGCGATTTCCCTCAGCCGGGACAGTCGCTCAACATGTCCAGCCTCAGCGCGCGGTTTCGCTACATGTGAGCCACACGGCGCGACGCTAGGAAGCCTCAGTCCCGGAAGTCCCTCAACATGCTCAAAGCAGGACGCGTGGTTTGTGACAGCACGACCTTGGGGCAACTCGCTTGACAACCTTCACTCGTTTCCCCCTGAGATGTTTGGGTCCCCTCTGAAAAAAAGCCAGGCACCCCGTGTGTGCAGGAGGGCAGGAGAGGTACAATCTTCTTTGTAGGGGTGGAAAGTCATCATTTACCCCAGGTTTGTGCACTTTTCACACTTCGTTGTGTTTTGGAGTTGTGTATGAATGGAAAGTGCCATTCAGTTTGATGATTGAGATTTTGGAGTGAGTCATCATGTGGGGAAAAGCATGCCTTCCTTGTGAGACACTTGTCTGGAAAACGCCATGTCACGGCCATTTCTGCGGGAATTTCTTCGACTGAATTTGTTCAGTGTCCACGAATCGATTTCACCGCAAGAGACGCACGGTACATTCGAATGTTTAACGTTACGCTTCAAAGCCTCAGGCCCGGAAGTCCCTCATCATGTCGATGCGCTGCCGCTGCAACCCGCACAGTGTCACTGCAGAGAGCCGCTCCGCGCAACTCCGCGTTGAGGACACACTTCAATGCTTCAGGCCCGGAAGTCCCTTGTCATGTATGTGTGTCATCGCTCGGGCGAGTTCGCATGTGCACACACCGCGCAAGTTGGGCGTCACACGCTTCAGAGCCTCAGTCCCGGAAGTCCCTCATCATGTTCACAGCACCAGCCGCCCACGCGAAGTCGGTGCCTGTGGAGAGCGGCGCAAATTTGTTCTGTGCGATTTTGCGTGTCACACTTCAAAGCTTCAGGCCCGGAAGTTCCTCATCATGTCTTTGTCACCGCTCGGGTCCGGAACCACTTCGCACACACCGCGCAAGTTTGAAAGCCTCCGTCCCGGAAGTCCCTCAACATGTTTGTCGCGAACCGCGCGGCAAGGTGCCACACACGTTTCGCTGCAACCGTGCAACATGTCTGTGGTGCCACTGTCTTTAATTTGTAGCCGCGCGATTTTTTTTTCGCTACACGCTTTGTTATGTTTTGCAGAAAAAATATCCACGAATTGTTTCCCCACAACTCTTGCGCAACACGCTTCACTGCCTCAGTCCCGGAAGTCCCTCAGCATGATGGCGCAGTGTCGCTCAGTTCTCTGACCGTGCGATGCGATGTGCCGCGCGGTTTTGTTTTGTCGCGATGTGCTTCGCTGCCTCAGTTCCGGAAGTCCCTCAACATGTTCAGCGCCGGCCCCTCGATTTCAGTGTCTGTGAGAGCGGCGCGATTCTCGCACGAAACGCTGCGCTGATCCCGCCTCAAACATGTCTGCGCATTGCTGCTCGATTTCCCGACGTCACTCTCTTGCGCACCCTGGATCGGGGTGGGGCCGGATCTCACCCGGCCTCCGGCACTCAATTGTGAAGTACGATACAAACAAATCGGGGAAGGGAGAAGCACTGGGTCCAGGCCCCGGAACAGCATACGGCCTCAGCCCCGGAAGTTCCTCATCATGTTCAGAGCACCAGCCGCGCGAAATTCAGCACGATTTTCTGCGCAGAAGCCTCAGGGCCGGAAGTCCTTCAACATGTTCAGGGCCGCAAGAGCCGGCCGCGCGATTTCGCTGCCTGTGTCAGTCAGACCTGCGGTTTCGCGTGAAACGGTTCACTGCGTCTTCACTGCGTCCGCCTCAACATGTCTTTGTTAACCGCACGCATGCATTGCTCTCTTGCGCATTCATCAGGATTGGTTCAGGATTGGGGTGGGACCTGACCTCCGACACTGTTTTTGCAGAAGGTGAAAACAAATTATCGCGACCAAGGGGGAGGGCACTGGTTTCTTTCCCCTGGATCCCCAATAGGCGTATGACCGAGCCTGTCTCAGACCCGGAAGTCCCTCATCATGTTTAGCGTGAGCCGCGCAAACTTCAGTGCGACTTTCGGTGCCTGGGAGCCTCAGGCCCGGAAGTCCCTCATCATGTTCAGCCGTGGGTCAGCCTCGCGATTTCTCTGCTTGTGTGAAGGCCCCGCATTTCAGTGCGACTTACCTCTGAGCTTCGGGCCCGGAAGTCCCTCAACATGTTCACCGTCAGCCGCGCGATTTCACCGCTCGTCGAGACACACGCAATTCAGCGCCGTTTTCTGCTCTTGAAAGCCTCAGGCCCGGAAGTTCCTCATCATGTTCACAGGGCTAGCCGCGCGATTTCGCTGCTTGTCCAGGGGCGAAGCGCTTCCGAGCGACTTTTCGCGACACGGTTCAACGCGTTTCCGCCAGGGTGTTGCGCAAGACGCTTCACCGATGTCTGCATGTCTGGGTGTCGCGCGATTTCGCGTGTCACTCTTCACAGCCTCAGTCCCGGAAGTCCCTCAACATGTTCAAGCAGCAGCGCGTTTACATAGTTTGTTTGCCTTCACTACTTTCAAGTTTCGGAAAAGAAGGACAGGAGGATTCGAAGGCACGCCTGAGATCACGTTTGATTTCTCGCGGGAATTGTTTGCCGAGAGCCGCGAGTTTTCGAGCGACTTTTTTGCGCTTCAATGCGCACCGCCTCAACATGTCTACGCGTCTCCGCCAGGGTCGCGCCGTTTTGCCAGACGTTTCACCGATTGCGCGTCACGCTTCAGAGCCTCAGCCCCGGAAGTCCCTCAACATGTTCAAGCAGCAGCGATTTCGTGTTTTGTTTGCCCTCACCGCAGAATTTTTGAGTTTTGAAAAAGAAACGATGACAGGAGGTTTTCGAGGCACCCGTGAGATTTATTTTTGTTTCTTGGAGGATTTTGCTGCTTGTCGAAAGTCGCGCGATTCCGAGTGACGTTTTGCGACACGCTTCAACGCGTCCGCTACAACATGTGCACGCGTCTCCGCCAGGGTCGCGCCGTTTTGCCAGACGCTTCAGCGATCGAGAGCCGTGCGTGTCACAGTTCAGAGCCTCAGCCCCGGAAGTCCCTCAACATGTTCAAGCGGCTGCTGTGCGATTTCATTTCTCTACGCGTTTGTTTGTAGAGTCTACACATGACAGAGTTTTGAGCTGTCAAGAAAGGAAACAGCGACAAGGGGAGTATCGAGGTGAGCTTGAGATTTTATTCACTTTCCCCCCCAGGAATTGCTCGCAGATTTCTGACAAAACGTTGACGAATGAGAGACGGTAGAAACAGCCAAACCGCGGGTTGAGACCTTTCTACGCTCAGCCACCCCTGTTCTCGTCCTTGCGCGACGACTCAGCGCCGACTGACTTGCCCCAAACGCAACGCATCTTGTGTGAAAGAATCATTGTCTCGTTTCGCGCGCATTGAAGACCAGAAATTTCGATTTGCAGCAGATTTATTTACAGTTGCAATTTTGGACACGTGATTCGCAGAAGCCGCTCATTGGGCGAAATCTCCATCTAGGTCACTGTCAGTTCTCACAGCGTGAAGACACTGTACAAAAGGGCGACAATGTGTCCAGAGAGAAATATACCCATTGATGAAGAGATTGAAAAAGCAATAGATCGGAGATCAAAAGCGATACGCGACCGATGCGCACGGCCTCCCTGCCCACGCACCTGCCCTGTCTGCACTGGCATTGCATTTGTGTTACCTTGGTGCCGTGCAGGCCCAGGACAGGACTTGTCACGTTTACATGTGTTTCAGAATATCACCATGGAGATTGCATAAAGTGCGCGATTGACCGATCGGGAGCGCGCGCTTGAGAAGCAAGAGCTACACGTTTCTCGTCTGCTACATTGTAATTTGACTCATGAACACAGCCGGCCTTGTGGACCAATCATTGCGGAGGCGCAGGGTGCGCCGCGCGTTGCGTGCCTGGGCGGGTCACGTGTGCTGCGTCACCGCTCACAAGCACGCAGTGCGTGACGCATCCAGTGTGCAGTTATCAAAACAAACGGGCTTCCAGCTTCAACAAACGAGGGAAGGACGCACTCTGTCGTGCACGTTTCGCTGAACGTCAACAAAAAGGAGGGACACGCATCGCGCCTGTTCCGCACTGGGCGCGTCGTGCGCTGCGTCCCTGCGCACGTCCATCCGCTGGCACATCTGGATCAACGCAACGCTCGTGTCAAAGACGCACAACGCTACCAGCGCCCAGCGGGACCCGGCGCCACCGCGCGGCAAGAAGACAGGGCCACAGAGCCGCTGGAGCCGCGTTCTTTGGAATGAAAACTCTACCGCACAAAACTCAGCGTCTCTCCACTAGCACCCCGCACGTCTTTGTACACAATCATCACGTGGTGTCCGTAGCCTGCTGCACGCGGCTCAGGGAAAAGGTTCAGCAGGTCAAGGACACAGCGCGGTCCGGGACGCGGGCGCCGCCGTCTCCACCGGGGGGCGTCACTTGTTGAGTCCGAAGCGCTCCGCTCGCTTCCGCTTCGCCTCCTGAAACAACACGTCGGCGTCAAGACAGGGTCACGTGATCTGCGTCGCGTCCCTGGGGGGAGCAATGGACGCTGCGTCACCCAGTGACGCGACGCACGACGCAACCTGAGCGACACAGGCCTGATGAACAGTGAACTGGTTGAGGAGGGGCATGCACGTGCTTTGATCCGATTCGTACAAGATGTGTCGTGCTTTGCGTGCACGCGAAAGTCAAGGGGTTTTGCGGCGTCTCTGGTATGAAGAGTCCCGAGCGTGGATCACAGACCTCGCAGAGTCGGGTCTCTTTCAGAATGCCTGCAGTACGTCAACTCTTACCCAATTTACCCTGCGTGCGCCAGCGCACAATACACAACTTTTGCATCGCATGGTTGGGGTTGCGACCCTCCATGATCATGGTGGCACACAGTGCACAAGCTGGTGCATCCATGTGAACATAACTACAGCCTGCATGAGACCCTTTTGGTGCGCTGTGTCCTTGGTGTGTGTGTGTGTGTGTGTGTGTGTGTGTGTGTGTGTGTGCACGAGCGCACCCGATCTGAATCAGGGGTTACTGCGCGCACACGAGGCTCCTCTGCGGGAGGTGACTGACCTCGAGCGCGGGGTCGCTGCTCTTGCTCTCGGGGGTCGCGGCGGCGGCGGCCGGGGCGGTGACGGCACCGAAGCGCTCCCGCCGCTTCTTCAGCTTGTCATCGTCGTCGTCCACCTGGCGAGACAGCAAACAGTGGTTTGAGTCGACACCCTGACTGAGTCAACACCCTGATGAACCCGATCGTACATTGAGAATCGTCTCTTCAGGACTCGGACAACAGTTTCCCAAAACAAGACTGCGTCGTGCGCTGTGTTCGAACACAACAGTGGAAAATAGCCCCTTTCACGCCAATCCACCTTGCGCTACGTCTCTGTATGAATCCATGGGCTCTGCATTGTCGACTGTGATGCAGTGCTCATTGACTCGTGTAGGGACGCAGCACGTAGTGCATCCAGGGTAACACAGCGTAACCCAGGTCACGTGACTCACCGATCCGAAGCGCTGCTTCCTCTTCTGCAGCTTCTCATCCAGGTCCGACTGAAATAGAAGCAGCCGTCAACACACGTGACAGCTGAGATGCGCCTGCGTGAGACGCATGTGTGCACCACGTGACCAAAACACGGACATGCGCGTCATACGCGGTACGCTCAGTGCTCAGTTCCAATGTCACTTTTGACACGATGTAGATGGGCAAAAGTTGGTCGAGGCCCGTGGCACCCAGTCCCAGTGCAAACTTGACCTGAGGCTTGTTTCACAACGTGTGCGCCAAAGTCCACACAAACTTGTCACGTGAAGTTCTACTGAAACAGGTCTCGACCCTTGACGTTCAGTCTTTCCAGTCACAAGAGAAAAAGCAGATAAAAGCAGGGTACCGATGCGAGCGCCTTGGAGGTGACGGTGCCGAATCGCTCGGCGCGCTGCTTCAGCTTCTCCACGTCCACGGCCTGCGAACAGCGAAGAGAACATGAGGTGACGTCACACGGGGGCGCGTCTCTGCACTGCACGAAGTTTGAAAGGCTAATCTGCGCTTTTCGAGCGCTCCTACTTTCGTGATCGTGTGTAAAATATCGCAAATTTCAGACGCCAATGTGGGGACACAGCATTGAGCTCGTTTCACACTGGATGCGTAAAGGACTGCGTCCTTGTGTGTGTTAATGGGCGCTGAGTGTGTGTGTGTGTGTACGTACCGTCCCTGCGGTGGACAGCTTGGTGGCTCCAGCTCCAGCCTTCGGGGTCCCGTTCGACGTCGTTGTCGTTGTTCCGAACCTGCAAACAACACGTTGACCTGAAGCTCCCTTTTATGGACAGAGTTCAGACAAGTTTCATAGTAGATGCGCCAGGAGCCAGGACAGGATGCGCTGTGTCTCTGTACAAGTCAATTGGCGCTGTGTCCTCCTTTGCGACGCGTCCCATTCAGTACAGCACGGCGCAGCCTGTGCGAAGCCGGCCTGCAGCGACACGGGTTGAGCCTCTCGACCCAGGGCGGTACGTAACGTCTCGGCTCAGGGCGGTACGTAACGTCTGGGTTCAGGGTGGTACGTAACGTCTGGGTTCAGGGTGGTACGTAACATCTGGGTTCAGGGTGGTACGTAACGTCTGGGTTCAGGGTGGTACATAACGTCTGCGTTCAGGGTGGTACGTAACATCTGGGTTCAGGATGGTACGTAACGTCTCGGCTCAGGGCGGTACGTAACGTCTGGGTTCAGGGTGGTACGTAACGTCTGGGTTCAGCGTGGTACGTAACGTCTGGGTTCAGGGTGGTATGTAACGTCTGCATTCAGGGTGGTATGTAATGTCTGCATTCAGGGTGGTACATAACGTCTGCATTCAGGGCAGTACGTAACATCTGGGTTCAGGGTGGTACATAACGTCTCGCCTCAGGGCAGTACGTAACGTCTGGGTTCAGGGTGGTACGTAACGTCTGGGTTCAGGGTGGTACGTAACGTCTGGGTTCAGGGTGGTACGTAACGTCTGGGTTCAGGGTGGTACGTAACGTCTGCGTTCAGGGTGGTACGTAACGTCTGGGTTCAGGGTGGTACGTACCTCTCGGATCTGGACGCCTTCCGCGCGGCCTCCGAGTTCAAGCCGAACTTCTTGGCTCGCAGCGCCAGCCTCTGCGGAAAAAAATTGATGTCATCAGACATGACCCAGCAGTCTTTCCGCACCGAATCTGCTCCAGCGGATCCAAGATCAACAAAGTCCTCAGAAAGGTCCAATCTCAGGAAGGGGAATGAGATACCTCAGTTTATTCTTCCACCTTCACGCACTTTCAATTTGATATGAACGGTTGCGCCGCGTCTCTGTGGAGGCGTTGGTGGCGCCGCCGCGCGCCGCGCCGCTGCGGAACGAACGCCATCGAGGACTCACCTCTGCATCCGTCAGGTTCTTCACTGAAGTGGCGGAGGGTTTGGCCACGTCTTCCATGCTGATTGTCTTCCTGTAAACAAAACCACATGGTCTTCACACGGTTTTCATTCTTTTGGAAAGTCGAAGCTAGACTGAAGCCAGATCGTGACTGAGGAGGCGCACGCCAAATTCGCCACCACCAGCATTACGCTTGAGAAACGTCGAGTTCCTGCGTGCCTCAAAGGTTCACACATTGCGTCCCTGCAGAAGTCAACAGGACTGCTCCATCGCTAGCGATGCGAAGGTGGCCATAGATCTGCCTTCCGACGAACTGAACGACGCATCCACTGTGAAACAGGCATCACTGAACGTAGCAGATACTTATTGAAACGCGTCCGACTCACAGCACTTTCTTCGGCGGCTCCTCGTTCTCCTTGGCCGGCGGCGGCGCCACTGCTGCTGGTGCGGGAGGCTTCACGGGCGCCGCTTTGGGAACCGACACGTCTTCCTGTTCGAAAAGCGCGACTCGTTTATGCCAGGTTTATGCAGCCTCTGTGTGTGTGTGTGTGTGTGTGTGTGTGCTGCTGCAATCGCCGAAGATCAGGGGAGCGTGACGCGTCGCGTGTGGATTCGGCCCAGGTGGCTCTTCCTCCCCAAGGCTGAGCCGACACTTGAACGTCTCTTTCTCCCACCGCGATGACTGAGGATGCAGTGTGCGTGCGTGTGTGTGCGCGTGACTGTGTGTGACTGACGCGCAGATACTCACGTTGAGAATGTCGTCGTTCACGTCGTCCGGAACTGAAAGACACAAACACACAGTTGCAACAGAAACAAAACCATACCTGGGGCTCCAGCGAGAAGCAAGTTCTTTGCAAATTGTTCTACAAATTATTTGCCATCAGATCATATAGACTGTCTTGTCCCCCTTCACCCTTTCTTTTTGAACCTCCATCCACCGAACAGAAGGTGTACCTACCTGTGCTCTCTGGTGCCAAGTCATCACCTGCAACCGAAACAAAGTACATTTCAGAGGGTTTGCACTCCACACGGCACCACAACGTTGGCAAGCATATAACGTCACACACCAATCTCTGATGACAAAATATAATTGCATTCACAGGTCGTTTTTCAAATTGTGCCACGTCACGTGTTCTTTTGGCGGGACACCCTCTACAACAGTTTGAACAACACTCACCATCTCCGCTTTCCTCCAGAATAGTTTCTTCCACTGAAAAATGAAAATACTTTGAAATGACAACGTCCAGTGCGACATGCACATTCTTCAGATGCGCAAGCAAGCATCAGAGTGACGTCACACGCGGTTCTGTTTGCTTTTGTGCACCGTAATGGTCGTCTTATGCGTGCGAAATCTGTTTGAAACATTGCGTTGTCAATGGTCAAGCTGCGTATTGAGGGATACCATCTGTGACGTCAAGAGAAGTTTGCCTCTGAAAGCCCCCCATCCTTTTGCAGTGTGCGCACCGCAGTGGTTGGCATTGACCATTTTGTTCAATAGGATTCAATCGGTTCTGAGGTTGGGTGGGCGTGACGTTGGGTCCTTGGAACGCACCACCCATTGATTTGTGCATCGTGCGAACCCTGACTCGCTCGTGGACGCACTGCCCACCCTGGGGGAACGCCCCGCACGACAGAAGGAGCTGCTCACCGTCCTGCAGCTCGTCCCTGAGCCGCGCCACCAACTCGTCCTTCTTCCCCGTCGACGCCAGTCCGTGCTCCTTGCACAACTTGCGGAGCTCAGGAACCTGATGTACACATACAACACAAAACAAACGTTGCAGTTGCACCAAAACATGAGATCATTCACGCTGGATCGGTCGTGTCCGTCTTCAACAGCATCAGTAGATGTCGTCGCTTTCTCACAGAGCCCACAGAATTGTTCTGGGATGGGACACACGCAACATCAAGTCCGCGTCGTTTTGCTGGCAAACAATCGATAGGCGAAGCGTGGGGAAGCCAATAGGCGATAATAGAGAACCGGTTTGCAGACTGTCAGGTTTACTCCTTTTTCCAGCCTAAATGCAAACAATTCCTCGGCTAAAAGAAACCCCACAGACCTCCCACTGTACTGCAGGAGATCAGTGAACAATGACTCCACATAGACCACAAACCTTGAGTTTCTCCAGATCCTCGAAACCTACGCTGGACGTAGCCATTTTGGTTCGGTGTGTGAATTGTTACGCCCGTAGGAAAATATCTCGGACGTCCACCAGTTACAACAAGACAACTTTCGAACGAGCAGCCGGTGCTTTGAAAACAAGTACTCAGGTACTTTGTCAGGTACTTTGAATTGTTTCCTCGTCTGTCAGCGTCTGACACTTTCTCTCAGTCCACGTTTAGAGCTCTATGTGCGCGTGTGTTGGCACAACATCCCTTGCAGAGTTCGCCTGTGGACAAAAGCACTCAAGTCTAAATTTGGTCTGAAAATGTGGTGTTGGTCCTAAATTTGATGTTCGATATTTTGACACTGCGTTGGTCTGTACTCCATTCTAGAATTGACACAAGTCCCTTCATCGCAGGTTGCACGAGAATCGAGACATCAGGACAATCGGGAGAGATGGCTTCTCAAAAAGTTGCAGTGGTGAGTTCCTGTGCGTGTGTGTGTGTTGTGTGGGGTGACACGAATTGGGCCAAATGTGGAAATCCACTCACCTTAGAACGAATGGGCGATTTGGTGAACTGTGTTGTGGAATAGCCCATGTGGGGCTGGCCCTAGGTTGAAATAGGTGACTACTGCAGCGATTACTTGGGGGTCTCTCTTATCCCTATTCTGCCTGGTCACTTCTTCCAACAGTTTTCTCACCATGTTCTGCCTCAGAAAACTTAACAACTCAATTTCATTGGTGGCGATGAACCTCGGTGGATTGGCAGCCATATTGAAAAGGAAAACCTCCAGGGATCACGTGATACCCCCATGGGGGAGGAATGCAGGCTAAAAAGCCAACAAAATAGGGATATTGTGCTATTATGTGTCTATTTTCTATCTAATTAATTGTTATAAAAATATTCAGAAAATTAAAAATTGTCCGTAGAGGCCAGTACCCCCTGGTGGGGGAGGAGTGTGGCATGACACACCAGTCCCAAATGTTAGAACCATTGCTTACCAGATGGCATGATTGGAAAGAGGTAAATAAATAGAGGTTCCTGCCCTCGGGGACAGTCTCTCCTGAGATACCAACCAGTGTGTTTGTGATATCACTACATTGTGTGTGTGTGTGTGTGTGTGTGTGTGTGGTTGCAGATCCAGACTCTGTCACGTACAACCTTGAACCAAGAAGTTCCAAGGCGGGAACCCTG
>JAAUXT010050033.1_pt1 | contig 15135 bp, 20 predicted proteins | sample 7278171 | NCBI WGS metagenome assembly JAAUXT01 (sample SAMN14350112, study PRJNA611818) | marine sediment metagenome | isolation source: surface marine sediment (1.8m) | place: French Polynesia: Moorea | collected 2018-08 | reverse complement strand
TTTGGAAATTTCAAATCAACCCCAGGGATCTGCAATAAGATCCAAAATGATCCCAATCATTGTACCATTGAATTCAGATCTTGAAATCTTGACATTTTACACCTATTCCACTACTTTCATACATTTTAAAATATTTAAATCCTTATTTGGTATGGCAAAATAAAGCTTTAAATTTTTTTTTTGAACCTTTGAAATGTGATATCTGATTATGCTTGACCGTAGCATTGATGCCCATTAATCTCTTATGTATCAGATTTTTTTCAACAATTCTGAAATTTAGACTCAAACCTGTATACAAACTCAAATTTTGTGCATTGAGCCACCAAGCCAAGAGAGTGAGGGTTGCTTGATTTGATTGATGTGACAGTTTTATTGGTAGGGTAGGGAAGGGTACCCTCCATTGCTTGGCAACATCACCTCTGAGGTGATTCTGAGGTGATCAGATAGGGATTTAAATTGTATGGTTTCTTACGGCTTGGTACTGGCCTGCATTTACGGTTTCTTACGGGTTGGGGCGGAAAGAGTTAATGGCCCTGTTTCGGTCGCTCAAACTTGAGCGCCCTTCAACAGCCCAACCTCCTCAAATCACCTGAAAACTACTGGGAGAAAAGTTTAGAAACTCAATCCACAGGGCTCCGTTTTGTTGAAACCGGACTGGTTGCTTCTGAAGATACCGCATCGTCGTGAAACGTGTAGGATGAACGGTTTGCGGCGCCGTCCGTGACAATTATTGCAAGTCATTGTTTCGGAGAGGTTTTTGTAGTGGTGTCGTGAATGAGAAATGATTTCCGTTTTCTTTTTGGTTGCGTCGTGATCGTGCAAAGTCCGCATCTCACTGCAAGGTGTAAAAAGATTTGTTTCTCGCTTGGTCTTGAACTGTAAAATCTGTTTCCAACAAAAACAATTTTGTGTGACCTGAATCGTTCTACACTCTACATTTTTACACAGGTTCGAGCGTGGTAATTTTTTTCTTTTTTTACGCAATCGCCTGTGGATGTAGACCTATTTGCATCCTTGGTATCGAGAAACAACTGCACCAGGTGAAATTTGAATTATTTTCTGCAGTTGTTCACCTGGTTTATTTCAGCTGGCGGAGCAGGAGGAAGGGCAAACCATGCAACTGAACAAACAAATGGCCAGCGAACAAAAGGCAGCGCTGCAGAACTTGTATCTGGATCGGAACCGCCCGCTGTGGAAGAAGAACGTCTCGGAGCTGTGCGTCGTTACCAAGACCTTCCTCGATCAGTGGAAGGCTTTCCTCAGGTGCGGTCAGTTTATCCCTCACAATAGCGTTCTCCCAACATACACAGCCACGCACACACACACACACACACACACACAAACACACACACACACACACACACACACACACACACACACACACACATTTTTGTATTTGAGACGTTGCTCAACAAGAGCACGATACTTCAGGGATTCACGGAAAGGTGACCCGGTGCAGAGCACGAACAACGCGACTCTGTTGTGTCACCACGGGAAGTTCCTCTACGAGCCCGATACCCTGGGCATCACTCCGTCCACAGAACAGTGAGTTCGTGCGACATAACCTCTGCAGTGTTGCGCTTCGTATTCTGTTCGCATGTTCTGTTGTTGATGCGCTTGACAGCCGGTCTGGTTGATGTCCTAATGAGCTCAAAGTGTTTGGAATGCGTTTGTTGCAGTCTGGTGCAGATCTGGCCTCACGAGTGGGAGACTCTGGGGAAGTACCTCACGCTGGACAAGGAGATTCGCGTGATGCGGGTGGAGGAGGACAGCGGGCACGTGTCCTACTTCAGCTTGCCAGGTACTCAGCGAGCTCCCTGGTTTGCCAAGTGCGACACAGTGAAACAGCAGAGTCCAACTTCAGGTCCAGTGCAGCGTTTGCGTGTGTACAAGTGCTGCCGTGATGCAGTGGACGTTGTGTAACTTGCAGCTTGCATCGACTTTCCCACGGAACCCACACACGAAAATAAGTACTTAAGATCAGATTTAAGATCAGATGCGTCATCTGATGGCCTGCGTTGCACTTTGTTTGCCAAATTTGTCAGGTGTCGACGGTGCACGGAGGTCACAGTGACGTCCATGACGTCATATTTCAGAGGTGTGTGAGGAGTGCTGCGCAGCGCGGAAGGCGGAGGAGCACCGGGCCATGACGGATTTCCAGGACGCGACTGTGTACGTTCGACGCGTCACGGAGAAGGACCCACTGTTCGCCGCGAGTCAGGCAAGCAGCACGTCGGACAACTCGCTGGAAGCCTCACAGGACGCGCGCAAAGATCCAGACTTCGTCCAGGTGAGAAAGGACGAATTGGCGTGCTTGGAGATACCACAATTTTGGTCTGTTTTGCAGCTGTTTGACAACAGGAGTTCTTTATGAACAATTTTGCTCTAATTTCAGCAAAATAGCAGGAAAAGGAAAGGTTCAGGGGCCTCCGGGCCGGTGGAGAAAGTTCCGAAAGTTGACTCTTACTCTTCGCGACGAAGCTCCCGCCACAGAAAAGTGCGAGGTGACCGGGAGATCCGAATCTCATCCACCCAGAAACTGATCGACCTGAAAATACTGGTGGGTGTCACATGTTTTGAGTTTCATGTCATTTTGTTCCGCTGGCTGGGTGTGGGTGTGGGCGAGGCCAAGACACTTGTGCGTTCAAATCTAATTCTCGAGGAGATGAATTCCGAGAAAGAAATAAAGATACTTTGATCGCTCAACTGGCGTCTGGCTCTGAACGAGACAAATGTGTGTGGAAGTCAGAAAGAATTCCCTCGTGCATTGTATTTTGCGGTTCATCATTTCTTGGGGTTACCGTTCTGTGACGGACAGCCGGAATCACACTTTTATTGCAGATTATGCACGATTTCTCTGCGGTTCCGATGGACCAGCACGTCTGGCTGAACGGGACCGAGCTGAAGGGCAACGACAAACAGCTGGGCGCCCTCGGCATCGTCCCCGGCTCCGTGCTCATGCTCAAGGTGCAGTGGCGCGTGCCGCAGATCGACTCCGCGGCAAAATTATCGACCTAATTTTCAACTGTGAGATATGATAATTGGGATGGTGTGGTGCAACAGATCTGTGTTGGGGAAAAAAGAGAAATGGACAGAAAATAGAGCAGTTGTGTCTGGTCACAGGGGGCCGTGGATATCCTGTCACCCAAAATGTGTTGTCAAGTGACGCCCATTTTCTCAATGGCAGGGGGCTGACTGCCCCCCAAAACCCTTGGTCGAGTGATATTGGAAAATTGGCCGTCACCACACGTGACTTGTCAAAATTGATGCCATCCTCCGCCCAATGTTCTGTGTTGTGGGCATGCTAATACAGCCCGTGTCTGCGAACGGGCGGTTGTAGTACGTCGTAAATTGACGACTTTCAAGGGGACCCCCACCAGCCCCACCAGTTGGGGTGGGGCCAGATCCACCACAACCACTTCCAGCCGTACCAACTGGTTGGGCCAGACCCACTCGTCACCCCAATGGCGGGTCAGCTGAGGCACCATCCACAGGGTTGGGCATCAGCTGCATTGCATTTGGCGGGCGAGGGCTGTTCATTGCTCGTTCTTGTTTTTGAAGATTGACGAAGCGGGTGAGGGAAGTGCATTTATGGAAGACTCTGCAAGAGGTTTGTTTTGTTTGCACCACATCTTGATTTGTGAGAAAAGTAACCGTTGGATCCCGCTGCAACTGAACTAAAATCCTTGTCTTGTGGTTTCAGCGTCCCAGCCAGAGAAGGGTTTTCGGGGCACCGGACTGCTCGGCTCGTAGCTGCAGTGTCCGCCCGGCGGGGCTCAAGTGCCTTTTCTGTTCTGAGAGTGGTGAGCCAATGCATTTGCAATTTTGATACCTTCCCGGTGACGCGGAGTTAGAATCAACTCACCTTGCTTCTCAAAATGGAAAACATTGATTGTGTTGGACGATCAGGATGTCGGATCGTCAGCTTCGCAGCGACATGGTTTTATAAATTCTGCGTCTGATGAAGCAGGATGAAAGTGAACACTGGGTTTCTTTCGAACTGAAGTGTGTGCAGAATTGTACCCGTCAGTTATAATGGTAATTATTTTATCAGAAACAAGTAATCAGTTTCATTGGACAGTATGTCTACTCTCGGTCTTGACGCACATGTCATTATCCTGTGCAATCTTCAGTGTTTTGTAACCAATATGGCTGCAGAATGAGAGTCTTCTGATTGAACCGTGATCACGTTTTCTCGCGACCGACGAAATGCCAACATGTGAAATTTTCCTGCAGCTCCAAGTAACTGACCAGCAAATTGGTCTTTTTGATGGTCGTGCTCGCGAGGGCCTTCAAGATGAGGCAAAGCAACTCCCCAGACTCGCCCATTATCTCCCCCACCCCCACGCATTTTCTCTCTAAACACCCCAAACAATCCACCACGACCCAAGCCCCTTCACCCCAAACCCCCATCCCCAAACTCCGCCAGCGCGGCCATCGAGTTCGGGCACGCATTCTTCTGGCTGCAACACTGGGAAATTTGTGTCACGGACCGGAGAGAGGAATAGTGTCGGAAAAACGGAAAACCTGAGTATAGACGTTGTAGCCATCTGGGCTATCGTGGTGGCAGGTCAAAGATTGAACGGTGTTTGAACACTCGCCGGAGGCGTTTTGTTCTGGTGGGGGTCACCCTGCATCTACTGTGCTGCTTGTGAACAAGACAATTGTGCGCGGGAGTTGGGGATGGTGAGGTTCACCGAAGGCCTGTTCAGATTGTCGCAGGGCAAACGAGTTCTCCGGCGAGTGTTCCACGCAGTCGGCGTGCTGGTTGCACATGCGCGTCGCCCGAATCGCTTCTTGGCGTTGCTCACTGTCGAGAAATTATTGGTCGTGTTCAGGGGTTCTGCAACTGTGCTGTCACAAGTTATAGAAATGGCTGCTCACACCACGACTGGTTCAGGAATTTGTTTCTGCTCACTGTGCACTCGAAAATCGTTGCAGCTCAATGATCATCTTGATTGCTTTGCAATCTCGATGATTATCTTGCTGCAACAGCTTTTTTGTGCACTGGGCAGAAACACGCTTCTCAAAGCGGCGGCGGTGTGAGATCCCTCTGTGCCCCCCGCCTCCTCGTCATAACCGCTACTTTGGTTGTGATCAGGAATGATGTTCACTGAGACTGAGTGGCGATTGCGCGACGCTCCTGTGTTCAAAACTCTGTTTTCATGTTCTGTCCCTCGTTGTCGATACATTCTGCAGAGTTGGTTCTGATGCTTGCACTCGGAGCCAACAAAACTCGCACATATCACACGTATGTAACGAAGCAACCACTGCTGGTTGAGCAGTGTCATCTGCATTAATAAACTAGTACAGGAGAGTGAACGAATCCATTCGTTTCTGATTTTGGTTTGAGAGCGCGGAGTGCTGTGTGTGAGATGCAGTGGTGGTCACCTGCGAATCTTTCTGTTCCAAAAAGATGAACCCACTCTGAACTGAGTGAACCCATTTCCACAAAGAATGTTCACAGAATGTTGATGTGAAAAAATGTCTTGCGACGACGCAGCGCTGTTCAGACACGGAGAAGTCATGTTTTGTGCCAATGCCAGATGAAAAAAATTCATGACAGCTGAGTTTATGAAACTGAAGTGAAAATTTTCAATCTGAAGTGGTGGGAAAGGACTTCTGAAATTGTGCTGAGTGTGAGCTGCGATTTCTGCAACATGGCAGATTGTCTAAAAAAAATACATGCATGCACACGCAGTTGAGTATGGTGAGAAGCGCCCACTCACACATCGTGTTGCAAAAGGGGCAAACAGCGAGACGAGATGCCATAGTTGTAGACAAGAAAGTATTGTGGCAAACTCGTGAAAGAGTGTTGTATACACACGGTGTTGTGGCAGACACCGAGTGTATGCATGGAGATCCAAGTCTGAGGCGCAATGGTGAACACAGAGTTGCGTTTTACCTCTTTGCGAAAAGTCAAGGCGAATTTCAGAAACGAAAAATTCAGTGGAAGTTCGATGTTTTTGTACTTCAAGTGCTGCATTTCTTTGGATTAAAAAAGGGACAGGGCCTGGTGTGGTGGTGGTATCGAGCCCCAAGCAGTCTTCACCATTGCTTGGTACCTCTTTTGCTGGTCCGCCCCCCCCCCTCCCAGCGGGTAACTGAAAGGAACAGATTTGTTTCAGATGTCTGGATTTTGCCTCAGAAACGGCCGAAAGTTTCACAGCTCTTTTGAGATTTGACTGGTTTGAAATGCGTCTGGAGATTCACTCAAATTTTCCACGAATTTGGGCAACAGATTTCGCCTGCGTGTGGACATTTAAATTCCAGGTATTTAAGATTGAGATATTTGAGGAGTATCGACGCTGATGCGTCGAGCGCAGGAATGCCAGGAGCAGGTGAAACTGGAAAAGTATGCGACAAAAATTATTAATGCATATCGGTTTGCAATTTGCAAAGATGAAAGGCGTTGGTCTGAAGAAGTATGCAAATAGGGTCTCAAAGGGCCTTCTGCCAGGAATTGCTTGTCTCAATAGAGGGGAAAGTACGCACAGAATGCGACTTCCGCGAACTCCTCGAAGCGTGGCGGCGTGCATTGTTGGGGGTGGAGGCTGCGGACGCGGGGCGAGCGCTGCTATGCGCGGCTCACGCGGCGGCGCGGCGTCCGTTCCGCACCAGCTGCCGCGGGTCAGGCCTCCGCGCCGCGCGGCGCCCTTTGATGTGACGGCTGCTGCGTGCCATCATCATAAGAAACCCCTTCAGGAGCCGAGAGGCCATTTAACGTTTTTGTTTAATATCCAGACTTATGATGAGTGCTCTTTTGGCGTTTATCTCAGCAGCGTGGCTCACTGACGCTTATTAGGGGCCCTTTGAAGTCTGAGGACAAATATTCATTAAAAGTTAAAAGGGAAAAACCACACCCTGCGTCGCAGTGAAGCGATGTGCGCAACTCGTCCGTCCAGCACTGTCATGAGGCACGAGGAAATATCTAGTTTTGAAACGGTTTCCTCACGACTCCATTGTCATTCTCTTTCTATGCGAGGACTCGCAGTTTTTGCCTTTCTTGCGCAAGAACAGAGAAAACGAAAGGTGTTTTTGACATCGTTCCTGTGTGCGCTGTGTTTGAACGAAAGCTCTGGAAATCCGCTGGTTGAGTCTGGGTTGTCAGTGCTCTTGCAAAACTAAGACAGCTGAACTTGTGATTGTGACATTCAGACTGTGCTCGATTTCTGCACGCACACACACAACTCCTTTTCGAATTAAGAATTCCACATTGAAAGAATTCCACATTCGACTCAGTTCACGACAGCTCTGACCCGCACTGTCAATTTGACAATAGCTTTTCAGAATTTAGCTGTGGACACAAATGGCGACCGGACAGCAGCATGTTCTATTCAAGGCACAGAATGTTGGTTCTCCCTTTTGTATTTTGCTCGCTCACAAAATTGAGGTGGCCGGATTGTTTCGATACCAAAGCGCTGAATTAGACTCGGCGCTTTGGCTTCGTCCAACATGTGGAATCGCACACTCGTACGTGCCCTCATCGTTGTAGAAATGGGTTCTCACCCTCCAAAAAGGGTTCCTGTTCACTTCTTGGGTGTGTTGTTTCACAGGAACCATTTTTGTGCAGTGTGAGAACCCTGTCTTCTTGTTGCTGGGGTTCGGCCCCGTAACTGAAATTCAACAGTTCAAGATGCCGTGTTACATTCCAGTTCAAAGCAAGGGTGTTGACAGGAATATCAGCGAGGTGATGTGATAATACCGCTGCCAAATAAGTCGTTAATGACATTGGCGTTTGGCTTTCCTTCAGCGAAATTTGCCCTTGAAAGTTTTCTCTGATAAGTATCGGCTTTGCCGCTGTATCTGACAGATGTTGGGTCGCGCCTCCAGTGTGTGGACAGAGGCTTTGTATCCAGGAAGAGGCTCGAGTCAGATGTGAGGTCAACTTCCTGCACATTGTGTGCAACTCCACTATCACAGGCAAAAATTAAAAACTGAGGTCCCACAGATGCGAAAATCATCAATTACGCGGGGAAACTGTGGCATGACAAGCTTTCGTTGCAGTCTTTCAATTTTACGTTTCATGATAACTGCGAGTCGGATATGTCAAGCCCTTTCCGGTCAGCTCTGTGCACTGTGATCGTGGTCGAATCTGGATTGTTTTGCTTCTACTCAGGTGGGACAAAATTTCATTCTCAAAAAGATTGCACACAAGTTGTGAGTGAGAGGCGGCGTGCGCTGGTGCAAAACTTCTGGCTGTGTCGCATTATGGACAAGCAGGAACCCAAGAAACATGAACCAGGACTCCTGTCTAGGTGTTCGTTTTGTTTATCCAGGAAAGTTTCCTGCTTCCGCCGTGAACACGTGCAGAGGCACCGGACGTCTCTCCAGAACCGGTGTGTGGACGCTCCCAGGCGTAAAACCGAGGCATTGTCATGTTAAATCTGCACGAGTGCGCAAGTGGCGCGCAAGTGTGTACTGGAGGCGTCTAGAGTGTGGCGGGAAACGCGTGGGACGTGCGACAGGTGAAGGGAAGCGAGGCAGGTCCGCGGGGCGCATTGCGAGGCCTGGAAGCCAATTGTTGCTGGAGATTACAGTCTTCTCCTGGAATGCTTATTGCGGCTTACGCGTTGATGAGTTATCGCGCTCAATCGCGTGGAACTAGAGATGTGTAATCTGTCGTAATAAATAGTCGCCCCGCGAAACGGACGTGTTGGCTTCACGAAGTGGGAGAATGCAGTTCTATCTATTTCAGGGAATGTGCGAGTGCTGAAATTACTGCTGTATTTAAATGCATCCAATTATGGGGTGAATTTGGAAATGGAATTTATAATCCGGCTTTTCGTCGGATTCCTGATGTTCAAGTTGTGCTTGAAGAACATTGCATTCCTGGTTTGCCGAACAACACATTTTCCTCGTTTGTGTCACAGAAAAGTACGAGACCCTTGTGTGAGTCGACCTGCTTGCAAACCAAAAATATTTTGGTGTTGCGAGTTTGGTGATATCTTTCATTGTGGGGACATGCAGTTGTGTCAAAGCTGTGAGTTCTAAAAGATTTGGGTTGTGGTTCAGCTCTCCGAGTTTTGACTTGACTTGAATCCATATTCCCCGTCGTGAATGTTTTGCTGACATCAAGGTTCCTTTCAGCAAGCGTGCCTCACCCTGTCTTAAACAGAGCAGTTGTTTTCGTTTGGTTCGAGTTGAACGTAGCGTGGCACGACACAACAAGAACATCAATCCAAGTCTTCGCCTTCCGAAAGTTTTCATCCAGATGATTTCAACTGCAATAGCAAAAACAACACTGCGCTGTTGCTGGATGAATCAGCGATTGTGATGAAAGTGAAAAACAGGAAATTATTGCCAATGAGTGTCACAGCGAAAGAAAAATATTTGTGAGCGCTGGTATTCAAATGTAGATGAGTCTTGAGGGGCTCACCATTCTTCTTTGCCATATAGAAATTGAATTGGCCAAATTTTGGCGCCAGTCGACCCTCCGCTTCTGGGCACAAGTTGGGCATACTTCTGGAACAATGGTTCCCTCAGTCGCGTGCGTTCCAGCGGCCCAGCCCCGCGCCGAGAACAATGAGCCCAATGCCCCACATGCCTCGCCCCGCCACCCCATTGTGAGAGCTGCACTCTTCACTTCAAAGTGATGCCTTGGAATGTGATCTTCCTTCTAAGGCCAGTACTCTCTCACACACTCGAGGCTCACGCTTGGGTGGCGCTCTATGTCCGCGGCACGCGACAGCCATCTGCCTTTGTCAGTTGTGTATGCAAATAGGAGCACCGCATTCCGCAGCATCCAACCAGGAATATGAGGCCTTTCACGGAGGGTGGAGCGTGGAGCCTTTAATTATCCCGAGCTATTGAAGTTTTTTGCATAGTTATGGCTTTAACTTGTATCCAGCCCCACGGTAAACATTTGCATTTCCCGGAATCACTCTCTCGTGTCCAGCGTGAGTATAAAAGCTCGAGGCACGAGCTCTGAGGCCAGAACCTCAGTCGAACGGGAAGAGAGCACAGCACTGCATCTTGACAGTTGAAGTCACCCGAACAGCTAAACGTGACACAGTGTGAGTTGAATTGACTGTGCAGATCACCTGTAGGAATACAGAACACTCGCTCAGCATGGACATGAACAACCACCTCATGAGATCCTCCATGATCTCAAAGCGAAGGGTAAGGGCACAATCATTCTTCTTGAACAATTTTTGCGTTGTTTTGTACAAGCTATGTAAACATTCTAGTGTGCGAATAAACTTTGTTCACACGCATAGAACATAAACAAAATGTCCTGCGATCTATTTCACAAATTTTTCTTGATGTTGCACACACACACAACCGACAGGATAAACTTAGTGCCTTTTACCAATTTCAGACCAACAAACCAGTTGTGGAGAAGAAGAGGCGAGAGAGAATCAACAGGTCTCTGGAAGAGTTGAAGAAACTCGTACTGCAGTCTCTCCACAAAGATGTAAGTTCTCTCAGAACTCATAAATTTCTTCAACATGTATCGGCAGCTATGTTTGAAGAGAGCCAATTTGCTGTGCAAGCTCGACACAGGTCATGGTCTTTACACAATATGACTCTCAAGTCGTCTCGTGGCAAACGAAGCATCGGTGAAAAGGTAGAGGCAGAGAATCAAGCAACTGTGGAGGAAGTTTCCTCCGTCTTGCAAAACAGCACGTGGCACAAATAACGACCCAGGTCTGTTCGGGAGGAATGGGTGAAAGATGGCACGCGATCAGTGGAGTTGTTAACACTCTTCTTTAGGCATCGAGGGCACAAGGTTGGTTGTTCTGCGAACACGCTGGGGCCCTCCAGTGACATTTGCAATGAGAGATAAGAGATGAATGCCACCCTTCCCACGCTCCTCTGCTTCCCTTTTTGGCTCGTCGGCACACAAATTTCAGGGTGGATGCCGTGGAGGAACAAACAGTATTGTGTGTTTGCACAAGGAAAATTAGAGGGGAAGGGTCCTGGGAAACAGATAACCCAGATCCTCCAAGTGGCTTTTTCACGACCCGTGTTCCTTTGATTGTTGAGAACGAGACGAGGGGAGAGACAGCCTCCCAAACGCATTCATCACTCCCGGGGATCTCAGTGCCCTCCAGTCACTTCAACACTGAGTTCCATTCTTTTAATCTGCGACACAAGCCCAATGGCCTTCAGCCAAAAACTTGGTCAATCGTGTCATCTCTCGTGCCATTTTTCTGATGCCAGATCAAGGTTAATTTAAACTTCTTAACTCAGATTCCCCCTGTGATTGGCACTTCGGACGCAAACTTGAGGCAGCTCTTTGAGCGAATTGACTGATATTCTTTGCACTCGACACTGACAAAGCGGGTATTCATTTTGTTCTTGTAGACTGAGGAATTTGAGAAGATGGAGAAGGCAGATATCCTCGAGATGGCAGTGAATCATCTCAAGAACCTCAAGAAGCGACAAGCACACACCGGTGGGTACCTAAGAGTTTCGATGCTGCAAACGCTGTAACTGTGACGAATGTCTTTCTGTTGGGTGATCAACAACTGCTTGAGAGAACCGTATCGTCTGACAATTAAGGCCGGGAAGGAGTAGCGTTGGCTGTAAAGTAAGACTCCGAAAATTGAGGGAACGGTATTGAAAAATACCTCAGGGTTCTGGTGTCACCATTTGTTACACCCGAGACACACATCTTGGCCCTTGTGACCAATTTGTGAAATTGTGCAAACAAAAAAGATCTGATCGTGATTTATGTTTTGCAATGAGCGACCAACAACTTGGTAAATTTCGTGCGTCACTCAAGATATTGTGTTTTTCCCGACAGATGTGGGGCTATTGAACCAGCAGTCGGACAGCCTCGTCAAGTACCGCACGGGCTACACAGAGTGCGCCACCGAGGTGATGCGCTACCTCAACGCCGTGTCCAGCGGCTCCTCCGTCAAGTCAAGGCTGCTCGATCACGTATCCAGCTGCGTGCAGAAGGTGCACAGCGTCGCCCCGGTGACGCCCAGGGTCGCGCCGGTTGCCACCTTCACCCCGACTGCGGCAGCGTCCGGGACCCTGGGCGGCAGCAGCGCGTTCGTCGCCCCGTCCGCCACGCCGTGCGCGTCGCTCCCCGGCTCCTCCGGCAGCCTCTCCAGCTTCACCCCAGTCAGGAAGTCCCCCACAGAAGCGTTCGAGGCTCCTCACATTGACTACGCCTCAGGACTCGGCTCTACGCTCCCGTCACCCGGTTTCTCACCCATTGACTTCAGGATGAATCTGATGATGGGACCCTTCGCGCTACAGTCCCCCTCGCAACACTCTCTGACCAGCTGCGAGAGCAGGAGCAGGAGCACGACGCCCACTCAGTCCTCGCAGCCAGCGGACAACGCCGCCCCCGTCGTCCCATTCCATCTCGCCGCCATGGACCTCGAAGAACTCAGAGCGAAATACGGAAACGTGTGGAGGCCGTGGTGACTCGAACAGAGAACCACCCCCGTGCAGACAGTGTGATTGTAACATGATGACTGGCAGCACTCTTGTTGTTTCCTCAAGGCAGCTGAACGCTGAATAGTGTTCAAAAACTTGTGAAATTCCTGTGCAAAAACGTATTTTTTGTACATATTTGTACGGTGTGATTTTAGCAGTGTACAATAAATTGTTATGAGTTTAATTTTGACTTCAGTTTTGTCTCAGGACTCGACGAAACGAAGTGCAGTTGGTATTGAGAAAATCCACGGACGTCTCTTCTGGGGTGACGAAGTTTCTGAGCTCGGAGTACACAGTGGATTCGTTTTTGAACTGAGAAGCCAACAAGGGAGCAAAATCTTCCGCGTGTGTGTGTCAAGGCTTCAGAATCTAACAACAGCAACTTTGGTCCTGTCGCCCTTCAACAAATTGATTCTTGTGTTCAGACCAGTTTCCGTAACTCTGGACGTCGGACTCCAGAATCAAACATTTGGGAGCACACCAAAATGGTCAGCCTCCGTTTGCCAAACTTGGTCCGCTACAGCTGTCTCCAGCTGTCTCATTTCTGCGGGTGCAATCACACAAATCTTCAGAACGAACCACGCCTGGATTGCATTTGCACACCTACAATTGTGAAAACTTTGAATTTTCTTGCTTTCTGAATGTTGCTTCTGAAGTGAATGAATGAGCAGCGTGACAGGAACAGTTGATTGATTGCTTCTTATCATCAAGTACACATCAACAGTGATGTGCATCATTCAGGTTTGAACAGCATTTCGGGAGTGCATTGTTGTGCATCGCAATTGAAGTTCTGCCAACATGCGCACGAGATAAACCTCCGTCAGAAACTTTTATTCCATCTGCATGCGTGAGGTTTGTTTGGATCTCCATCAAAAAGTGACAGACAGTAAATCAATTCTGAGATTGCGCTGAAACCACCAAGAAAGATCGAACGACCCCACTTGGGCCCGAGGACTGGGTCAATCACAGACTGGGAAGTGCAGATTCCTTGGTATGAAAACGCACGGCGTCTATGGTAACGATACAAACGACAGGAGTCGGCAATCAAAAGCAAACAAGGTGATAGATCTGCAAACATTGTTCAAACAGACACAAGGGATCGATCAACTCGTTGGTTCGAACTTGACACACGATTTATACTCGTAAAATAGGCGAGGACGGCAGTTTACAACTTTGTGACAATTGTACACCAACTTCCATATATATACCAGTCTCCCTTGATCTCTCCTCATGGAACTCTGCACAAGTGTATGACTTCAGGTAAGACTTCTGAACCGCGTTTTCTTCTGCTGTGTGACTGCAAAACGCACCGGTTTGAGGAAACGTTTCCAAAGGGGGGGATTTACATGGTGCAGAACATCGCGAAACGGGGAGATTGACAGACAGACAAACAGGAGAAAGCACGCACGCCCGGTGACGTAAGTGAGCAGGAAGCCTGGAGGGACGAACAAAACATCGTCTTGTCAAACAGCTGATCGATTATTGATTTGCAAAATCAAACATTACATCGCGTGCTGTGCTTGGGAAGCTCTTTCACTCTCAGACACTTGGAGTTGTTCCTGACCAGTGACGACGATCAAGCCGAACATTTACAGTGAGACAAACATCGCCACATTGTTGCGATCTCAATCACAAACTAAAACTTTGTCACTTGCCAGGTCCAGTATGGCGGACAGCGATAGCGGAGCAGACATCGCTGGAGAATCTGACTTCGAGGACGACGGAGGACCAGGCTTCGACCCGTCCCAGCTCACCAAACTCACCGACAAGCAGCGCAAGAAATGGGACAAGAATGTCAGGGTGTGGAGAGCATTCATGGACTTCCTGGTCAGACACGTTGCGATCGCTACGTACAAATACAACTGTTTCGAAGCGGAGGATCTGGCTCAATTTGTGATTGCCATGGAGAAAGGAGAAGCGATCAGGAGCAAAACAAAACTGAAGAAGGGAGAGGAAAAGCGCGTTACATCCTTTAAATCTATGAAGGAAACGAGTGAGCTGCTGGCCCAACATCAGTGTTTGGTGGAAGCGAGACGTATAGGGAATTTCGTTGACATCGCCGGACGGATGCGAGGACTCGGAACCATTGCAGGTGGATTCTACAAATCCCTCAAGAAGGGAAAAGTCAACAAACTGGACAAAATCAAGCACTACCTCGACTATTGGAAAGGTTTCACGGTCAGAACGTTTGACTTCTCTCAGCTGGCCTTCAGAAACGCGGACCCCAGGACGTTCAATGAACTCGAGTCCAAGTACCGGGTGTGGCCGACGGCGGTGCGCACTGCACTCCATCTGGCGCAGAAGTTCCTGAAGACGGCGAGCGACGCGACGGGGCTCGAGGTGCTGGTGCGGGACCTGCGGCTCCAGCAGCAGCACATGCAGACGGCGGAGATCGTGCTCGCCGCGCGCATGGAGGACGTGATGAGGCGGGAGAGCGGCGCGCGCGACTCTGCCGTCACGCTCGGTGAGACAAATCTGTTTCCAGCCGCGTGCGTTCTTCATTGTGCGAAGTCCCTTCAGGGCGAAGCACTATGTGGTAGTGCAGTATATGGCAGCTGGACTGAAATGTCCCCTACCCCGGTGGAACCCCCACCCCCACCCCCCAGCCAGACCCCCCAGCCAGACCCCCCAGACCCACCCATGGACAGCATGCAGCATGACTGGTGGAAGGCAAGGGAGGACAAGGAAGAATTGATGACATTACCAATGCTACAAGGGACTTCGCACTGCAGTTGC
>JAAUXT010120293.1_pt1 | contig 15136 bp, 15 predicted proteins | sample 7278171 | NCBI WGS metagenome assembly JAAUXT01 (sample SAMN14350112, study PRJNA611818) | marine sediment metagenome | isolation source: surface marine sediment (1.8m) | place: French Polynesia: Moorea | collected 2018-08 | reverse complement strand
TTGGTTGATATGTGGATATTGTTGTGAAACAATGAGTAAAAGTTCCATTTGGTCAAATTTGTTCCATTTGGGGGTGTGCTAAATAAGTTCCCAAGTTGTGAATATTGAGTGAAAAAAGTAAGAATTTTGACAAAAAAAGTGACCCAAATCAAAGTGAGCCAAATCAAAGTGAGCCAAATCAGAGCAAGCCAAATCAGAGTAAGCCAAATCAGAGCAAGCCAAATCAGAACAAGCCAAATCAGAGCAACTGAAATTTCCTCATATCACTGCGAGCTCCATGGAGTTATTTTTGATTTTTGTGAAAATGTTTCCAGGTTCTTTCAGAGGATCTCAGCAAGGTTAAAACTAATTTTTGCTGAAAATGACATAAAATGGCTCAAAATTGCACAAAACACCACATTGAGTTATTGGTTTGCATACAGGCAGTCATTCAGACACGGGGTGTCTAAAAGGCAAGGAAAGGGGTAGCAGGCCTGCCAGTGGACCCTTGGGACAACCGGGGAACATTTGGGGGCTGAGCCCCTTGCCTTTCAGACACGGGTACATGTCAATCAGACAGAGTGGTAGACAATCGGACGCGTTACACCGGGTCCAACTCGTTGTTCAGAGCAACTGACATTCCTGGGAAAGGAGGGGGAGAGGAGGGAAAGGGTTTTGTCATTTGACAAAGACCTTGTTCATATGCACATGAACGCAATGGTGATTGGTATGCTCTTCCACCACTACGTGGACGCGGACTCTAAAAATCTTGATCAGATGTTTTCGATTGTGTTGCGCGAGCATCAATGTTGCCAAAACCAGTCAGTTGAAAAAGTAACTGAACACTTACTGCACAGCGTAACTTGCTTTCATCGTCCGTAAAGCTCCGTTTTGAAACACTGACATCAGGAAGCTGCAAATGCAGACAAAAGCACTGCCGGTAAATTTGGCAAAGAAGACAATCTTGGCAGGTTGAAATATTTGCCAAACAACAATGAGGCGGTTGGACAGAGCTTGAAGCAAGCACCTCTCTGAAAAGTCATCCAGATGCTGTCCCAGGGCGAGGACATTATACTGTTCTCTGCGCGCTGCGTGGTAAATTCGTCCCCGCTTCATTCTACTGCAGAAACTGCAGATCGACGCAACTTCGTAGGAAAGGTTCTCTGCAGCCTCCAAAATACCTGCCACGGTGAAAACAGAAACATTCGTTGAGGCACGGAAGTGGATTGTCCCATAATGCTCGAGTGCAGAAAGCTGGAGTCTGGAAAGCACCACAAATTGAACCCTTTGACTCACTTTGCTCTTCGTAGAAGTAAGGCACGTTCAGCTGCTCGAGATAGCCTTTCAGTGGACTCGGATCGTACGCGCTGGTTTGTGGGTCCACAGTGACTGCTCCAATGGTAAAGTTGATGCCCTGAAACATCACCGGTCAATGCTGGCTGTCTCCACACGTGAAAGTGGACCGTGTTTAGGTAATGGAACAGCCAAAGTTGAAAACGACATTTCTGTTGTACAGTACGCACTTTTTTCTTGGCATAAAACTGGAATTGGTGCATGGCGTGAAGCAGTGAAAGCGAGTCCTTTCCTCCTGACAGACAAACCAGGATGCGGTCCTTGTCTCGCACCATCTCGAAGTCTTCGATCGCCTGCAAGCACATGTATGTATGTTGTGTATTATTGGAGAGACAAAGAAGCGAGTTTCTCTTGTGCAGTAACATGAGACCAAAACTCAGCTCCAGCCTACAAATTCAGAAAAACAATTCTATCAGATTCGGTTGCGTTCGGCACCTGCAATGAATCTGAAACACTTGGCAGTTTTGGGTCGAGCAACCTGAGGCTGGGGAAGAGGTTTTAGAATTGTGGAAAGGGGATCCTGTGTTTGTGCGTGAGGTCTTCAGTGTCTTGATGAAAGTGAGTGACAGTCTCTTTGTGGCGGAGAGGTATGTTTGCCTCCACAAAAACAAAGAAAAATTCAATTTGTCGAGTGTCACATGAGCGGTCGCGCGAGTAAAAAGATCTGCCGTGTTCACCCAAGTCACATCGCACCTCACATTTGACTGAAACTGGCACTGGGGTCCCATGAAAACAATGGTAAACTCAAACGAGACTTGCAAGTATGCATCAGCCGCGTGCCCTGCTACCACAATGTGATTCCTTGCACAATTCTGCAAAGCAACTTGGGATCTTGGTGTAAAGCAACCCAGGTTGATTTGGTTTGAAAAAACTCTTGGACTTATTTTTTTGCCATGCTTCCCCCCCCCCCACCCCGATTATCGCGCTTCGCGGCTGATATCTGCACGGTACACATGAAGGACGCACCCCAACTTTTGGCACTGAATTTTGGGCACGTACGTGTTGTGCACGGGCGAATACGGCAATGCCCACTGAAGTGGAAGTGATACCTGTGTGATTGGCTTGAAGATATGTTTCGGAGGACAGTGCCACTTGTATTTCACAGCAGATGCCGCAATTTCTTGTTTTGAATTGTCTGGTTTCCTGGGAACAAAACACACGTTGTTCTCACAGACAAATTTCCTTCGCTTGTCTTCAGGATGGTGCGCTTTGTCATGATTTTCTCCAGAATCACTGCAGAACTGCTCGGTGTCCTTGGAAAGGTGGCAATTCGACGAAGGCAACTTAACAACCTTGCTATCGTCCTCAGTTCGTTCTTTGTGTTCGTTTTCGTGAGGTCGTTTCACTGGAGCACTGGCCAATTTCTCCGTCGCAGAAACAGAACTGGTTCCATCACCGTTTTCAGCATGATCCGTCCTGTTTTCAAAGCTCGTCGCGTCCCCGGTCTGATTTTTGTCAAATCCTGCCGACAGAGTCGAGATGAGTCCTTCCTTGAAAACCTGCCGACTGTTGCTTTCCGTCAAGGTGTGTTTGCTTTTGTCGAAGGGCAATGGCGTGGATCGCTCGGTAGCCATTCGACGAGCCACAGGTGCCTCTCTGGGATACGTTATTGGAGTGAAAGGTGGCTTCACTTGTCCACTACTGCTGCCACTCCCACTGAGAATATTGTACGATTCACTCGGAAGAACGAACCAGCGCAAATGTTTGCATTTCTCGTCAAACATTTCTCTTTGATCTCCAAGCTGAACCCGCACCTGCGCAGAAGTCAAAACAAACACGAATTTGACCAGGGCAAAACGACTCGCGCCGAAACTTGTCAGGCGCTCCACCCTCACTCCACAAATCTTATCAGTGCAACAACAACACCGGGTTTCTGTTTGAACGACATTTTTTGTTTCTTTCTTTTCGGCAGTCTTGTTTTTACCTTCTTCGTGTCATGAAATATCTGGCCAGCAGCGGACAGGCAGTCCTGTTGCAAAACAAAGAGAACAACATTTTGCTTGAAGTTTCATGCTTGCAAAGCGTTCTCTGATTTGTCTTCTCAAAAACTTGGCAGCTGCTCACCTGGTAGCTGCTGGGCAATGGGCCATTCACCGGACACGGAGGGTCCTTCCACCTCATTTCTCCCGATTTGTACGATATGTACCCGAGCCACTTTCGATCCTTGAATACCTGAACCACGCAATGAAAGTAAATGAAGAAACTGAGGCAACCCGTTTCGTTCTCTTCTCACCAAAACTGGGCTTTTCGGGCTCAATATCAACACAAACCTGGTGATTTCGATGTCTCCATTCTCCAGTTTCAGGATTGAATTTGTACTGAAAGAAGAAGCCCAACTGAGAAAAACGCCCACCTACAGACACACACCAAGGACACACAGTGCACATCTGCCTTCAACTATCGCCACCCTCAAAACAACTCGACACACCTGAGGTAGTAGTTTCCAGCCGTGCTCAGCCACCATCGCTACAGCGTCAATCACGAAATCAGCAGCTTCGTCGTTCATGAAGAACGGCAAATTGAGGCGACAGAAACCTGGCCTGCAAGCCAAAAACTATTTTCCACGATTCACATTCGTTTTTTGTGCAGAAAAGCTTGGAGTAGGACTGAAAACTACTTTGCTGGTAAGTTCGCACAAACTGTTCCAGTTTGAGATGATTTGTGAGACGTTCTCTCACCTGAGGACTTCATTTGTCGAATATTCCGTGTATCTGCGCAGATGCACCCTGTCCAAACGGCTGTCCTCGGCCAGCATCTCTTCTATTTCCTTTGCCAAGCTTTCGTCGATCCCAAGCAACTCCTGCAACAACGGGTAACTTTGTGGAGTGAATCCAATCCCTCCTTACGATTTCCCCATCATCTCTCCAATTTCTTGTGGTATCACATGAGAAACACTGAACATCTTGACTGACCTCAGCGTATGGACCAGCACAGGCACACCCACCCCTGGCCTGAATTCCGAACACATCGTTGAGAATCGCACACACGAAGTTGTGGTGTAGGAACAGTCCCGATTGAGGGTGTCGAATCAAGAACGAGAAGATCGGCAGGCGCGGCACATCAATGTTCCCCAACAACACGAGAGTTTCACTAAGTGGCCTCCACTTCTCAAGGGCTTTTCTGCAACGACAAAATCCATTGATCCAAAGCAGGAAAGCCACCAAACAGAACACCCAAAACAGATTGCATGTTTCATCAGTGATTTTGAGTGTCAGCCAGGACGAGACAGAACACTGTGTTTGCTGACGATGAAACATGAGTGAACAAAACGGTGGTTCCGGTGGTGTCGGTGGCCAACACTGCTCAAACGTGCGACTTCCACTCTCCCATTCCCACACTGTCCTTCTGCCTCCACCCCCCCCCCAACCAAAAAAACCCTGTATCCAAACCTTGAAAACGGGGATCCCCAAATTGTTTTTTTTTGTCCACAATGATGACGTGATACACCAAGCCAGAACAAAAAAGTTTTCATTTGCTACGTGGCCAAGCTACAGTCGTGTCTGCTTTCCTTGGCGATAGGTTCCCAGTGGACTTGATCTACCCCTTTACCTGCACAACTCACGCTCCCTCTTCATGATGGTCGGCGCCGTGACGGCTTGTTTGAGTTGAAACACAAGTCCAGCTCGTATGGACTCAACGATGGCGGGAGTGCCGCCTTCTTCTCTCATCTCGGCTTCTTGGAGATATCGATGCTCTTCTCTCCTGACCTGCACAAAATGTCCATAAACGCAAAAAATTACGGAAGTATCTGTGGCTTGACAACAAAATGAAGAAATAGGACGTTGAATGGCTAGAAACCTGCAGCAATTCCGAGAACATCGTCGCTGCACAAGAGTCCACACAAAACGTGAAATACACTGTCTCTTCAGAGCGAAAGAAAGCAATCAGATCAACTTACAAAGAAAACAGATCCACCGCCACACCCAGACGGAACGCTGTTTCTGAATAGTTTTTTCTTCGCAACAAGAATCCCCGGGGTTTGCACTCCTCCAACAAACTTGTGAGCAGACATGAACACAGCATCTTTGTACACGAAGGGTTGGTCGGTGCTGAAAGTGTTGCGGATGTGGCGTTACATGTTGAGGTCCCTTGCGCAAAAATGCGATGGGACAGACATATTTCACTGACATTACCTGTCAACAACGGGATTCATGTCTATTTCCACGTAAGGTGCTGCAGTTGCGTAATCCCACAACGACAATGCTCCGTGCTTGTGTAAAGTCACCGTGATGGCATTTACATCAGCCAGAATGCCAGAAATGTTGGAAGCTGCACTGAAACAGCCTACAATTTCTCGACCACTGCCCTTCCACTTCTGCAAATGTGGCAAAAAATGAGGTCTGTTTTGTCTCAGTGTTTGGAAGCACACGACGTCTTCTTGAATTTTATAGGAGTGGGCATGGACATTGAAACTTCAGGACTAACTGTGCAGCCCAGTGTACAAACCTGCAGTTCTTGGTTGAGGTGTTCCAGATCAACCAATCCGTCTGTCGTCTCCGAAACAGGCACCACCGTTGCACCCAACTCACGCCAAGGAAGAAGATTTGAGTGATGTTCGTACGGCCCAACAAACACGATCTGCAAACGTTTCCCCCAAAATCATGGTTTCCTCCACTCGGTCCGTCCATTGTGACTCAGCTATATGGACCTTTGTTGTTCAACAACACGTTGACAACTGGAAACCCAAAGCTCTGAACAACCGCTCCCGCCCAGAGCGTCGCAAGTGCGATGAGAATACGAGACATTTCACCAAACGCTCAACCTGAAAACTTCGTGGGAGGGGCTGTCAACCTGACACTCCCCCAGGATCAACCAAAATTATTTCAGATCTTGACCCAAACATCATCTGTTCTGAACCTCACTGAAGGAACACAAAACTACTCTGAGCTCATGTCCTTCGTTACATTGATGGAAGGTGGCCAAAGTTGCGAAAACATAGTTTTCCACAAGTAGATTTGCCCCGGGAGATTGCTCATCCCGCTTCCCGCAAAATATCGGCGGAAGAGGCTGTAAAAAGTGCTCACAGGTGGTTGCCCAAAGTTCAGCGCATTGATCAGTTTGTGAACCGCTCCGGTGCAACCGCTTCCAGTGAAAATCACAGCATCGTGTTCACTTGCGTTCACCGCATTTCTTACGATGTCTCTGGAATTGGAGAGAAACAAGAAAGAGAAAATTCGCTTGACAAACAGCCACAATAACGAACTGTGCGAAATCAGTGGAAACTTTACCTTGCTTCGTGTCTGAACAAAGTAGTTTGCAGAGAAGTGACAGTGGTTGTGGTGTGCGTGTTTCCGTACTCTGGAAGCACTTCTTTCCAGATGTAATCCTCAATGAAAGAAATAGACCTGGAAAAACAAAAATTTGCAATTCGTGAGGACCCAACAAAAACTATAAATCGATTCGTAAAGGATTTCTAGGTTTTGCTTTCAAAGTGAGCAGCGAGCTGCTTTTGTCTTGCAAAATGTATTGTGACTACCTTCCAGATGCTGTGTAGTCGACATATTCCACTGCAAGAAATAATGACCAGTGTCACATTGTGCGCGTTTGTTTGGTCGCAGAATTTTACTCAATTGGACTGAATTGGACCAAGCCTTCCATTACCTTCTGGCGATCGTGGTGGCAATCGGGTTGTGTAAAAAGGTGGGATGATGGCAAAATTGCGGGGCTCTGATGAACAAATAAACGTGTGTGTGTGTGTGTGTGTGTGTGATCGTTGGTTGTTTCTGCCACGGGTGAAGAACAATTCGGCCGTGTCGCCAAGATCAGCCACAGGGTTCCCACTGCGGCTGACCAACAAAATTTCATGATTTTTTCCAGGTTTTCAAAGCTTTTTTCCAGGAATTTGTTGTCATTGTGCGAAGTCCCTTTGGGGCGAAGCACCATGTGGAAGTGCAGTATATGGCAAGGTGGATGAAATGTCCCCTGCCCCCGCTGGACCCCCTCTGCCTGGAACACACCCCCTTCCTCTGTGGAGAAGACAAGGAAGACAAGGAAGAATCGACAACATTACCAGCAAGGGACTTCGCACTTCTTGTCTTTGTGGGTTATGTGTACCATTTTTCCAAAATAAATAAAGTAAAATTAAGTAATTTTTAACCAAAAAAAAAAAATAATAACTTTTGGCAAAAATTAAATTCTTTTCAAAGGAATCTACAAATTGATTATTTTACTTATGGCAATGGAATTATCACTTGTTTTAGGAAGGCTTTGTTTCAAATAGCCAGTTGACCAATTCTGATTAGAATATTTGAGATTTTTTTTCCTCAATACTCAGCCTTGAAATGAGTTCTTCATATCAGAACTATATTTTTGAAGTTCCAACAAAAACCAATAGAGCAATGTTCCAGTGGCTGACCAGCTCCAGTGGCTGACCATGCCAGTAGCTGACCACTCTAACTTCTGCTTCTGAATGGAAGGGGCCCCAAAGTGAGGCTGGACAGGAAATGTGATGACCTCATGATTGCCAAAACAGAAGATGGTGCCTGTAGGTTCCACAGGGAAGGATTCCCACCCAAATGAAGGTGGTCAGCCACTGGCATGGTCAGCCACTGGAGCTGGTCAGCCACTGGAGCATTGCTCTAATTTCCAAACCTTTATCTGGGACCTCTTGCTTGAGCTGGATATTTTTCAGATGCTTTTTTCTGTTGAGGCTCTTGGGCTTTTTCAGGGTGAGGTCAAAATATTTTTCCAGGTTTTTGCCTCAAAACTCCCTGTTTTTCCAGGTTTTCTAGGTTTTCCGGGTCTGGCCTGTTTTTCCAGGTTTTCCAGGAACCCTGAGCCAGTCTGTCACATCGATCTTACTCGTATACACGCAGATCTACTGACCTTTTCGCAAGCCGAATGGACCAGAGAAAGTCTTGTCTCTTCCAACAACACTGTTTTCTATCAAGGGCAACAATTCCGGCGTCCTATTATCGCCCACTGTCACGCACTTGCTCTCGTCCTGTTTGATTTCATTGTGCTGAGGTGGCAGTTCATAAAACTTTCGACTGCCATGTACTCCTTCAGAGACCTCCATGTTTTGTGATAACACTTCATGCAAAAGCAGATCGCGACTGAAGCCAGAAACACACTTCCTACATAAGATGGTCTGAGCTGGCAAAACTCGAAGCCTCGGCGCAAACCCGTTTAGATCTATGTAGACTTGTAACAAGCAGAAAAAAAAAAACTTTTCCCGCAAAAAGTATCACAAACAATTTGCAAACCACCAGATTTTCAATATCATTTCTTTGGTGTAATGAATAAACTTTCATCATTAGTTAAAATGAAATTAATTGTAAATATTGACTGCGTCAAGTTTTCACCAACAAAATACATCTTCGACTGTTCTTGTCTACTTGTGCAGCCGACAGTTGCCAATCACCGAAGTAAACAGAAATCTCTGATTGAAAAGTGAAAAAGTGAAAACGATGGACGGGCAAAGGAATTTTGAAAAAGATCGTTTAGTGGATGAAATTGAACAGGAGAAACAGATGAAGTAAGTTGATGATCCTTACATTGAGCGTCAAGAAAAGATTGTTTCAGTTGCGCAAAACATTGAACAGTCGTTAATGTGGTGCACAGCGTGCACGACGAACGGCGGATCGAGGACTTGGGTCGGGCTTCTCAGCCAACAATCGACCTTCTGAAACTGAAAATTCGGGGATTCGGTGATTTTTTCGGGGTCAGGAGGGCCCTCTCCTGGATCCGCCGGAAGATCGTCTAAATCGTTTTGTGAGTGTGTGTGTGCGTGTGTTGATGGCAGCGTGTCAATACGTGTCTGTTTCAGGGACATCTTGGAACAATCTGTGAGCGAGCTGAAGATAACGGTCGAAGAACTGGAGAAACGATTCGACTCGCTGGATGAAGAAAGTACGAACTGGAAGCTTGTGTCAACTTTGGTTTGGCCTTTCATCGGAATTTTGTGTTCTGTAAACGTTGTTCTCACTTGCAGACAATGAATGGAAGACAAGATTTGAAACACAGCAGGAAATGAATCAGCAGCTTGAAAAGCAATGCGAACTTATGCAAGAAAAAATAGACGAAGCACGAAAAACACTGAACGACGGTAAGACCGGCAGATTCCGATCGAAGGTCACTTTATCTTTGTAAAATGTACAAGCACGTGACAACTTCTTCGGTTTGTGCACACAAATTTTCGTGTGGCAAGGGGTCATTACTCCAGCGTTGTTGTTTGTATTTTGTTGTTGCTTTTTTTTTTTGGGGGGGGGGTCAACAATGTACTGTACCAAGAAAAGGTTTGCGTGTTTGCGGAGTGGGTGGTCTGTTCAACGCAATCACATTCTTGTCGGCAGTGAGAAAACCCAAGACACAGAAACAGTCGGAAGAAATGGGCGAGGTAAGTGACCACGGCACGGCACGACCGGGCGTCTTGTTGCCGGGCCGAGCGACACAGACACGGAGCTAGCTGGCAATCGGTGCAGTATGGTTTGCCTGCAGAAAATTGGCTCAACACTCCACATTCAGACAATGACACACGTGCACACTTGTTTTTCACACGCTGTCATTGATGAAGGAGGCCAACCTTGACGACGAGGTATTTTTCGGTTGCAATTGTGTCGCACTGCATGTGAAGAAATTTGTTTCAACAGAACGGCATCAATTTGCAGATCGAACACACAATTCTTTCGTTTTGTTTTTCAACGTTCTTCACTGGTTCTTGGCGTGGAAGCGTTCGAATTTGTTTCTGATTTACCAGGTCAACTCGTACTTCGTCAGAGCACTAGAAAAGGACAAATTGTCATTGGAAAAGCAAATCAGGGACATGGAATGGAGACTAGATCACGAATCGAAGGTTCGTGTGATCACAGAAGAAACTCTTTCAGCAAGAAATTCTGACATCCGTCGGTGATCAAAACACCTCTGGTTTCTTCTTGCCAATTCAAAGGCTTATCACAAAGCTAACGAAGAGAGAAAGCACTTTTTGCTGGAAATCAAAGGCGTTGGAGTGCAGATCGGCGAGAACAAGTTGAAACGAGATCGAGAACAGACTGATCGCCCAACACCTCGAGAGTACGTTTCTTTCATGTTCATGGAAAACTGATTCGGCACAAATTTCTTTGAAATGTCCTGCAAGTTCTTGTCCGTTGTCGTTGCAGTTCGGTGAACATTCCTGAAGATCAGAGAATTCTGGATCCAAAACGCGGACCAATTAAAAAGACAGCAGCTGTCAAGAAATTGGACAAACTTTAGTTCTTCACGAGTCGAGAGGTTTTTTGTTTGCGATGCATGACACACCGTTTTCACACAAACCCTTCCTTCATTCTGACAGCGACTCTCTGGATGGTCAAATCCGAAAGTTGCGATGTTCGCACAGGCAGTGTTCCTTGTGCTGTGATTTTTCGTGCTGAACCTTGTTGGTTCGATCGTGCTGCGTGCTTGTTTTGTCGGACTTCTTGCATTACGCAGCTTGTTGTGGTGCTCTCTGCTTTCCATGACCAAACATGTGAAAATCCGTTGTTGACACCGAACAAAATGTTTGATTCCGTGAGCTATCCTTGAACATTTTCAGTTTACGCAGTTGCAATTTTCTCATAACTGAACAATGTGCAACAACACAAAATTGAAAGTAGACTCTGCGCTTTCAAAACCCAAACAATTTGATATTGTTCACATTGTTGCGTTTGGAAAAATTGTCATGAAAGGCACAAATAAAATGACAATTGACAAACCCTTTCCACCCAGTGAGCGTCCAAAATGGGTGTCCGCTTGAAAGGATTTGATTTTCTGGGCCGGAACATTGTTGTTTAGATCCTTGTCGGAACAAATTTTACACTTCATGTTTTTGCCACTGTATTTTGCTGACACAAGAGACCGGAGATCAGAAAGGTCGCGCCGCTTGACACTCCACAATTTCAGTGGCCGAAAGTATTTTTCGGTATTTTTCAAACATAAGTTCGGTCCTTGTAGCGGTTGTAACAAGCGAGCCCAGGCCGCAAAGCGGGCTCGCGCGAACCAGTTTGATTACAGAAATATTGTTGTTCTCAACCAATCCAGGACTTCAAAACCTCAACATGATTTATTTTGAAGCTGAACGACACACGCTTGTTTTGGACTCCAAATGTGCCCCCCCCCCCAACCACCAAAACACACACACCATTTTGGTAACTGCGGGAGAGGGAGGGGTCCTCCAAACTTGAAAGCACAAAGTGGGTCTTTTCTGCCGCCCGGAACTTTTGATACTGCAACCAGAGTTTTCGGTAGGAGAAACGAAATGCCGCTCGTTGTTTTTTTCCGGTACAACCACAAACCAATCATTTTCCACAAAAGTGGACATGTCACCTATCACCACCGACAGCCACACGTGAGTGTGTCGGGTGGGGGGATGGGGTTGGGATAACAGTCATGGTGTTGTCTGAAGACCCTCTCCAGCAATACGAGGCTGAATCAATATTTTCTTGGACGGTGAATGTTCTTGGGACTCTGGGCAGGACAACAAAATCGACTGGTCAGTTGTTATTTGGAATCAAACCACCCGCACCTGACAGTTCGAGAGTGGGCACACGAACTCCAAGAATATTTTGGTTTGGCCTCGCACATTCCCGTGCATCTGATCCGTCATACAATCCTCCAAGGCGATACGGAATGACCAATCAGTCTCAAACTTCATCAGTCACTTCCAGGACGCAAAGCCACAGGTCTTCTGTGGCTGAACTTGGTGCGCAACTGCCATATTTCTCACTCCATCTGGCCAAAACTTTCTTCGTCGTCGCACTGAGGCGAAGATCAGGAATGACGATCATTGGCTGCAGCAACAGTGAACAAAACTCGTGGACGTTCGACCATCTGACATCCGAGCGCAAAGGTTCGTAGGTTTTTTTCGGCGAGTACCTCACGCCAGGAGGAACTTCTGACGAGTTTCTGTGTCAATCAGGGCATCATCAAAGTCCACTGATGACGTGCTTTTCGCTCCACTTATCGGGGCTGGGGGAACCATTCTTCAAAGACATCTGCGAACTTTCGTCGCGCTGAAATGAAACAAAAACCTTTTCATGCGTGAAGACACGGAAGCACAACCAGAAGTGCTGCAGACAGAAATGTGAATCATTCCAAAACCGGCATTTTGAAAACAACTGATTTGTTCGACGCACGTTCACTTTGTGTACTTCTTTCTGTTCACTTTGTATACTTCCTTGCTGTCATGCAGGAACTCACGTTTGGGCGGGAATAACTCTGGATGTCTCTCCACATAATCCAGCATGTACAGCTTCTTTCTGATGTCTTTCTTGATCCTCCAGTCATCGACGAAAGCCCCGAAGGCGAATCCCACAGTACCAGCCAGGATGAAGAGGGGTTTTCCTGCATTGAAAGGAAAATTCCTTCAGTGGGAGCGCGGTGACCTTTTTTGACCTGGATGTGCACGTCGTACACTGAGCGTTGTTGTAGACAGGACCCTCGGCGTGATGGCGAGCTTCCGTCTGTCGGGGCCGGGGCTTCATCGCAAAAGAAGGTTCAAACATCTTCGTTGTCATGGGTCAGGGATGGGCGGGTGAGAAAAAACGACTTCCCAAGTACGAGGTTCTATCCAACCACAGTGAGAACTCATCATGGTCAGCGATGAAGCCAAATTGGCCTGTCTGCACCGAGATGATCAATGAAATCAATTGTGTCGAATCAACCACCTGTGTCCTTCGAGGCTGATCGTGAACACGACCAGTCTCAGAATGGTTGGATAGAACCTCGTAAAACATCAGCCTCGCGCCACTTGCCGCGTTTGCTCTTGAAAACTCTTGCATGATCTACTTTTCACATGACTACCCAACTTTACTGCAATGAAGTTTGGGTACAATTTTGAGACCTAATCTCTTGAAAATGTGTGGTGCGACCAGGGCTGGGAGAACCACCAAGAACTAACCTTACTGTCTTGAATCTTGGCAACTCTGGGCGAGCCAGGAGACCAGATCATTGAAGCAGTGATTGATTTAGGGCACTGATCTGTTGAAGTGATTGATCGCAGCAGTGGGGTCAGTTGGGAGCAGATGCCTCCTGTCAGCCTCAAACAGTACTTATGAAATGGACAATGCTTTGTTTTTGGCATGAAAAGGCCTCAAGATCATGCACATCCATTTTCAGAGATCACATGACAGCTCTCTAGTTCCCATGCCCCCTGGGGGGGAGGGAATCAGCCAGAGCCAGAATATTCACTCAATATTTGAGAGAAATCAGCCTCCAATGGCTAATCTCTGTTACAGATGATTTTTGTAAAATATTTTTGAATTATTAAAATGGCCATCAAGGCCATTGCCCCCTGGTAGGGGAGTAGTGTGATGGTATGACACCTGACCTGAATTGTCAAGAACCACTAGATGGCATGATATATTCCCACCTCAAGAAGTCAGTCTCTTTTGAGATACCAACCTGATCGTTTGTGATATAACTGGTCGACAATGATGCTGCATAATTTTCCCAGCCATTCACAGTTTGGTTTGCGGACAGAAAAAAAACAACCCGAACAAGAGACCTAAATTCAAATCACCGAGAAGTGCAGACCTGGTAGATAGATCTATTTGAACTCCAGATTTGAAATTCGTTCATCCAACATCTGCGCAGAGAGCAAGAACAGAACCCATGACAGTCCTCACTTACGAGACAAATATGGCAGGCCCTTGCTGATGTTGTGACCCATCATTCCGGCAACAGCAGAGTAGGCACCAATGGTTTCTGCAAATGTTGGATGCCCCTGGTGCTCTTCCCCAAGGTGTTCTTGCATGAATTCCATGGTCTCTTTGTCAAACATTTTGATGTTTGCTTGCTTCGGGAAAATCAAGGTCGATAAGTGACGAACAGACAGCCTGGCACCATTCCTGTAGACGTCTAGAATCAAATGAGGCCGCAGAGAATCAGATGATATTTTCTGGAGCAAACGCTCCAGATCCACCACAACAAATATCATCAAGAATATAACAGTCAGATTTTTTAGCTTCGTGATGGGAGTTAGAAACATCGCAAGTGGATTGCTGGTTTACTTTTATTAATTGATTAACCGAAACAAATTTCACCCTGGAGGGAAAAATACCAGTCGAAACGTGCGGTGAACATGCTGCGGTCTTTGCTCGGGAAAACTGTTTCGGTGACTGATACATACCTTTATTTTCTATCCATGCGTAAATGTACGGGCAAATCGAAGATCTGAACATGTCGGTGTTGTTTTGGCGTCACAAGATCGACAGATTTGTTTGTATCGACTGGGCAAAGGCCCAAATTTTTGTTCACATTGCCCTGTGGTCGGCCTTGACATCACGAACCTGCGGGCTGTCCGGCGTGCAGCACAGGGGACACGCAGGACACCCCAAAAAGTGGCCAATGTTCATTCGTTGCGATGTGTGTTTGTGAGGATTGGAACCAAGTTGCTTTGCCAGGCCCCTCCCCCCTCACTTGTTTTTTGAAACTCAAGATGGTTCAGGGGCAAAGCTAGAGTCTACAAAAAAAACCAAAAAAATAGCTCCATGGAGCTCACGGTGATTTGAGGAAATTCTGATTTCACTCACTCTGATTTTGCTCACTCTGATTTCACTCACTCTGATTTCACTCACTCTGATTTCACTCACTCTGACTTTGGTCAAAAAATCTTACTTTTTTCATTCAACATTCACAACTTGGGAACTCATTTGGTACATGTGCAAATGAAACAAATTCAACCAAATAGAACTTTTACACATTGTTTCACAACAATATTCATATAACACCAAAATAATTGCCTAATATCCATTTTTGAATTTTTTTTATCAAAAAATGACTTTTCAACCCAAACTTTAGGCCCACCTAAAAACCATATAAAAATTTTCAAAAATCAAAAATCAAATGC
>JAAUXT010014585.1_pt1 | contig 15137 bp, 10 predicted proteins | sample 7278171 | NCBI WGS metagenome assembly JAAUXT01 (sample SAMN14350112, study PRJNA611818) | marine sediment metagenome | isolation source: surface marine sediment (1.8m) | place: French Polynesia: Moorea | collected 2018-08 | reverse complement strand
TGTACACACCTCAGTGATGTCCACATCTCAGTGATGTTCACATCTCAGTGATGTTCACACCTCAGTGATGTTCACACCTCAGTGATGTTCACACCTCAATGATGTTCACATCTCAGTGATGTTCACATCAAAGTGATCTTCACACCCCAGTGATGTACACACCTCAGTGATGTCCACATCTCAGTGATGTTCACATCTCAGTGATGTTCACACCTCAGTGATGTTCACACCTCACTGTTCTTTGCACCTCAGTGACTTGCACTTCAAAGTGATGTCCACAGCTCAGTGATGTTCACATCTCAGTGATGTTCACATTTCAGTGATGTTTGCACCTCAGTGATGTCCAGAGCTCAGTGATGTTCACATCGCAGTGATGTTTACACCTCTGATGTACACACCTCAGTGATGTCCACAGCTCAGTGATGTTCACATCGCAGTGATGTTCACACCTCTGATGTACACACCTTAGTGATGTTCACACTTCAGCGATGTCCACAGCTCAGTGATGCTCAGACCTCAGTGATGTTTACATCTAAATGATGTTCACATCAGAGTGATGTTCACATCAGAGTGATGTTCACACCTCAGTGATGTTCACACCTCATTGATGTTCACATCAAAGTGATGTTAACATTTCAGTGAAGTTGACATTTGAGTGATGTTCACATCTCAGTGATGTTCACAGCTCAGTGATGTTCACAGCTCAGTGATCTTCACACCTTAGTGATGTTCACACATTAGTGATGTTCACACCTCAGTGATGTTCACATTAAAGTGATGTTCACATTTGAGTGATGTTCACATCTAAGTAATGTTCACACCTCTGTGATGCTCATATCACAGTGATGTTCACACCTTTGGTGATGTACACACCTCAGTGATGTTCACATCAAAGTGATGTTCACACCTCAGTGATGTTCTCACCTCAGTGATGTTCACATCTCAGTGATGTTCACACCTCAGTGATGTTTACATCTAACTGATGTTCACACCTCAGTTATGTTACTATTTCACTGATGTTCACTTCAAAGTGATGTTCACATCTAAGTGATGTTCATATGAAAGTGATGTTCACATCAAAGTGATGTTCATATCACAGTGACATTCGCACCTTGGTGATGTTCACATCAAGGTGATGTACATACTTCTGTGATGTTGACACCTCAGTGATATTCACACCTCAGTGATATTCACATCAAAGTGATATTCACATCTAAGTGATGTTCACATCAAAGTAATGTTCACATTTGAGTGACCTTATGAGCACAACTGAAACATGACTCATTTACATTACTAAGGTGGGAACATGACTCAGATGTGAGTGTCACTGAGGTGTCAACTTTACTGAGAGGTGGACATCACATGATATGATGATATGAACATCACTTTGATGTGAACATCACTTTGATGTGAACACCACTGAGATGTGAGATTATCATATTGAAGTGGTATTCACAGTTCCGTGATGCTCAAAGCTGAGTAATGCTCGCACCTCAGTGATGTTTACATCCAAGTGATGTTGGTTTGGTGCGAAGACATCTTTGCTGGTCAGTTTCTGTGACCAGTCGCGCTCAACCACACCCTTGTTGGCTTGCTGGCTCAGTTGTCGCGAAGAGATGGACAACTGTTTGTTCATTCTTGGGTTGCAGACATGTGAAGCACCTGTAATCCGGCTGTCTGTTCGTTTTTTGCGGCATATTGAGAATCGTAACGTTGTTAAACTTCAAATGTGATCAGCTTGATGCGGTAAACTTGACTGTTTTGACATGTTCCATCAGTCGTTGGGAGCAGTTTTTGATCAGGTATGATTCAAGTATGTTCGGGAGGAGTTGAGATGGTTGGGTTGGGGCGGGTCTGGTTTGGGAGGGGAGGATGTGGTCAGCAGGTCCCAGCGTGTAACATTGTAATCAAGGTCAAAGTGCAAAAATGATCAAGAAAACTTGTTCGTACTTGTATTGGGGGTGGGGGTGGGGGCTTGGATCCGCTCTTGCTCGTGAATACTTCAAGTTGTGATTCGATGTTTTGTGCCGTAGTTTTTGGTAAATTGCACAGTTTTCATGTTGAGTCGCACGACAGCTCTCTCTGGTGGACACAGGGAGAACTGCATATTGATTTCTGTAACAGGAAGCAGGTGCAAAAGCGTTTGGGCCGTTCATTTGCTTGTGAATTAAAACATCAGTTTGAAGTTGTTTGTTCCCACATGTCGTGAAACATCGCACGACCCACACCATGTGGTGCAAAAGAGTATCGCCTGACGGACGCAACATCTGCCGATTGCCAATCAAGCACATGGCCAACATTGTTCTGTTTCGTCTGCAGTGAAGTTCGAGGGCAGTTGCCTCAGTGATCTGGATTTGTGTCGGGGCACCTGAAGAATCACGGGCGGTGGGCGGACAGGGGGCCCAGCATCCTCGTCCCTCACCCCCGATTGATGCGCACCTGAATTTTGCAGCTTCTGAATTTTTCAAAGCTGAACATTTTTAAACCGCAAATGTGGTCAGCGATTTGTGAGTTGTTTCATTTCGCGAGCAGACGTTGGTTTGTTCTGGATGTGACGTGATAACGGTTGGACCCAGCGTGGTGTGACCACAAATTGTCTCGTCCTTTGGATTCGTCGATTGTGTGTTCTCGAGGTGGGGTGTGAAACGGGAGTGAATCACTGCCGCATCTGCACTCGAACTTGACTATAGATGAAACACAATGGATGAACAACTTCAAACGTTCCAAGATTTTCCAAGCAAACGAACTGCCCCGTGTGATGCGCTTTTCAGCAAAGTTGTGTGCGCCACAATCGTACTCGTAGTCTGGCTTGGAATTGTAAAGCTTGCAGTGTGAATATTTTTGGATGAGAACACCGTGGAATTGCGCAAAAAAACGAGTCGACGGAAGACGGTTGTCTCGTTTTCCGCGACGCGGCTGAAACGAAGGCGCCGCAGGGTGAACGACATCCTGCGTGACAAATCTGTCATTGCGACAAAATAGCAAAGTGTCAGTTGACGAGGAGTGTCGAATCAGGTCGCAGAATCTGCAGTTGAGGGAGATTGATGGTGTCCATGTGAGTGTTTTTTCGGGTCAGCGAGGGCGGGGTGTCGTCCGCTAGATCCGCCCCTCGGCGTTTGGTGTTCTGTATCTCATCAAGTTCAAATTTGTTTGGCGAGTTATCAGTGTGGTTTTTCTGAGAAATAAACAGAAAAGTTCGCTTTGCTGAGAACATTGTTTTTTCTCCACATCGCTCTGTTGAGCGTACTCGTGGACCCAGCATCGAGGTGCATGAGGATGAGACCAGGTCTGGCACGGAGGCCGGAGGCTTGGGACCCCGTCGTCATACCCGCACAACCCCACCCCACCGGCTGTGTTTACACCTGCCACAGGTGCGGCGTCTTGTTCTGGCGCTTTCTCGTGTAATTTCAATGTCCCGCCAGATAGTACCGATCCCAACAGAGTCCCGTGGCCACCAATCAGTGAAATTTTTGGAATCGAAACAAAGCGTCATCCAAATTGTACAAAGTCTGGCACCCCCATGTACTGCAGCATTGGAAAGTTTGCAATTACCTGACATGGAATGCTTTGCACCGAGCGGGGGGGGGGCACATTGGAGCGATGTCAGGTGTCTTCCATTGTTCTCTTTGCCGGAGACCCCCACCAAGCACGGCACGTTTGATGTTGGGTGACACCCCCATCCCCTCACAGTATTTACAGTGAGAGGTGCTCTGTCCCCGGTATTGGTGCAGTGTCCGCTACACCCGTAGCTGTTACGCGCGACTCACGTGACTGGACAATTCACGTGGAGACACGCATGATGACGTCATTACTCAGCAGTGAAACAGCGCGCGCACTGAAAGTGAAACTTGCACATTTGCACATTGGAAAGTGTCCGGCAAGGTTTCTGTGCTTTCAGCAGGTAAGTGGAACGAACTTTTCGTTTCTGAGTACGGGTTCATTGCGTTGCTCTTCTGGGATTGGCATCGCAGATGACAAGTTGATTTGTGGTTCTGAAAGAACAAAACATTCAGCCACTGAAATAAGTTTGGCAAAGATTTCAATTTTTGTGGATGAAATGAACAAATCTCGTTCGGTCAAATTATTTTTGTTGCGCAAATCACAAAAATTACGTTGCGGCACTGAAAATGCCTCCCCAGATTTTTTTCCCGACTGGCAACGGGATACTGTGGTACTTTGAACAAAATGCAATTGGGAATGTGATAAAGTAACACCCAAATTTTTTGTGCATGGTTGATCACAGGCGGTGGGGGCAGACAGGGGGCCCAGCATCCCCCCGAATGAGCCGCACCTGAAGAATTTTGCAGCTTCTGAATTTCGAGCAATTCAGCCCAGAACAAATACCAGTATTTCGAACACTTCTTCTTGAACCGCACTTTTCAGTCGCTTGAAAATTTGCTGTCAAGTCTTGCGGGCCAATGAAACGAAATTTTAGAGTTTTGTGATGTTTACCAGACACAAATTCCGTTTGATCAGTTCGTGGGACGGGCGCCTTATTTGTGGACGCTTGAAAACGCGCTGTGTTGCTTGGCTGTTCACAAAATTTGAACTTTGTGAAGGAAAAGTGACCTTGATGGTGTTGTTTTGTGTCTGTGAAAATTTTCGCAAGGGGCTTGGTGTTTTGCTGTGGGGCAGAAGCCGTCATTTCATGGAACGAAACTGCGTTTCAGTGTGTGTTGGTGTTTTTTTTTTCAGAGATGGACAGCGAGCTTGAAGCGAAGATGACGGCAGCGATCCAGAGCGGGGATCATTTGTGGCATGTGCGGGGGCTGTTCCGAAACCACCGTAATTATGATAAACACTATGTGGCACTGTCCCCGATAGAGTGGCTCAACGCCGTGAGGAGGATCATCGCGAGAGGAGTCGGGCAGCACGACCTGCACTACTACTTCCCGATGGAACACTACCTCTGCAGGCCATGGCACCACGACAGCAAGTGTGTGGAAGTGCTGCTCGCTGAAGGAGCGGACCTCTCGTGGCATCGTATGTGTGTCTCTGTGTGTGACTTTTTTCCTCAACTTCTCCATGTGCCCATGGTGGACACGTTGCGGAGGCTGATCGTCGCTGGACTCAATCCACAGGTGGTGCTGGAACGCTTACAGATGGGAGTATACCAAGAAGCACTACCTGATTGGGAAAGGATTGATGAGGACGCTTTGTGCAGAGTCCGGAGGTGTGTTGATGTTCTGTTGTCTTTTGGAGGGATAATTGATGTCAACAAATACGCGTCTGAGCGCGAGGATCGGAAGGTTACACTTCACTTAGAGAACACCTTGAAATTCGCTTATCGGGGCAGATACGGGTACAAGGAGGTCCCGTTGAATCCGGTCGTCCTGCTGGACGATCCGCTGAGGCTGAGGCACATCTGTAGGAAAGTCGTGCGCGCCCACCTCATGTCGATCAGCTCCATCAGTCTCTTCTACCGCGTTCCGCATCTGGGTCTGCCCAAGATGATCACAGACTTCCTTCTGTACGGAGAGAAGCTGCGTAGCTATGTTGAGGGTGAACATGATGAGAAGGGACAGGAGAAGACAGGGCAGGAGAGGAACGACAGAGAGAGGAAAGAAATTCAAGAAGGGAAAAGACAAAAAAAGGAAGGAAAAACGAAGGAAGAGGAGCAGGGAGAAGCTGCAGAGCGAAACAGTCCCGAGAACACTGATGAAGACGCCAACAGCGCGAGCAAAGAACCGAAGAAGGAGCCAGAGAGAAACGAAACAGCAGTAAAGTCGCGGGGGATGGAGAAGGAGAATGCGAAGGAATTGAAGACCAAGGATGAGAACTCCACGGAACATGTGAGAAAGCAGCTGAAGAGAAAGGCGAACGAGACAAGAACAGAGGAGGAGACACAAGAGCGAGAGAAAAGGGAAGTGCCCCAGAGAAGGCTGCCGAAGAGAAAGGCGACAGAGCTGAAAATAATAGAGACAGAGCTGAATGAGAAGAAAAAGACGGAGAAGCAGGAGCTGAAACCGGAGAGAAGAGCGATGAAGAGACAGACGAATGTGGTAAAAACAGCAGGGCAGGAGGGAAAGAACGAGCCAGAGAAACAGGAGCTGAAAGGAAAGGAGCCATCGCTGAAGAAAAAGGCGAAGGAGATGAAGGGAGAAGAACCGAGCAAGAAGAGGAGGAAGGAACCCAAGAGGAAGACATCGCAGATTGAAGAGCGCAGGAGAAAGAAGACGACAGCTGTGAAACCGCAAAGAGTATCGAGGTGGTGCCGATTGAGCACAGTAAGACGGAGCCTGAACGAGAAGCAAGTGAATAAATTTTGACGCGACATGCAACCCAATCGTGGGAAAGTTTGAAGTGGCGAAAAATTTGTCATGGTGTGAAAATGAAGTGAGTCGCGTAATGAGTTCGAGAAAACAATACGCGGAAAGGAAAAGCTTCGAGGGAGATGAATGATTGTGACCAGAGCAATGCCTCTTGTGACCACGTTGGCTCCTGTGTCTGATTTTGACTTTCAGTGCGAATAATGTGCGTCGCCTGTCGTCGTTTCGTTTACAAAATGTGCAGTTGTAGTCTGTCTGCCGTGGTTTTCAAATGCGTGCGTTTTACGTGTCAGATTGAAGCCTGATCGTGTGCTCAAGAATTCAAAGAATGAGCTTGACCCAAAATTGTTGCTTCTCAGGTATTTCTGCAGCTGCTTGTGGCGAAGTTAGATGTTAATCTACTCGAGTTGTATTTGTCATTCATCGGTGGTTTGGTTCGTGGGAAAGCAAAGGGAATTCATTTTGTCATGCAAGTGAAAATCGCAATTTGACCAGGGAATTTACTGAAAAACGGTTTGGATTTTCCGACGTTGCGTCTGTGTCATTGGCATGTGTGTTTCTTCGCGAAGCAAGAATGTTGCGTTGGAATGTAGAAATCTATTCTGGAATCCAGAAGCATTAGGTATCCAAGCTCCTTTTGAAACAAACGTATTTTTGAAAGGCACTGTTCTCAAAAGGCATATTGTGTGACGGACTCGACAGAGATCGTTGTCTTTTGTAGTGTGTGGAGTGGATTTTCTCGCGTTGGTGTTCAGATTCCACAGAATACAGGAAAAAGTGTTGTGCTCAGATTTTGTTTGTCCGGTGTGTGCGCTTTGCTTTGATGCACGCTCGTGTCCGATTGGGCGTCAGTGACGAGCGGAAACTGACCCGAACACCTATTGCGCTGCGCGTGTGTTCATTTGTATTCACTGCTCATACTCTGATTCATTTTTCGTGCATTGGAACAGTTGAAATACAATTTTCAAAACTGACTCCGGTTTGCACTTCTGAAGTCTGGCAGCGAAAGATCTTTCGCCAACGTCACGGGAAAAGCGGCGAGGTAAAATGCGCCTGTTTCTGGAAGAATAACAAATCACACAAAATTTTTGAAGTACGAGATTATTTGTCGTGAAAACGGGGAAATAAAACAGGCTGAGAAATGACCGTGCCCAATGTAGAGAAACCATATTGCTTTTCGAGCCTGTTTTTCAGGACATCAGTCGGCTGATCGTTCAAGCGGATGCAGGGTTGTGGTGGAGGTTGGGTCCACGAGAGACAGTTCCTGGTCGGGGGGGGGGGGTTTCTACGGGATGATTGTGTGTACGAGGCTCATTCCAATGCTGTCGCTCGGTCATGTTTTGCAAAGGTGAGCGAGCGATCACGTGAGTTTTAGGGGCGGCCACACTGGCGCGTTTACTTTGATGTTTGACCCGTCGTTTACGCGCATCAAAAAATGTCTGGTGAGATTGTTTTTCCTGGGCAAAGTCAGCAGCAGCCTCGAGCAACATGGGGTTAAAACCATGCGTCAAAACACGGAATTGACCCGCGTCAATTTGTCCTGTGTGGCCACCCCTTTAGCGCACCCATGCAGACTTGAAATGACAGTCAAAGTGAAATGCCGACCAGAACGTGTAGTCAAGTGGCCGAGTGCAAATCGTACGTAGCGACAGCATGAGAATGAGCCTCGTACGAGCACGTCGCACCTGTTGTTGGTCCGAGGTTCGCGGGAGTCACGTGCTTCCCGGACGAGTCGCTCAGATCATCGCCAGAGCAAAACAAGTGCGAACCGCTGCAATTTGCAGGCAAAGTTTCGTTTCCAGTTAATTTAGAGGTTTTCATATTGGGTGACGCGCGGTCGTTCACTCGGCTGACGTCAAAAGTTCCACCATTGGTTTCATGTTAAATTTTGACGCCGATGTCAAAAAGACAACTGCACGTCACCGTGAAAACCGCTTTTGGACTGTGTTTCGGACACTCTGGACCCACCGGAAAACCAAGACGACAAGGTTATTGAACGCTGTACGAAAGACGAATACTCACTATTCGTCTTTTGTACAAAGTTCAATAACTATTTCTATTGCACAGATGCTATATCTGTCGAGATTCACAGAAAATCGAGACAGAAAACACCATCCGTGCGATAGATGTCTGTGTCTGTGTCGTGCAGGGCAAAGAACAGTTCGGTTCGAACATGTTTGCGTGGTTGTGTTCACGTGAGGCGCTCTGTTCGTCAAAATGTTGAGGTTTCCCGAATGACGGCAAGTCTGGACCCGACCCTGGATTTCACCCCAGATTCGCTGAAGATGTTGTGGAATCTGTTTCGTGATATTTCATTTCAATATTTTATTGCAAAACGCAAGTTTGGAATTGACAGTGGCAAATGATTTATTTGAACCAGTTGAATTTCTGTTCGATTTGTTCGCACGCGCGAATTATTTTGTCCCCGGTCCGGCTGAAGTTTCCCACGGTTTTGAGAAATTTGAAAAAAAAAAAACAGGCGTTTTGATCATGGAACATTGTTGCAAAAGCGCGACTGCGCTGACTTGAGTGTTGCACTTTTTTATTCGGGGATTTTTGTTGCATGTCGTTTGTCTCAAACAAGAATGTTGATGGAGAAAACACTTGTTCCCGTTGTTTGTGGCTAATTAGGTGCCCTGCGCATTCTCGAAATGTTTCTGTGTCAAAGGTCGCGTCGGGTTCTGAGAATTGGGTGCGGGCATGGAGCCAGGAGCAGGACGTGGGATGGGGGCAGACCCAGAGGAAAGTCTGCAACGGGGTGCAGGGGCAGATGCGCAACAATTTGCGACAGGTGCTGATCCAGGACAATGTGTGAAGAAGGTGGAGTTGAAGATGGTTGGACGAAAGTGGCCGCAGTCATTTCAGAAAAAATGCCTGTGTAACTGAACCATGGCCATAGCTCGGAGAGGGTTTCATGGAGTGACTTCAACCAGGTAAACTTGTCTCATGGTCCCAGATGTCCACAAGTGAAACGCTCTGTGTAGGCCACATGGTATGGCAGCCATCTTGGATTTTGTGCCAGGGCCAACTGAACCATGGCCACGCAAGAAACTGACTGGTGTGAAGCAAACCACTTCCTTTCAGGCAATGGCCTTCTTGTTATCACCAAGAATGTACTCATATCATTTACACATTGAAACTTGCTAATTGATACAAAGCTTGCCAAAAATCTTTGCCAAATGTCTACTTTCTGAAACTCCCAAACTTGAACCCAAACTTTGGCCCCACTTATATAAACCACATACACATTTTGGAAAATGACATTACAAATGACACCAGTCCATTGATATGCAGCCTTTATCAAATATTTATACTTTGTGAGATCACCTACTTTGTGCAGTGACTTACAAAATACAAATTCAAGAAGATCCAAAAGATCCAAATTTGAAACTTATCTTCACAATTTAAATCACTGCACACATACTTTTGGTGGAGCTGCCTGTCAGTTTCGGTCACCCTGCTTAGGTCGCTCAAAAATTGAACTCCCTACAAATAGAACAACCCCCTCAATCACCTAAAAAGTGTGAAGGTGCACGAGGGAGGTGCAAGACACGATAATTTTTTTTGGCTGGGGTGGAGGCCCACTTCCACTTTTTGAAACACTGAAAAGGACGGAATGTGTTCACTTGCTCCAAATTTGATCGATTTCTAGGGGAAAGAGCCCCGTGACTGAATGGGTTTTCATATTGGGTGACACGCGGTCGTTTTCTAGGTTGACATCAAAAATTTCATCATTGGGCTCAATGTTAAATTTTTGACGTCGACGTCAAAAAAAAAAACGACCGCACGTCACCAATGTGAAAACCCCTCAACTGTGGACCCAATGGTGTAAACATCAGTCCTGACCTGAATGGTTGCCGCGAGATGAAGTCACGTGACGTGATGAATCGAGACCGGCCGGAGATGACTCAGCTGACGTCGGCAGAAAATAGCGCGGGAAATCCAAACTGACAGCAGTGAATTGTGACAACCACTTCGAGTTTTGTGGAAGCGCCTCAGTGGAAAACAGAAGGTGTTTCGGTGAGTAGAACCTTGTTTCTTTTTGTCGAGTTGCTGTGGGGAGAAACAAGGAGATGTTTGTCGGATTTGTGTCAAAACGTTTGGACGGGAAACGAATTGGTTTTGACGAATTCAAACACGAGATTCAAACAAAGCGTTTTCGTGTCTCAACGAGAATTTAAATGAACCAAATGAAATGAGATTTTGACCTATTTTGACGCAGTGAAAGTCAAATTGGCACATTATTTTCACAAACGGGAATCACAGACAGAATTTGTGGCAGAGGTTCTGAGCACTTTGCAGGTGGCTGGTGTTCTTCTGTGCCGAAATTCCGGTAGACCCAGGTCGCACAACTTCGGTTGTGTCAATTTCGAGAACGTTCATGTTCTTGCGACTGCCGAGAAATGTTGGCAGAAGACCGTCAACTTCTTCTGTCCGTTCCAAAAACACGCTGTACAGGGGACATCCAATTCTGCTTTCCGAGGTGATGTAATTTCGTCGCCGCTCGGGTCAAATCAGTCGATTCACAGACAATTGCAAGTAATGAAATTGTCGAATATCGCGCAAAAGTTCAACATGTTTTGTGAGACATCGGAGAGCAGAATGGGAAACTCCCTCGTTTGTTTGTGCCACTCGAAATACTTGTACTCGCACATTGTGCCAAATTGGATCTCGGCACAGGTGATTGAAGAACTGGAATGTCGCCAAAAAAAAATGACGATCAAGAGCGGCAGTGACCAGCACTCTTGTGCGCTTGTTTGTCGGCAAAGAGAGCACAATGCGACCAGTTTGTACCCATGCATGACTGTAAAACAGTGGAAACTGTGTCAAAGAGCTTCAACATGTGCAAACGTTCTGACCAAAACCAGTCTCAGAATTAAATGATAGATCCGAGTATATATGCCGAAACTTGGATGCCGATTCAACTGTTTGCTTGACTGTGAACGTGCAAATGTTCAAATTTTGTCAACTCGAACAGCGCTGGCGTGACGCACCCAAGATCAGTCGAGACACGATCACCTGGACGTTGAGGAGTTAGAGAAATTTGCGTTCCTGTGAGGTTCATTTTCTATCCACCGATTCTAATTTGTTTGTCATTTCAGAGATGGAAAGTGCGATAAGGATCCTTCGTCGACGGCTCGAAGACACGCAGCGTGAGAAGCGGCTGTTGTGGCAGGAGTTCGCGCACTGTTTGAGCGGAGGGTTCGGGAACAGGGACGACATGCTGGAGGCGGCAGTGCGGGGCGGGTACAAGTGGGCCGTCAAGCAACTGACGGAGGTGTCTGCCGAAGAAGAGGCCGAGATAGAAGCAGAGACAGAGGCGGCTTCCGAAGAAGGTAGATACGACGACCAAAAAGCGGCAGAAGAGCGACTCGTGAAAAGGAGACCGGAAGTTTTGGCAGCGACGCTGAAGACCGTGCGACGGCTCATCAGGGACGGAGTCAGCACGCACGGAATCGAGTGCTTCTGCCCTCCCGTACTCGATTACGTTGACGTTGACAACAACGCTCGTTTGGACATGTTGTTGGCCAACGGAACGGATCTGAAGCAGGGCGACCGTTTTGCGTTGGAGTGCTTGTTGGATGACAAAGTGGCATTCGGAGACAGCAAGTTCACCAAGAAGTTGTCCGGTTCGACCATACGGAAGCTGCTGATCGCTGGGACGGACCCTCAACCGGTGCTGGACGAGCTCCTCGCGACGCTCGAAGATGCACCACGAAGTGACGACGACCTGTATGAGGCAGGTTCAGAAAGTCTTTTCTGTCATGTTTGCCAGAAGTAATTGTTGAAGAACAGAAAACCGGAGATTAATTTAATCTGAGGCAAAGCCGAGGATTTGATTGATCTCTGGCTATCTGTTCTTCAACTGACTTTTCTTGAGGCACAAGGCATTTTGATGTACAGTGCAACAGTGTCAAATGGTCATTTCAATGTGCAGTGCAACAGTGTCAAACTATTCAAGTCACAACTGTAGATGAATTGACAGTTAATCTCCAGTTGAGAACAAAAGTTGCCCCAGATGACGTGCCTCAAGACAGCGATTTTTACTCAACAAGCAAAAGAATCGCTGAGTCAGTAGAACACGATAGAAAAGTCTTTTTGAACCTGCCTGGTACAAACTGCCTCTGTCAGACTGACGGACGATTTGATGACTACCTGGAGGATGTGGATGACGAGTCGGTAGGGAAGTGCTTGCAGCTTCTGGCTGAGTTCGGGGCCACTGTGGACGAAGACTATGACAATGAGCGTTATAATGACTACTTCTCTGAGGCCAAACCTGTGGACGACCCGAAGAACGAGAGTCACCGTGAGCGAGTCGCGTTCCGACGGAAGCTGATGGATGAGAGCTCCGTGAGTCTCTTCTACCGCATCCCGCGTCTCGGGCTCCCGAAGGAAAAGGTCGAGTTCCTGCTGTACGGGGAGAAGCTCGACGTGGAGAACGAAGACGATGAAGGTGAAGATGACGAGGACGATGGCCAAGATGACGAGGACGATGATGACGACTATGGCCAAGATGACGAAGACTATGATGACTTAGGCCACGATGACGAGGACGATGATGACGAAGACGATGATGACGACAACGATGGTCGAGATGACGACGACCAGGGAGAGCAGCCGAAGAGCAAGACGAAGGGATCAAAGAAGGACGCAAAGACCAAAGAGGCAGAGAGAGAGACGAAGGAGCCAGAGACAAAGACCAAGAAAGAAACAAAGAAAACTACAGCGACCAAGAAGAAAGAAACAAAGAAAACCGCAAAGGAGCCGAAGAGAAAGACGGCGGAAGCGCCACCAAGGGGACCGAAGCCGAAGCGCGGGAAAACCGCCGCCAAGTAACGCGCCACGCGACGCTTCTGCCCCCGCGCGCGAAACCTGCCAGAGGCGCGCGAACCCAGAAACAGCTTTGCTCATGTGATTTTGCTTTCAGCGATGTAGTTTGCAAGGTGTGCAGTGTTTGTCTTGTGGTTGTGAAACGCGTGGTTTTCGTGTGTTTCGTGGTTTTCGCATGTCAAGATTTGATCGGAGTTCAAGAAACGTTTTGGTTTTATCCCAAATTGCAATTGTCATGTATTTCCGCAATTGTTTGTGACTTTATGTGCCTGGACGTCCGTCTACTCTGGACTTTGTGTAGCCGTGAGTGTGCTTTATTCAAGTGGAGAAGCGTTCCACGTGTAGGACAGCGTATCTTTGTTGTGCGCTTTATCGAGACAAAGGAACACAGAAAAGGGGATGATCGTCAAAATACATCCCAGAACGAAATTTTATGTTCGACATTGCAACAGCGAGCACTCGAACTTCAGGAGATTCGCGCTATTTGAGTGCTGACGTGACAGAGGTTTTATTTCCATCTTTATTTTGAGCGGTTCGATTTGTCTTTGGATGCGATGCGATTCCTTACGATGAAAGTGACGCATTTATCCGTGCGTTGAGTGCATGAAAACTCAGCACTCCGTCTTTTCTCGTGCGCTTGTGATTTCTTGTACTGTTCATGCAGGCTCTGTGTACTCAAGAATTCGTTGTATTTTACTTTCGTAGCGACTTCAGGTGTCGTTCGTCATAAAGGTGAAAAGTGTTAAACATAAGCGCTTGTACTCAAGAGTTGGTGGTTTTCAGGGTTCTTTGGTGACGGCAATGCAGCTCGTCACTGTGAACGTGTTGTGCGAGCATTTCAATTTGATTTAGTGCGTTCTGTTTCCACAGATTTGTCTGTTTTCGTTCGATTGGTCTGTTTCAGCGACTGAAAAATTTTGAAAAAAAGCACTGCTTTGGTTTGAATCATGACGCCTGGAAACTCTCCAGCTTTACGTCCAAGCAAACAGAACTCTTCAGGCCCTGAAGTTTCGGTCCAGACACGTACCGGTCCATCTCACCCTGGATCCGCCAGAGATTTGCTGAATTTATTTGCAACTGGACGAAGCTTCAATTGTTTTATTCTGGAATGAACTTGCACTTTGAAATGACAATGGCTTTGATTTTGATCGACATGATTTGAGATGTACTTCGTTGGGCTCGTCCGTGGAAATGCGAGTCGAGTGGGTGAACTTCATTATTTTCAGATCTCGTAGATTCTCTCGGCGACTGTTTCTCATGCACTGGACTTTTCCAATGGACAACGTGAATGTTGCAATTTTAAAACAAATTTGGATTTCTGTGTCAATATATGCAAGAATTTTGAAAGAAAATCTTTGTTCGTCGTCGTTCTGCGACCCGTTGGTTCCGAGAAGGCGCGATTCCGACACCAGTGTGAAGACACGGGAAGATCGGAGTTAAAGAGCAAAGTGCAACAGTGCAGGAGCGGAAACAATAGTCTTTGAACAATTTGTGGTTCGTCGAATCGAGAACAATCCCTCCGACTTTGAAGCACGCGAGGGAAACAATGTGACCTAGTTGCTTTGCGCTGAAAATATGCTGATGACCTCACCCCTCTGGTTCAGAACGTTGCACTGTCGTTCACTGGCATCCCAGTTGGGGTTGAAAATCTTTCGCCACAAACGAGCGAAAGTCCCTTTTCCCTGACCTGTTTTGGCACAAATTTTGTCCTGCCTCATACCAGGGGGGGGGGGGGGATCCGCTCCGGACTTAAATCTGGGACGCGCCCTTGAATTTTGCCGAGTCAGCAGCACAGGGGCGCCACCGCTCGATCCGCGAACCGAACCATCCACGGGTCTGGCGTCATCGCTATTTTTAGAGTGTGAAAAGTTCACGCTGAGCTGATGAGCCAATGGGAGGCGATTTTCACAGATCTACTCTCGGTCTGTGTCTCACGAAGATGAGCTTGGATTAAGATTCGGATTAAACAAGACGTCGTACGGTTGAACGTTTATTGTCCGAAGTGTGCATTATGGAACATCCTCCTTTCACAGAAAT
>JAAUXT010004942.1_pt1 | contig 15142 bp, 15 predicted proteins | sample 7278171 | NCBI WGS metagenome assembly JAAUXT01 (sample SAMN14350112, study PRJNA611818) | marine sediment metagenome | isolation source: surface marine sediment (1.8m) | place: French Polynesia: Moorea | collected 2018-08 | reverse complement strand
AGTTAGAAGCTGAGATACAGCCTGTTCCTTGGCTGGTTGCTGTGGAACCAAAAATTTGTAACTGGTTGCCAAGGAAATACTTACTTAGCAACCAAATTGTAGGATCCATAAATTGCTTTCAAAGACCTTTCATATGAACCAAGTATCAAAGCTCTATCTTAATTAGAAGCTGAGATACAGCCATTTTCATCTGGTTGCTGAGTTGGTTGCCATGGAGACCTATTTGGAGTTTTGAAATTTAGACATAAGTTTTGCCTTGAGCCCTGCTTCTCTTCACTGTGGTATTCTAATACTGATAATCCTATTTTGACCAAAAACCAGGCTTGAAATAGCAATTTCTTGATTACTTGATATTTCAGCACTTATGGTTGCTTGGGAAAGGTTACGACAATAACCAAATTATAAAATTCTGAAAGTGCTTTCAGAGACCTTTCATATAAACCAAACATCAATACTTTATCTTCATTAGAAGCTGAGATATGACCATTTCAGTTTTGTCCAGGGGGGGGACAAAGCTGCATGTGGGGGAGAAAGGGGAGGGGGGGACAAGGGGGGCAGGGACATCTGGTCCAGGCTGCCTATACCGCACTACCACTGGGTGCTTGCCCTGAAGGGACTTCGCACAATCAGGAAGGACAGTGTGCATCCAAGTCCACAATGGTGCAGCTGAGGACATGAAGATCAATGCGGGAATATTTGCTGGAACTGTCGATCTGAGGTTTGTTGGGTCAGTAGGGTACCTTTTCAAGTCTGGTGAGACCTTAACAGGCTGTATCAAAGATTGGTGTGTGTTCCTGAATGATGAACAAGTGCTGGACAAAATGTAAGAACTTTTAGAAAAGGTTGTCAAATTGGTCAAATTGGTCTCAAAAGAAGTCCTCAGAGGTGCGCGTCAAGATGAAGGACAAAGCACCATTTTTCATTTGACCATGTGGAGTTTAAGAGGAACAAAAATGGTGATTGCTAAACACATGAGGAATAGTTGCCTCCCAGGGAAATGAAATGAGGAATGACAACTGACAGCAGTTTGATCAAGCTTATTTTCAGAATAACTCCAACATTTCCAACCAGTGATTGATTTCAGTCTGAGTATTCCACTGGCACACAATGCAATGCAGCAGATTTGGTCTTCTGGATAGAAAGTGTTGTAACAAACCCCTCAGTTCAGAGAAACACAGGATCAACAGACTTGGAAAAGATTTTCCGAAGTTGGACAGGTGATTGTGCCTCTGCAATTGAGGTGTCTTGCACTTGACCCCAGCCCCTTGCCTCCACATGATCGGAGTGTATTTCTGTTGATGTGGCAGAAGCTTGAGGCATTTCACAGGGGAATGAAAGAAAACTGGACGTTTTGCATGACCAAGGAAAATAGACCAGCTGTGAAACAAGTCCATGCTCCATGCAATGTCCGCCTTCCTCAAAGCACCCTTCGTACAATGGCCTGACACCATTTCCCGATAGCTACAATGTGCCTGTTTTTGGCACACCAGGCTACCCACATGCGGTGTCCAAGCACAAAAGCTGAAAGAAACACCCGGTTCTTACAAAGGAATTTTAGCGCCAGGCTTTTCAGCACCATTGCGTTGCAAGACACTCCGTGAACCATGGATGCACACAACACAACGCGACAATCAGGAAGTTATCGTTCCGTTGCACCAAAACCTCACGTCTGCACTGTTCCGTGTGCTCTGCCTCATCGTTGTGCGACATCCTTGCATGATTCCAAAAAGAAACGCCCGTTGCACTTGGCAGCCAGCCAGGCCTTTCATGCCATCGGTGTGCTCGAGCACCTCGGTACGTGTATACCTCCATGACGAGGCTCGTGTCCCTCAGCAGCAGAGTTGGTGACACGCTCTGAATCTCTTCTATATATGTGCAAGTGGGTGGCAAGCAAGCAAACCCTGTGATCTCGAGAGTTCCGCTTCAGTGATCTCCTTTGTGTTGCTTGTGCTGCTTGCAAATACACGAACACGACGCCACCACGCGATCGCTGTGGTGAAATGCCTCTCCCCATGCAATGGCACACAATGGCATGCAACATACTGAATCATACCTGACTGCGTTTGGCGCGGCACGACACAAATTCTCCAGCCAAAGGATCCACGCACTTGCCAGCGATAAAAATAGCCGCGCACTGGCAACAGGATCCAAAAGCGCACAGGGGACATCGCATGTGTGTGCAATGACACATGAATGGCACTTTCATGTTGAAAATATTGCTGGCTTCCATCATGAAGCTTCCAGCGCATGAGCAGAGGTGGGGATTTTCTTTGAAACACGTGTTCTTACTCAGCCGGCAGAGTTTGACCTTGGCACTTACTTCACTTCATTGTTGCTTGATTGTTCGAAATCGAACTCCCATGTACTGTTGCTGTTATGATGTCAGGACAGGATGACAGACAAGTGATCGGGTCACACATTGTACGAAGCCAAAGTGCAGGTAAGGTTCATCGCGTCACCAAAATAGACCACTGTATGAGAATTATGCAGAAAACTCGTGCAGAAAAGGTATGACTTTGTGCATGGGCCTCAAGCAAGGCACCAGTTCGTTGCTTGCATGCATGCAGCACACTCACGCATAGCACAAAGGATCGTGATGTTTTTCATTTGCTCGTTTTGTTTCAAGACTTGATCCACCCATCTGTGAAAGCAATAGTGCACACACAGCAACAATGAAAAGAACTTCATTGCCTGCTCTTTACTTTTTTGTGAGACATACAAAATGTGTGGACCGAAACAAAAGAAAAGAGTCATAAATTTGGAAATTGAACCCAACATGACAAATATTTGTTGCTAATATTTGTTGCTAAAAAAAGACTGCAGTCAGATTTCCATTGCCCAACAAAATCCAGTCTGATAGTTGTTATTTTTGTCAAAATAAAACAAATACATAACGAAAAAGGAGCAAATATGATGAAACAGAAATAGGGACAGAAAAAAAACCTCAATTCCATGTGCACAGAGAACTGCACAAAATTGATGTGTGTTCACTTTTCTGAAATTTGGGTGATTTTCCTTCCTTTTGTCAGGAAAAATGGACAGAATAGTGTTGTCACACTCCTTTTGTGTTTTTCACCAATTTCCATGGGGAATTTGGCACTATGTTCCACAAAAGAAGAGCGTAACATGTCGCATGATTCTGGGAGTCTTATTCAGTTGAACACAAAATCAGAAAAAATTCTCAACTTGATTTCAACCTTTACTTTTCATTTGAATGCTCGAGAAACAAGGAAAATATAATTTATGTATCGACAATAACTGTGGTGGTCAATACTTGTGTGGATCAGGCATTGGTTAGGTGTCCATTTGAGACTTCGTTGAAAACCCTGTCACCAGAAATATATATTGTTTGGGGAGTTGGGAAGGGATTTGTGCCCTGACAAGAAAAGGGAACTCAACTCTCTTTGGAAATTATTCAAAAAACCTTTGTCATTGCATGTTAATCAACAGTTGCTTCCACGATTAACTCCTCCAGCATAATCTGGAGGTCTCCCTGACTTTCATTGACTCCCCAGAGAGACACAATTGACATTTTCGTGCAAAAGGTGTTTCTCCAGGTTGGGGTTTGGGTTCCCCAAGTTTTTTAGGCCCTGAGAAATCGCTCAATGTTTGTCGTCAATTTGTCAGATCACACGAGTGTCACATTTCAGCAATGACTCATGTTTCAATCGTCGATGTTCGATTTTGTTCACCAGGCGTGACGCCAAAACCGGAAACGGCTTTCATTGCAGGTGTCTTCACAGTCCGCTGATCTGGGCCCACCATAGGAAAGAGAGAGCGTGACTCAGCGAACGGAACCTGTTTACTTTGTCGACGCTGTGATGCGCAAAATTCACCTGCGTACCTGTACTCGTATTTGGTGATGAAAAGATGACCAGGTAAGTTTCCAAGATTTTCTGCTTGTGAAAATTGGCAATGTTGCGCCGTGTTGTTTTGAAAATGCGATGGGACATGATGTCAAGTTCTGTGGTGTGAGCTTCTTCGAGCGCAATTGAAATAAACAGTTCTCCACACTACATTTGTAAATTGAACCAAATAACCAGAACCTTGAAACAAAGCTTGCCTCCCCCAAACCATAGGCTTGTTGTTGGTCATTTGTCCACCAGAGGGGGCTGCCCTTCTGCAGAAGGCCATTGGGTCTGCCGTCGGGAGACTATGGAACCAAGCAAACGAATTTCGAATAGCTTAAGATTGCCAAGGAACGTGACGTAGCCACAAGAAAGTGACACGAGTGAATCGGAAAAAAGACTTGGACTCTGACTGACAGAAATTACTGAGACGTGTCTTAAATTGTGTTTGCATGGCTCTTGGTCAACGACAGGATTTTGAAGCTCAAGACAAGACCCACGAAAGACACGGATTCACAAATTGATTTCATCGATCTGTATTGGCTAGCTACCTAGATTTGTCACGAACACCCCTGTGTGGTCATTGTGGCCCAACAGGATTCTCAAGTTTTCTTTGTTCTTGAATTTAATTTCCTTCTGAGGCTCAGGGTGGTTGAGGTCTCAAAAACATTCCCAAACATTTGATTCCATGTGTGTGATCTCCGGTCAGCTGAAGTGAAGGTACTTTGGTTTCTCCAAGTCACATTTTGCAGGAACAGTGTCATTTTCTCTGTGTGCACGGGTGCACGGGTGGTGGTTGTGGTTTTCAGTGATTGCAATGGTGTTGTTTCCGTGGGGAGAACAGAAAACATTTTCGAGCAAACTTGACCTGGGATAATTGCTGGCCATTGCTTCTTTGCAGATGTTTTTGACTTTGTTTTTCTCCCTTGGTTCTCAGCAGATTCATTTATATAAGGTCTTCTCAAGTTTAAGACACTGTCAAGCGAGAGGGCTTGCAAGCACAACCTCAGCTGGGTGGATGCACACACTGTGCTCACACCAAGAGGCAATGTTCCCATTGGTACCCAAAACTTCAGGGTAACGATGTCCCGTCAGTGCAGCAGCACTGTGGTGGAAACTGGCAAAAGAAACTTGTGGTCCTTGAAATGTCTTGGACCATTGAATCGTGTTGTTTGGTGGGCACCTCCAACATCCAACAGTTTGTCAGGATAAACCATGCACTCTAACTTGTGTCTCTGAGCTCAGAGTCACCAAAATTTCACTTGAAACTGTTAAATTTGCCATCGTGGTCGAACTCCCTCTCGTTTGCTGTACACTTCACTGTTGAATCCAATCTGTAAAGTGTCCCCAGTTGTCGCCAAGTTTCAGAGGTAAAGAGGTCCATGCTCAAAATATGAGCAAAATTTTTTGGGTGGAAAATCATTTCTGTGTGAGTTTTGTTTTTCTCTAAATCAAAACATGGTGTCATGGTTGATTTCCCACCGATTTGCAGGCACGTGCAGGGGAAATCCTTCAGTGAGCTGGGGTCCCCTGGATAATTTCCTGGTCCATGGTCCCATGGCAGTTTGCGGCAGATTTAGGATTGGAATGAGGTGGAGTGAGGAGGGCAGGACGTGTGCACACACAGTGTCCAAAGGCAAAAACGCCTTGGTGATCAGTGTCAAGTCAAAACCCCTTTCAGCATCAGTTACCAAGGAGCCACAAATACAGGGCCTTGATGTTTGGTGCATTTAAATTGCAACGCAGGTTTCACAATGAAAAACCAATGCACTCGTAACTGGTCTGTCCGAAACGGGCGTCACTTTGATATGATGCCATTCAGCTTCAGTCAGATTGTTTCTTGGGCATCAGTTTTAGTTGAAATTAACTGCTGAGGAACACCTGTCCTGTCCGTTGCTTTGGATTGCCTCTTTGGTCAAGTGGAGAGTATAATCTTGAATCCAGAAAGAAGTGTGCCCCTCTGCAACACAGTCTTCGACATGCCACCAAATCAATTCAATTGGGTTCAGTTCACAATGCTCAAGAGAGGAGCCAAAGAATTTGGTGCCCTTGCAGATCCTTCTCCAAATCTTTCCTTCAATGAAGATAGACTCTATTATTCTCATTCATGGGAACTTACGCGAACCCAACTGTTGTAGAAACCAGCAAAAAGAACACATTGGCTCCCTTTCATTTGGAGGTAAAGTACCACATCTTTTGGTTTTCCCATCGTACCATAAAAATGTGTCTACAGCCGCAAGTGAATGCAAAAAGAATCCATTTTTCAATGAACTAATGAGAAGGTCCTTGGGTGTGGTTGGTGCATGTCTGATGTATTGAGGTTGTGACTGCTTTAACTGAAGCCACCATGGGGTTGAACATGAGCAATGTCAAAAATTTGAAATGTGGTTCGGAAATGGTTGAAATCTCTTGAAGGATGTTTGAGAAATGCAGACAATTGGTGGGGCAAAATTTTAGGAGTGGTAATTGGTTGTGTTGGTGTTTTCTTATCAAAAAGGGTTGTGTATATGGTACCTGACCCCACCCTCTGACACCAGCCCCCCAAGTGACTTCTCTGATCTGGGGACCATGGGGGGTCGAAGGCAGAGGCTTCACCTGCATCTGGGCCTTAGCTTAGATCCAGGTGGATCGTTCGCCTGCGGTCCAGGCAAAGCCTGCAGCCTTCAGCTCCAATGGTCCGGTCAGGATGAACTGTTGGAAGCGTTTTTGTGAGGATGTCACAGGGAACCGAATATGTTTTTTTAGCTTTGAGACAGTGAATACATGCACCAGGGGTGAGCAAGATGGTCAGGCGAACGTCGAGGGCAGAGAAGTGGGTTGGAAAAGAAGGAGCATGGAGCATAAATTGGGTGGAGTGGTGGGGAGTATATATTTGGAAGGTGATGAGCAAGCTGGGTGTGGGAGGGGGCTGGGAGGGTGTGGATGGCAGATGGGCTGCCATGGGTGGGATATGAGGGTTGTGGGGAAGAATTGTGTGTGACCAACTTTTGGGCCTATGAGCTGGTGGACCAGGAGGGTAGGGGTCTGTGGGTGGGGGAGGATCTGGGTTTTGATGGGAGGAGGGGTTTGTGGCAGCATTTTCTGAAGATGCTGTCTGAAGCCCAGCCCCCAGGGCCAAAACTCTGTCAATGGGTATACCCACAGAAATGACTGTGGAGGCAGTGGACCCTCTGAGGTATTTGGGTGAGAAAAGAGTGAGGTCCATGCCAGATGTGCTCATCACATCTCTGAGCCACCTGCTCAGAGTGTCCATGTGGGCAGCACCACATGGGGGAGTGGTTGAGGCAAGAAGGTGGCAGGTGGAGCAAAGGTTTGCTGACTGGGGGAGATAAATGTGGAGACTGGACAAATCTGTGGTGGGGCAACACAAGAAAGTTTGGGAATTTGAATAACTTGAACACATTGGTTTCTTGGGGAACAGGTTTTGGAGGGGGTAGACAAGGCACAGAGGGCTTTGGATGGGAGAAATTTAATGGAGTCCACAGTGATTCTGGCAAAGTTAGCTTTTTGCCTCCCTGTGAAGATGGATGGCACACAGCATGAGGAGTTTCCTGGATAACTTATCAAAGGGTAGGGAGGGGCTGGAGGCCCAAGAAAAGAGTATATGCAAAATGCAATCAAATGTGAAGGTAACTGGGAGAATTTAAGGAAAAGATGGCTTGGCCCTCTTGAAACATCTCAACAGAACTTTAATTTCCCTGGACCACAGAGAGGTTCTCAAATTCTGTGGAAGAAACTATGAGATAATTCCTATGTCTCTTCTAATAGTTGAAGTGGAGAGTCCAAGGTCCTGGGCCAAGTGAAGGGCAAAATTCAAGATGTCTGCAGGGGATGGGCAAGAAAAATGGATTGATCTGGCAGAACAAAAGGACAAAAACCTCATTGCAGAGCTATTGTAAGCTTATTTTATAGTTGGAGAGAACCCTTGCAAGGTTCCTTCCACAGCCTCCTGAGGAAGCCCTCTCTCAAGTATGGCTTCCCTGAGAGCACTGCATAAATCAGCTGTAGGTATCTCAGAGGATGAGGCTCCAAAGATGGAAGCAACAGTAGAGGTGGAACAGGTAAGGCAAGAGGAACAGAGACTAAAAGAAGGGCGACCTGAGGGAACCACACCTGGTTTGGCCAGAAAGGGAACAGAGCCAACACTGTGGCTTTGTCTCTGAAGATCTTCTTGCAGACTCTGAGGAGTACGCTGAAAGAAGGAAATACCCATGGAAACCATGGAGACCATGAACCCCAATCCAGAGTAAAGGCATCACAAGAAACAGCATGGGGATCAGGGCCACAAGATACAAATGTAGGCAATTGAGTGGTTGAATGAGAAGCAAAAAGGTCTGCATCTGCTGTGTACTTGTGTCTTTGACAAATAAGTTTAAATACAGCAGGGTCTCAGTGGAATTCTATGTTGGTGTGAACACTCCTGGAGGCCCAATCAGCATCACTGTTCTCAGTTCCAGGGATATGTGCAGCAGCTACTTCAAAGCCCATCTCCTCTGTGAGCAGGAAAATGTCCCTGGTGATTTTGTCTCTGAGCTATGGATCATTTCTTGTGTAGACAGATGGCTGCAGTGTTGAAAGAGCAGAAGAGGAGGGTGGAATGTTGTGGGTGTTTGGGGTTTTGGGACCCAAACAGGGCACGCAGGCTGTACCACAGAGCAAGGAGTTTTTTGTGTTGATTGATAGGGGGAGCTCCCCAGGGGAGAAAAGGCCCTGTGCAAACTCCCCATGTCTGCTTCAGTTAAAACATCTGTGAAGATAGTCTCAGAGATTGGGGTGGGTGGAGAGGGACCCAAGCCCCAGGGATGTGACCTGGAATCAGGAGAAAGTTGGATTAGAGTGGCCAAAGTGGACCCATGCCTCAAGGCTTGAATCACCTGTCTTTTGTTATGTATGGATGTTCAGGCCAGCATCATTCCTGTTACCTTCAGCTGGCTGAACCTGTGTGCATCATTTGTCTGGAGAGAGGAGCTGATCTCTCCTGTCTGGATTGACTGGGTCACATATTTGGATCCACACTAGCATGCTTGTCCAACTATTTATTGCGATATGTTTCTGAGCTTCAGAGAAGGAAGCCCAGAGTAAAGGTGGGGTTGTGTTTATATACACCTGAAGCTGGGTGGATGTGCGGCTTCAGTGGAGAGTGGGCAAGAATAATGTGGGATCGAACCTTTAATTGAGGGTTTGATTTATTGGATATCAATCACACAACACTTTCTAGGGAATTATAAAAGGCTTGACCTGAAGGCAGGACAGGGAACACTGACACTAATGTTCTGATCAACTGCTTGACACTGCAGATGCTCAAGTGCGAGGACCCAAGTCTAGTCCATAGGAGAGAGAGAACTTTTTGTTCTTAGTCAATTGGTAGACATAATGACATTTCAATGGAGTCCACCCAAAACCCCAAGACACGAAGTCTCTGAGTTGGGACAAAGACTGATTTGGTCCCATTCACCATGAAGCTGCAGTGTTGAAATAGATACAGGAGAAGTTGAGTGGACTGTTCGCATTTCAAAAATACAGTAATCCTTTGCATTCAAAAGAATCATCCAGGTATGCTGCAGCATTGAAGCCACAAATTTTGAGCTGGGAAAAAATTGGTCAGAGTGCTTTTGTAAAGTTTCATCGAGATGAAGTCAGTCCCATGGGCAGAGCCCTGTATTTATCAATTTGATCCTCAAATATGAATTTCAAATATTTCTGATCAGGGGGGGGGGGAACCAAAAAAGAATAAAAAGCATCAGACAAATCAACTGAAGTCATCCAGTCTTTGTGGGAAATAAAGCTCCTGATGTGTGAGAAGGTTGACATTTTGAACTTATGATTCAGGACAAATCTGTTCAAGAACTTGCTGAATGTTGAAAACTAATATGAATTTGTCTGAGGAATGTTTTGCCACAGCAAAAATGGGCGAGAAAAACTTGCTGGGTTCACCTCAAAAGGAATGTTTCATGATGCATGTGTTCAAAAGCTGCTGAAGTGCAGTCTGAACAGTGAGGCATTTCTCTGGGGTTTGCTTGGAGAAATAATTTTGTGTCTGGGTGGAAAAGGTGGGGAGGTCTGTGGTAAGTTTGATGTGGACCCCCCATATATCCTGCAAAATTCTGTGGTTCCCGGTCACACTTGGACCAAAATTCTGAAAAGCAGGATATCCTGCCCCCGGGTGGGAGATGGGGACACAAAGGGGACAGGAGTTCTTGTGTACTAATGTGGTCCTCTACTGCTGATGGAAGGTTAGATCTATGTTGTGGTGACATGGTAGTGGTAGTGCTACCTGTGGTCCCAGGCAGTATTGGGTGGTGCCCAGCTGATGGCATTGGGTGGTGGTCCAGGTACTGGGTAGCAGCAGCACTGTAGTGGCATTTGGAGGCAGCACAATGCTTTCAATGGCAGCTGGTATGCTCCATGTTCAAATGGGTGTCACTGGCATCCTGTTACATGGTATGGGTGTGGGTGCCCTCTGGCAAAGTGACCATCGCTGTAGAGTGGTACCCTCTGGAGGAGTGATCCTCCAATGACATACTTCCTCAGAAAGATTTGGAGTGACATGCAGGTGGACAATGACAGTTCATGAGTTTTTGGTTGATGGCATATGCATGACAGGCAGTGGCGTGTTTCTCAACAATGTCATCACCAAAAAGGAAGTTGGTGAATGGATTAGACCTGTTGCACATGGGATGTGCTGACAGCGCCAACTTGTGCAAATCAGCATGGCATTTCTGGAGGGACAGGACATGGGTATTGCCTAGCAACTGTAAGGCTGTGGAGATATCACCAACAGCTAAGTCAAAAAACCAAGAGGGGGAGGGCAGTTTTGCACAAGGAAATCCCAATCCATATCAGAGGTTTGTCCAAATGTTTGTCATTTTTGAAGAAGGAAAGTTCTGGGTTGATTCTGACTGGAACAAGTGCATCGGCATTTCGTGGTCATTTCAATATCATGCACTTGTCGTGAATGTTGTCAGGATCTGATGGGGAGTGAAACCCAGCCAACAATTTCATTGCGAACTTCGTTGGCAAGGAATCACATAATTTTCCCTTGTCTTGTGAGACAGAATCCATGAATGCAAAACATGTAGAGTACTCCTCATCAACTCATAATTCTGAATTGGCCTGGGAGGGGTCAGGGTCCCCTACAAAAAGTTTAGTATCCACCCCCATGACTTGCAGGGCAGCAAGTTGAACAGGGGTTTAATGCACCACACAGTGTCATACCCATACCCATTGGCTGGTACAGATTGTTGACAGTCAAGTTGTGTCCAAAGGCAAACATTGATGAGTGGAGTCCTGGCATTGATGAGGAGATGGCTGTGTTCACTTGCATTGACATTGGTGAGTGAGTTGATAGTGGAGAAGTGCCCCAGAGTAAAGCTGTGTCATCCAAGGTCAGGGGTTGGTCTGGAGGTGTAACGAAAGCCATCACACCCATAGTGAGAGGAGACTGAGTGTCATCTTACTCCATCGAAGAATGCAGGTCTTGAAGAGTCCTGAGTGCATTGGTGAGGGGAGTCTCCATGTCAGGCTCCAACATGCTGGAAGCGTGTACAATGAGGAGTCCAGGCATCTGCAAAGCCACGCAAAGAGTGAAGGGAGTCCAGATGTGACAAGCAAAATTTATAGAGTGCAGAAAGACACATGATGTCTGCAGAGTATCACAAAGGCAATGTGCACAATTATTTGCATTCCTGCATGAACAAAGTTTACACATGCGTTTTGTGCATGACACTGCAGTTCAGGCATCTCTAGATGCCTGTGCAAATATCCAGAAACAAAGCTGGGTTTAGATCTCAAAACTTTCAGTGTGTGGTTCTGCACATGGCTGAGCACAACTGTGGCTACTGTGGACCAAAGTTTGAGTGTCATACAACACTGGGGCATGTGATACACTTGCATGTAAACAGGTGTCAATGTGAAGGAGAATACACCTCCTAGAGGCAGGAACAAGGGTATGCAAAATCAATTGTGTTTCTGTCAACATTCCATGCTTTTGTGAAGTGCATCATTCCAATTGTGAAGTGGTAAATTGTGTTTTGCAAACACAGTGACACATTGCCACAGGGTATTGATACACACATGCTTGACATTTCACAAGAACCCATAAAGTCTGTATGGAAAACCCATGGCTGGGGTTTTGGAAATAACCACCATGTCCAGATAAAATTCCAAAGTGTTTTCTGGACAGGACAGGGGGCCCATACACATAGAGATGCCTCTGGTCAGAACAGCACAGTCTTACAGGGCATGGGTGATATTTGGTGATCACATCCTGTGAAACTTATGACCACGAGTGTCAGAACAGCACCAACACATGTCATATGTAGTCCAACATATGGCCACAAAGATACTTGTATCAGAACACCATTCCGTGCTGGAAAAATAACCTTGATCCATCTTTCTTCTTGTTGTGGTGTGGAAAAATTAGAGCTTTTTCAGATGAACTGATCTGGAAGGAAGATGGCTGAAGCATGAGCTTCTGGTCTGGAAAGTGACACCTGTGCAGTTCATCCTGGTGAACCATTGGGGCTGAAGGCGCTACGGGTCAAGTTCCACGATCCAACATAAATTTGACAGACAGACACAACAACAACAACAACAACAACAACAACAACAACAAACAATAACACTTCCGAGGTCCCTTATACACTCACACAAAACTCAATAGACTGATTTTTGCTCGAGTTGCGTCCCGCCCTTTTCTCCCACAGCATGGGAGTTAACTGAGCACCTCTGAAAATTTGGACTTTAGAAATTCCAAATACTCATGAGGCCTGATTCTGTGATCTGATGTGATGTGATCAGCTTTGATTCAAACTGAGACCAAATACAGACCTTCTTTTTGAGTTCGCTTGACAAAGCACAAGAAAAGTTCATAAAAATTTATGAGTTTATAAATTACAACTTAAAAGATACATCAGACACTGTGGTGGAGCACTGGTCTCTCAAGCAGGAGGTCACAGGTACAAACCCCAGTTTGGCCAGAAATTTGAATCTTTTTCTGCTTTCAGTTTACCTGATGAATATTTAGTCAGAGTCTGACTTTTTTTTTCGTGTGCAGTTCACTGCAGTTGACTTTGCTGTCGACGGTGGGAGATGCCCTGAACAAAGTTCATGGCCCCACTTGTTTGGTGGGCAGACAACATCAACACTTGAAAACTGATAAGAGTGTCACTGTCCTTTTTCGTGCAGTAGTGTCTCAAGTTCATTCAACACATTCGTGAAAAACTTTTCGTGGTGCTGCTCATCGAAGCACGACATTGGTGCTCGGCACTGCCATGGTGAGGTGAAACTGTGGAGAAAACTCATCAGCGCGTGAAGGCAAGCCGTTGTGAGCTACAGGGTGTTCTGTGGTGCAGTGCGACCTCAATTTGGGGTTCACTCACAGTGCGTGCACAACAACATGTCAAGCAGGATATCCGTCTGAAAGTAGAACAGTGGATTGTTTACAAAGGCTTTCTTTACGGTTTGTTTTCCCTGTTTTTCTTGTTCAATTTCTTCTTTTCGACAGTGCGTCTGCAGCGTGCGTTCCTGCAGATGTGGTGGAAATTAGTGCTGTGTTTCTTTTTTGTTGCCACACAGTTGTGCATGGAAACAAAAATTATGTGTTCCGAACACGTGCTTCAAAATGCAATGCAACAAAGACAAATCACACCAGAATACGGTCGTAGTCTTGATGGTTTCTTGTGATGGTCCACAGATAAAGAAAACTATACTCTCTGAAGTGTCCATAAAATGCATCCGTTGGGCAAATGCTTCTTGGGGATTTTGGCACATGGCTTTCCGTGCTTGAACTTAGACTTACATGTCAGTCAGTTCACTTGACACAAAGAGATGTGAAACCTTCATAACATCCAGGAAAGGCAAGACACGCCTGAGAGACACACAATGGGATCACAAATGATCATGGTCACACCTGTTGGTTTCAATCATTTTGTCTCCTATTTTCTTGTCAATTGATCCTATGATTTTAGAAACCGTTGTCACATCCAATCTCCTCATTTGGAAAGGTAAGGTCCACCCCAGGGACACAGCAGGATTGCAAATGATCATTGTTCTGATACCTATTGGTTTAACTCTTTCTGCCCCACACCTGTGCACTTTTGTGGTATCGTAGTACCAAGCCTCTGAGAGCATGGCAGGGAGAGGTGGAGGCTGGAGGGCATGAGCTGTCAAATAAATCATGATAATTGGACCCTCTCTTCACCCTCCACTCTCTGCCCTCGTTTCTGTATTTCATGTTTATATCATGCTGATGCAAGTGTAAGAAAATTTAGATTTTTAGATCTGAGCTTCTGCATAGATCTATGTATGCATGTGAAATATTATTTGATCCAAAATTATAACCTAGGCTTTCAAACTTGTAAAAATTGTTTGAAATTGATCAGAGATTACATTTCAAAAATCAAAAAAAAAATTAAAGCCTTCATTTTGCCATACCAAATGAGGAATTAAAAATTTTAAAATGTGTCAAAGTGGTTGAACAGGATTGAAATATCAAGATTTCAAGATCTGTATTCAATGCCACAGTTATTAGGATTATTTTGGATCCCAATATAGATCCCTGGGGTTGATTTGAAACTTCCAAATAAGGAAAATTATTTTTCAGAGCTTTTAAAAGTTTTGAATTTACAAGAAAATGTGGTTGTTATTCTTATTGATTCCAATCATCATGTCTGACAATTTCTTGTAAATTCTATGCTTTCAAGAGCTCCGTGACATAAATTTCCTTGTTTGGAAAGTTCAAACCAACCCCAGAGACCTGCAATAGGATTAGAAATTATTCTGGTCATCATACCTTTTGATTCAATGATCATGCCTGACAATTTCTTGTTAATTCTGTGCTTTCAAAAGCTCCATAACACAAATTTCCTTATTTGGAAAGATCAAATCAACCCCAGGGACTTGCAATAGGATCAGAAATTATTGTGGTCATCATATCTATTGATTCCAATTGTCATGTCTAACAATTTCTTGTAAATTCTATGCTTTCAAAAGCTCTGTAACATAAAATTCCTCATTTGGAAAGTCCAAATCAACCTGAGGGACCTGCAATAGGATCCAAAATGATCCTAATCATTGTACTATTGAATTCAGATCTTGAAATCTTGACATTTCACACCTGTTCCCCCACTTTCATACATTTTAAAATTTATTGATTCTTCATTTGGTGTGACAAAATAAAACTTTGAAATTTTTTTAAAGCTTTGAAATGTGATATCTGATCATGCTTGACCATAGCATTGATGCCCATTGATCTCTGATGCATCAGATTGATTTTTTCAACAATTCTGAAATTT
>JAAUXT010069641.1_pt1 | contig 15147 bp, 17 predicted proteins | sample 7278171 | NCBI WGS metagenome assembly JAAUXT01 (sample SAMN14350112, study PRJNA611818) | marine sediment metagenome | isolation source: surface marine sediment (1.8m) | place: French Polynesia: Moorea | collected 2018-08 | reverse complement strand
TTGAGATTGGGGGATTTTCTTTGGTTGTTTGTTTCCAGTGCCCTTTTTGCACTCATTTGGAATGTTTTATTTGTTAAAACATTGTGCAAGTTGAAAAAAAGGAAAAATTGTTGTTGGAGTTGGTGTTCTGTTGGTTTTTGTGTGCTTGTTGCTGGCGGCCCCAATTATGGCTCAGGTGTTCGATTTGACAAATCACCGAGAGATCTTCGATCTATTTTTTCACTCTCATCGCCCTCCTGTGGAAAGGGAAGCTTTTAATCTCTGACAAACAGCCTTCTGACACATTGTGCAGTGGGGCGGATTTCCTCGCAGAGAATACCAAGCCACTCAATAAAAGTAATAATTTATCTCTAAGAGGCACTTGCAGTACAGAATGGATTGGAAGAGTCTTTCGGAGAAGAGATCCCCGATTCACGAAGCACAGGTTTGCATTTGGTGTGGGTTGCGTGGTTGAGGTCAGACGAATGACATAGCAGGCAGAGAGAGGTGTGCTGATTTCTCCCAACCTAGTTCGCAGTGATTGGTCAGCAGCTGACACACCTCCACAACACGGCACGTTCTGTTGTGTGAGTTGTGAGTTTTCCGTGGGACCAAGAATTGGCATCAAGTTGGGCCACCTGAACAGAACACGCGACATAGGTTTGCTCATCCTACTCTCTGTGATTGGTTTAGTGTTGCGTGCCTGACATCAGATGAATGACAGCGCTGAGACGAACTTTCGAAACAATACTATACAACACACGACCACATCCCTTACAAGGAAAAAGAGGAGGAGCAAATCAGAGAGACAGAGAGCAGATGTTTGCTGTGGATTCTGAGGTCTCTAATGATCCCCAGTAGCAGTGTGTTCTCGATATGAGAATAACTCAACCGACCAGATTGCTGCTTCAGGTTCGACAAACATTGTTGGAGTGTGTCCACTGGTCAAACTCACACAACATGATTTCCACACGCGATATCACAATGTGGAAAGATACCCAGTTGCCTCCAGCATATACTTCTGCAGAAGACACCATTTTCGAAAATGCCCATTGGTGGTCTTGGACGAACACACAATTCAGAACGCCATTGAGCACACAATTCAGATAACTTGTGAATATTGTTCCATCAACTTTCAGATTCATAGCGGTGGCGATGCCTGTGAAATTGAAATATTCCGAATATGGTGTGATTTGGACCTTGTTGATTTGAACCTTTGAGAAGGGTCTTTTGTACCTTTCGACACGGACGACCATTGATTGACAATGGTCCTGTACCATTTTGACACAGGACCATTCTGACCCACCAATAAGGTGAAAGCTCCCATCCTGTTTGACGCCCAATCGAGTTGCCCAATAACGTCGGAAAGCAACTTGGCATGGGAATGCAAATGTTTTATTGGCTAGTTTGTTTAGAAATCTGATGAGTTCCGCTTTTGTGTTTCCAATTGAGGTTTGGCTGTTTTTGCGATTTTTTTGCAACAAAGTTGACACGTTTTCTGTCACAATTTGACCTGACGTTTGTGGCACAAACTTAAAGGCAGATTCGGCAGTTCTGAGTGGAAACGTAAACGTAGCTTCATTCATGGCAATGCTGAATCATGTGTGTTTTGCCCACTACGTTCCAAACAAGATGTATGAGTCACACTTTCCACATCGTAGCCCCAACTCAGTGTATTTTATTCGCTTCCCAGTCAGGTGTTTTGGAGTCATTTCAGGAAAAGTTCAGTGGAACTGTCTGTCATTCTGTGTGTTCCATCAACATGTTTTTTCTCAAGAATATTCTCCTGCAGTACCCTGGATTTTTTTCTGCGTGTACGTCTACGTTCGGGCGTTTTCCGCAGAACTTGCCCGTATGGGACGCCCCGCTCGAACACACTGGTGCAAACAGGGTCAAATACCGAGAGGAGACACGACAGTGGTAGAATAATGAGGACACGCGTTCGCCCTGACTGCGCTGACGTCAGTCACGTTCGACCTCGAAGTGGCTCCATATAGAGTTGTGGCAATCTTGTTGCAGGCTGCGTTTTGCGGCAAAATGTTGGGTGACATCAAAATTTGACATCAGGGAGTTTGAGGAAACAACCCGCAACACTGGAAACGCAAACACAAACTTAACTTTTGGCATGCTGTGATAGTTAAAAGTTACATTTGCGTCTGCATTTCCAGGTTGCGGGCTGTTTGCTCAAAGTCGCCATTACACCCTATGTTGTGCAGGTAGCTTGCCGCATATAATAACTCGGAGCCGATTCTTGAGGCAGACATTGCACTCAATGATGACCTCATTCCACTGCCGCAACCGTTGCCGCTGACGTAGCTCTATATATGAAGCCACCTTTACTGATCTCAAGACGACGCTAAACTTGATCCGTTTTCCACTCGAGTTGTCTCGTTCTTTAAGCCGCGAGAACATTCTTCATGGAATTTCTGAACGCGAATGCCAACAAAGTGACATGATACTTCGTCTGTCGTCCACGGGAATTGACCCACAAAAACACGTGTGTGGTACTTGGGCTTTATTGCTGCTGAGTACAGGCTTGGCGGAAGTGAAATATTTGTCTTGTGCTGACTTCTGGTTCTGAAATAGCCAAGCTGCTTGAGTGAGGCACTCTGTGAAACAATGGTGGTTGTGCATACAATAGCTTGGTTGACCTGAAACGTACAGTCAAGGTTAGGGAGGGCCTGAAATCAGAATTTACACCACTCAAAATTTAGTATTTGCAATTGGCATTTGTTTTGTTCAGATGCCAGTACCATTTTTTATGCACCAGGCAAAAAAAACTACCCAGCACCCTGAGATGAAAACCAAAGAGAATGGACGCGTGCTGTCTGACGCAAATCACACAGACAAAAATATAAACGAGAGAAGGAAACCATGTTGAGTCTGAGTCTCCGTTTGCTTCTGCCTCTGCGTCTAATGCACGCGCAAACTCAAGTTCAAAGGCACATATTTGCAACAAATTTAACATTAAATTTTGGGAATAGCAAGACGACTCACAGTCCAGATGAGGTGGACTTAACATTTTCATATGCAAGCCAAACTTTCAACTGGAATGGATCAAAGCTCAAGAAAAAACAAGCAAACAGGCAAATGTGCAACTACAAAATATGTCAAGCCTCTCTACTTTTTCTACTGTTTGCTCTTCCCTCTGATATTTTTTTTTGAACAATATGGCGGAAGAATAAAATATTAGAAAATGTTCCACCACCCAAAAATTGAGAAAAATGCACCTCAACTGTGCAACACAAGCTCCTTTCTATGAGAGGACCTCAATGTTGGTCACATCCAGTTTGCTATCAGACTGCTGAATGACGTCCCCAGCCAGCTCAAAGGTGCCCCCATCACTCATGTAGACTGTGGTGCGCCCTTGGTACACATACAGAGGGTCTGAGAAAGTCACTTGCCACACTGTATTTCTGGTTCTTTGCTGTTCCCTGCTGTTGAGGGCTGAGGAAAAGGCACTCTTTGCATAGCCTGCTTCAAGTCCAACTGAGGCAGAAACACCACCCCAACCTACTGATGCACTCACTGAGGCAGCAACACTGAATGAGGTTGATTCATCAATCTGGGAAGAGGAAATCAGCCCAACAGAAACTTGTTTTGTTTCAGTGTAGGTGCTGCCATCACCACTGTTTCCTTCAATTTCATATATAGCATCAAGATGAACCTTCACTGAGTCTACATTAGCACAGCAAAACAACCTTACGCCATCCAAAGCAGCATCATCTGTACCAGTAGACTGCATTGCCTCAACCTGTGTTTGAATTGCACAAATTTTTGCACCTTTCCTACAGTACTGCTTGCCCAACCAATTACCCCACCCAGGGATTGTCACCCCAGAAACTGCATGCTCTGTGAAACTAGAAGAGGAGGTGCTGGTGTACAGCTTCAAATTGTTACCTCCTGATTCATCATCAGATCCCTCTTCAAGTTGGAAATCTGCTGCATCGTATCCAGCTGAGCTCTCAGCACTGGACCCCCAGGTTCCCCAGTAACCCTTGGAACTGCAGATTTCCATGCCATTGTTGCATTCGAGGCAGATAGAGTTCACCGCAGTGTCGTCGTCGTCGTCACCAGTACCACCACCCTGGGAGGCCTCAACTTGCATTTTGAACTGAAATGACACGTCGATGTTTGTTGACATGACAGTCAAAAATCCAATGTTTGGTATGCTCATGTAGTTTTCAGTTCTTTGAGTTAGAAGCAAGAATGGTGATTATCAAACAATGCACCATGGTCAATTTGTGATTTTGTCCCCAGTTATCTGTGTGCAAAAAGACAAAAACTAACCTTGGTAGCATATCCACCATGACAGGTCTGCTTGGGACCCCAAGTACCGTAGCTCCCTGCGAATTCAAGGTAGTGTCCATAGTCAAACCATTTGTCTTTGATGTTGTCGGCTCTGGCGTGCAGGACGAGCAGAGCAGAAACCGCCACCAACGCCGCGCTGAGGTTCATGGTTGAAGCAGCAAAGTTGGAAGTTCTACCAAATGTGCCTTTCTGTCAGCAAGTCACATATCTTTTTGTAAGATATCCTGTGATGGTTGAAAGAAGCTGCAAATGTTTCAGCTTGAGAAGCCAAAGGAATAAATCTTCACAAAAGCAAACAAACTGTCAATGACAATAAGTGTACTTGTCACAAAATTAATCTGCTGCACCATGATGAAACGTAGCAAATTATGGTTTCTGTCAGTTTTGTTGATTCAAATTATGATAGAGTACCCCACCTGCTGGTAAACAAACAATATGTGAAGAAAAGCAATTGCAATATGTGACATCTTGCCATATCACCTGTCTCTCCATCATGGTTTAGAGTGATTGTAGCTTTTGTTGTGAAGAAGTGGATGTCAACAAAGATAATTGTGTTGCTTCAGTCATAAGATATATTGTGGCCTTTGGCTTGTTGTACTTTTGTGAGCACACCTGTGAGTGAAAAATTGTCATGACTCTATCTGTTTAGAAAACACTGTCATGTGAGAACAGCACCACACAAAGAGAGTAGAGAACAAAATGATATCCCTTGTGTCAGTTGGTGTCATGGATCCGTCCTCTTCTGTGATCAGACCCCAAAAGTCGGACTCTGCTCATGAAAATTATTTGTTGACTAGTGTCAGTCGCGAGGTAAAGCGACACAAACTCATGGACATCAAGGAGTGTTGTGTCCGGGTAGCCCCGGTTGGGCCCGCCGTACACTCGCCGCTACCTGCGGCACGGCAGTCCGTTGCAGCCTGGGGCTTCTGCCTGGCTGTACTGGAGTAAGTAACTCTATACTACTGAGCTAAGTTTATTCTCACTCCAACAAAAAAAAACTATTCTTCAGGAGTGTTATATCCCTGGCTTTTATAATTGGTGCAAGGTGCTGGCCTGGTGTGCAGCTTCCACTTGGGGTAGCTCTGCTGAAGCAGCTCCACTGGGTACTGAGCGCCTTGCCATAAGCTGGACTGCGCGCGGGGGAAGAGCCCAACCCTTCCACACGACAGGAGGGACCCCGGCAGTCCTGGTGCCACAAAACTGCAGTGTTGTTTGTGTGCTGAAGTGAGCAAAACTTTTGCAAAAAGCGAAGTTTTGCTTGAGAAAACGCTACAAATTGGGTGCACGTGTTTGTAAAGAATTTTGGTGTTTTTCACCAAGTTGACCAACATCACAGTTTGAGCACCTGATGGCATCAACACACGAACACCCCCCCCCCTTCAAATGACTAGCAGCTGTAAACCTTGGCAAGGCTGTCAGGCAAACGAGGTGACGTACAATAAGCTTTTTTCCTGGAATTCGCCAAATCATCCAATAGATCGAATCAACTCAACAAGCTGCGAAGAATTTTTTTATGTCATTGAAGAAAATCAGTTCGTGAATATAGGTTGAAAACGATTTGCCATGGCAAAGTAAGAAAAGCAAATGCAGCTTCACTCAGTTTCAACGAAGGGGCAAGAATTGTCCTGATTATTTCAACAAAGGCAGATGGAAATCATTGCTTTCAAAATTATGTTGATACAAGAGGAGTGCGGAACTCCCAGATTCTGGTTTGAACCTGACCAATTTGGAGAAGGTTTCGTTCACACTGGAGCCTCACTCACTTCATCCAGTTCCTCGGATACAGCTCCACTTCACCCGATCAGTTCCATCCTCCCGTTGTCTAGTCAACCAGCCTGTGATATACCACGGAAGCGCCCGAACTTTGAACAGTTGACATAACAAAAGCAAAATTAGAAATTTGGGGCTGTCCACACATTTTACCGGAAACATTAAGTCCCACGATGGCAAAGGCAGGTTTTCCAACAAAGATTTGGGTGGACTTCAATCAGCTCTTGTATATTTTTCCCAGTATCGCCACCCCAGGTGGAAAACCCTGAATTTGAGACTTTTTGTCCGGGAGGAGGGAAGCCTGTTGACTTTCCGCCTGGTCCTCTGGGCAGATAGTGCACGAGATCGAAATACAGAGGTTTTTTATTCATCCTGTGACAATTTTTGAGGTAGACATCGAGCTGTGTAGGTAGAAAACTGTGAGTGTTTTTCAACACACGAACATTGAACCACATCAAAAGTGGGACAGATCACATCCCCACAAAAAAACTTTGAAAGTGATCACGTCGTCTGCCTGTTCGGCATGTTCTGAAGAGCAAGCCAAACATGCGCCAATTTAGTTTGCTCTGAAAAAGGCACATAATGGACCACAGCAGTGATTTGCACCCCTGTTCCGTGGTGATTCAGTCGGAAGACACATTTCCACCAAAATGGGTCTGACATACAAGTGGTTTTGCAAGAAACGTGGCACAACAAATTGTGCAGTGGAAAGAATATTTGTCTCTGGTGCGATGACTCCTCTCACTGTTCATCCAATATGACAAGCCCATTCGGAATGTTCTCGGCTCAAACACACACAACCAGTTATGGTGTGCTTTGAAACTTCATCACTGCAAGCATTTTCAGGTGAAATGTTCTCAATGTGAACATTTCCGTCTGCGCCAAAACATCAAGGGATGTCAAACAGCTGTGTGAATCCCAGGTCCACATCACCAGCTATATATTCTTGTTCACAAAGATCCCCCTCCCCCGCCCGACCAATGTAAAAACAAACAGGGTTTTTTTTTTCCAATGAATAAACCATTGGGCCTCCACAGTACGGCCAGGCCATAGAAGTGGAGGGAACCCAAGGGTACAAATCGAACAAGGCTGCAAGGAGCAAATCCGGTACCAACATTTTATTGCCAAAGTTGCCATTGCAACTACAATGGTGATGTTTGGATGGTCACACCATACGGTTTGTCTGTTTCTCATTTGACACAAAAATACCCAGTTTTTTCAAACAACAACCAAAACGTGAAATATATACTCAAGGTCAATGAGGGCCTGAAATGAAAACATTGTTTGTTTCTGGTGGCATTGTAAGATTTCCTGTGGAAGCAATGATCCAGATCCATGGGTTCTGCGCACTTATCATTTTCACCCCATGTCGTCTTTGAGGTTTGATTGTCTGTCACTTCCTCAAAACCTGCTGCTTTCTGGTGTGTTGAACATCTTCCATGCAAATAGACTTGCTCCTGGAGTTAGTTTTTGTTGGGAAGACTTGAGTGTTGGTACCTTTTTTGTAGAAGCTAAAATAAACCTTCACCTCTTGGTCAACAATACATCAATAACAGGTACAATAATGGTTTATGACAATATTCAGGGCGTCTGGAAAGTTTTGGTTTCAGAATATGTTTGATTTTCAGTGGAGCCGAAACAAGTCTCCACAGTCTTTATGGAATACAATCAATCATTGAACAGAGAAAAAACCAGCAAAGCAGGGCTTTTAGAACATTTGGGTCTGAGCATAGTTATTTTCGTTTTCCGTCAAGCCAAAAAAAGTTTTCAATTCTGCAGAGTTTTGGGAGTTTTCCATCAAATTCCGAAATGCTTCAGAAGATAAGTGGCAGAATACGACTTTAAACACAAAGTTACAAATTTAAAAAGAAACATTTCAATGTTGCTGATGATATCCAACGGGTGACACAAAACTACTTCGCACACATCATTGTTCAAATTGCGTCACCCTTCACCAACAGAACAATTGGTCAAATAGTATGGTATTCATTCATCAGAAAATGATCAACAAGAGAAAGACAGCATTGTTCATTGAAACTACTGCATGATTTTCTTTTTCATTTTTGCAACCTGAAGACCAAAACTTGGTATTTTTCTACAACGAAGGGAGTTTGGAATAAAATGAGGGTTTTGGGTGTATGTCTTTTAGTTGTCATGCCGAAACAGATCAATAGTTTCCACTCCGATTCTTGTTGCCAGTTTTCCATCAAATTCGGTCATGGTTCGAACATTAGTGTAAGAATCACAAAGCCAACATAAATCAATACAACATTGAGACAATATCTTCAAATATGACTGATGTCATTCCGGAGGTGACCAAAAACTTTTCCTTACATCGTTGTCGAAATTGCGTCACCCTTCACCACAACATTTTGCATCAGTCAAATATATCTCCTTTCACAAGTAGAAAAGAAGACGAAAAATCCAACATCAATCAACTGAACATTGAACGCTTTAATTTTGGAGCCTGAAAACCTATCATAATTTCCCACTTATGTTTTGGCAAAACAGGGGCTATGGAATATTTGGATGTCAAGAAATGGTCCAGTTTCATTCGAAGTGAATGGTGTGAAGTTTGCAATTTTTCTTCAAATTTCGAAGTACTTCACAAGATTAGTAGCAAACATGAATTTACACAATAATACAATGAAATCATTGAGCATTATATTCCTCAGGCGACAAAACACTTTTTCTCACATAGTTGTCAAAATTGGGTCACCTTTCACCACAGCATTCCACATTGGTCAAATACATCCATTTCTTTTACAATATATGTAGGAATGAGAGAAATACAAAAATGAACATTTTACTATTAAAACGATACCTAGGGGGTGTTTCGTCCAAAAATTGTTTCATTCCACAAAGTCCAAAAGTTATCATTCAGCAAAATAGCGGTGTTGCAACTTTTGGGTTTCAGAATCTGTTTGTGTCCAGTTTCTACTCTTTCCTGCTTGTTGAGAGATTTCCATCAAGTTCTGAAATACTTCACTGTCAATACAAAACATGCATTTTCATTCCAAACATCGATGAATACAACAATCAAAGGAAGTCATCCAATGTTACTGAAACATACCGCAGGCGACAGAATACCTCTTTACACACATTGTAGCCGAAAACAAGTCACCTTTCACCACAACACTTCGAATGGGTCAAATACATCGAATTGTTATACAAGAGAATATGACAACTTTGGTCAAGGTAATTTTTCATCAAACTGAGCGAAAAAAACTTTCGCGCAATAATTTTGGAGCATGAGGAAAATAATATCCACAATGTCCACATTTCATCTTTCTGGCAGCAGTTCTATACTCTTGATTTTGACTCTGTTCTCTATTTTCTGGTTGTTGTATCAAATTGCAATTGCAAAGTTCATCACTGCTTTGTTCGTGATGTAGCGTCTGACACCTTTGGAACCTTCAGTTGCTCAATTTGTTCAAGATGGTTCATTGTGGAAAGTAATTCAGCCAAACTCTGCACCACTCGAAGTCCCATCAAACAATGTGATGTTATGTTGCCCTGGATCAGCGACACACTTGAACCTTTCAGCTGACCAGGCTTGTTTGCTGCTTTACGTCAGGGGATAGGAGCCAATCCCTGACGTCTCCATTGACTTAGTTGCAAACAGGTACCTGTGCTGGTACTGCTATACTGTGGTTTCGTTGTCTATAGCATGGCTGCGCATACAGGGTAGAAGCCCTGGTCTGGGCTTAACACACCCTCTTTTTTCTTGAAACAAGAGGTTAACAGCTTCATAGGGGTGCGGGGCGGAACAATGTGTGATCCAATCGACTGGCTATGGTCGATTATCAGTAATTTTTGCAAACAGTAATGTTCCAAGAAAAAACGGGTTTTCACAAACAAAGAACCAAAGTGTGCCAAATGCTATTTCAAACTGAGGGTAAGGAAAGCCAAAGTTTTCTTCTTTGCTGGCAAAATGTCTGATTCGTTTGTTCCAAACGAAAGTAACATGTCAATCCTTGCTATTGTTTGCAGTTTTGTTTCAGTTGTTTTTGTGTCAAACAAAGGTTTCCTTCACTTTGATACACCATTTGCTGTTTCAATTTTTGTTCAATTTTCTGCATTATCTGACCAGGGAGGGATTTCATTCGCAAATATTTGGTTCTTTGACGAAGGCATTGCAACATCATGATTAGTGTGATGATGCGCAAGCTGTGCACAAACACTCAAGAAAACAAATTCACCACAAGAAATATTCCAAACAAACCAGGAAGGAAACGCAAGAAATATCTTGTTGAATTCCTAGATTTCAAGCCTGGTGGAAATGAAAGTTTTCTTTCATGGTTCAATTCCTGAATTGGTAGGTTTGAGCTCTTTCGGAAATGAAAAACAGTGATTGCCTCCTCTCTGCCTTGGATTTGCTGGAAAATAATAAGTTGAGCAAAAAGCTGAATGGTTCCAAAGAGAGTTCCAAACGGTAGAGATGGCAGGGGCTCCAGGGAGTCAAGGAGGAAATCCTCAAAGTGTGTGTGTTTGTTTGTGTGTGTGTGTGTGTGTTGTGTGTGTTGTGTTTGTGAGTGTTCTGTGCGGGTGTTGTGCATCTGTGTGTTGTGTACGTTGGTTGGTGTGTTGACTGTGCGTTGATCTGTGTGCGTATGTGCTGTGTGCACATGTATGTTTGTGTGCGAAGTGTTTGTTTGTGTGTGTGTGTGTGTGTGTGTGTCTGTGTCTGTGTGAGTGTGTGTGTATGTGTGTGTAGATCTATGTGTGTGTGTGTGTGGTCATGTGCATTGGTGCGGATGTGTGCCGTGTGTATGTGTGTGCCTGCACAGCCATCCCTACCCTCTTGTCTACTCATTTGTCTTCTTCAGGACCTCAATAGCCGTTGACTTTAGTTTCTTTGAAGACTGCTGAAGCACCTCCCCTGCCATCTCAAATGAGCCCCCATCACTCATTTTCACCACTGTGCGACCCTGGTACACAAACAGAGGGTCGCCAAACTTGAGATGCCAGGTGGTGGTTTTGGTTGTTTTCGATTGCCTGGTACTCAGGGTTGAGGAAAATGCACTCTGTGCAAAGCTGGTGTCAACACTCAGCGAAGCAGAGAAAATCTTGTAGTCAATTGATGCACTCATAGAAGCCGCAATACTGAATGAGGTGGACTGGTCAATTTGGGAAGAAGAGACCAAGCCAACAGAGATTTGTCTTTGCTCAGTGAAGTAGCTTCCAGTACCAGAACCACCAGCAAGCTCAAACACGGGATCCAGATGCACGGTCACTCCCACCACATTCGCACAGCAGTAGAACCTCACGCCATCCAGAGCAACATTATCTCCAGATTTTGTGTATTTCTGCACCCTCGTTTGAATAGCACAGATTCGGGCCCCCTTCTTACAGTACTGCTTGTTTGTCCAGGTCCCCCATGTGAAGCCCTCAGCGTAGCGCGGATGGTATGTACCAGACGAGTAGGAGTACAAACACACATGGGTGACTCCTGCCGAGTCAGAAGTCAGAAGCTTCATTCTTGGACTCATGCCTGACATTTCCAGCAACGAACCCCCCAGATACATAGTCACTTTTGTGCCATGAGCCCCTCCCACCTTTCGTACTGCAGATGTTCATACCGTTGTTGCAGTACATGCAGATGGAATTGATCGCACTGTCGTCGCCGCTGTGCTGGTTAGGCATCAGTTGGACTTCGAACTGAAATTCAACACAGGAAAAGGTTGACAGTAAGTTCGTTTCAATCCAACCAAGTGTTTTATCTTTGGGAAATGTAACTGGTCAGTGTTTACAATCATACTGTATTTGTTTTCCTGAAAATCCAACAGGGAAGCTCAGTTCAGATTGAGAGGCATTCGGCACCCTCGTCTCATGAGATGTTTCTCAAGTGCATACCCGAGTTGCATACCCTCCATCGCAGGATTGTTTCTGGCCCCATGTTCCCTGCTCGCCAGGCATCTCCAGGTAATGCCCGTAGTCATACCAGCGGTCCTCTAACTTCCCAGCTGCAGCTTGCAGGTACACCAGTGCGCAGAGCACCAGCAGCATACTCTTGAAGATCATGGTTCCTGTTGCAGTTGACCGAACTGAAAGCAAATAACACAAAACATTCTTTTTTCACAGAACATTATGATGGCAAAATCACTGGACATGTTTGCTTTTCGTGTGTAGTATCTTGACTCAGACCGTCTCCAACCTACGGAACTTCGCCACCAACTGGCTACCAATTTACTGTTCGTCCAAAACCCTCGTTGCTGCCGCTTTCACAGCAAGAAACACCACTTGATCTTTCTTGTAATGTTATCAGCAGAAAATACCAATGTCGACTTGTTTGACTTGACAGAAATATCAAAAGAACAAACACTTGTCTTTTGTCCCATTCAAGGTTTACGTGAGTACGCACATTGTCATCAATGGCGTGCTCCCCTTCAACAAGTTCCCTCAGCCTACCTCTTGACACAAAGCAGCACAACTGGACAAAGACAATTCTTCTCAAGATTCTCTTCAAATGTTCGTGTCCAGCAGAAGTTTCTGGAATGGCAATTCCAACCAAGCATACGCAGGTGTGATGTGTTCAGGATAAGCCAGCTTCAAATCAACAAAATCAAAATGTAACAAAGGAGAAGCCTGCTGCACAGGCATTTGCTTGTCTCTAAACATCTACATATTTGCATTTTAACTCAACATCAGGCAGCTGAAGAGCTGTTAGAATCTGCGAGAGCTGTAAAATTCTCTCCGCGCTTGGGTATCTGATAAAACTGACAGCTTGAGATCAGCAGGATATGCAACACCCCTGAAGACTAGCTTTTATGGAAGAGTTTCATAACAACATCCATGAACATGAAGAAAATTTTTTGTGCCCCTTTCTTTTGTGGGGTTTCAGAGGGTTCGCATATTTGTTTGTCACAGTAATGGCCATGCCCCATTGACGGGTGCCCTGACACCCACTCAGTTGAAATGGTCCAAATCACCCATTCTTACACTCACGAGTGAATTCACAGCACTTTGCTGGGGGGACTTATACCAAGTCAAACGAGCTGAATGGTCAATTTACGCACGACGTTCACATTCAGGGGTTTTCATAGAGTCGGGCCGCGTCAGATTTTCTGGCGCTGTTGGCTTGAAACAATGCCCCGCGGCAACGTGCCTCTGCATACACTCGAGGGTCGTCGAGTATTTGCGCATAGTTCATCCCAATATCAGTCAGCTTCAAAGTATGGTGTCATGGTGTCAACATTGGGGGTGACGCGTGACGCGTTGTCGTTTTTATTTATGCTGACGTCAAAATTATACCATTGAGTTCAATAGAGACTTTATGCAACGACGTTTCACTGAACGCCGCGTCAGCACCAACATCGAATGGTGTTTCGTGATTGGTCAGTGCCATGGAAACAATGCTCTTTCTGACGTTGGCGTTGACGCGGCGTTCGGTGAAACGTCGTTGCATAAAGTCCCCAATGTCAAGAGGTGGCGCCACTTCTATGCCGGCGAGCCTCGCAGCCACATGGAACACGTCCAATGTGAAAGTGAGTGTTCCATTTTGGCATGCTGCTTTCCAGCAGCAAAGTGTTGCGGGTTCGCCTGAACGTGTTCGAGAACTATGAAAGCCATGTTTGCCATGCAGCGCCAAGCAAAAGATGCGTCCGTGTTTTTTCTCACACCACAACAATTCCGTCTGTTTCACGTCTTGCACCTGCGAGTATCCAGTAATGGTACAGAAAAACGAGCATGCTTCACAGCGTTGTGTCGCGCCTGCTCGAGCTGCAGAGCCAAACTGTTTCTAAGCGTTCTTCCAAAGTCAATTTTCCGAACATTTTTCAAAGTCCAACCCAACTTGCTCCAGCCACTAAGTCCCGTTTTTCAGCAGTCAGCAGGAGGGGGGGGGGTGCTCCGACTGAGCCGAAAAGTTTCTCAGTTTTATTTTTCGCGAGTCAGTTTTTTCCCGAACTTGTGCCCCAGAGACTTGGTCCCGTTTGCAGGGGAGGGCATCACTGAGCCGACACGTTTTTTAAAATTTCCAAGTGATTTCCCGATTTTTTTTTCATAATCCATCTTGTATTCCAGAGACCAAGTCGCATTTGCAGGGGTAGAGGTCTCACAGGGTCGTGGATGGACAGCAAACACAGAAACACAAGTTGCACCGGCGCAACTGAAAATCAATCAAACAAAAAACAAAAACCCGGCAAACTTGTCTTGCGGCGATGTTTTTGGATGACAGACAAAAACCCGTGTTTTCTTTTGAGCTGTGTCTTTTTTTGACTGGAGAGAAAAGACGTGAAAGTTTCCTGCAATACGAGCTGGTGTTTGCCGGCAGCTGACCACGCCCGGTCTCCAAAAAGGGAGATTTGGAACAACTTTTCCGGCGGCAAGTCACGGTTTCTTTCTTTGACACGGTAAATTTTCCACGAGCATGTACGAGGAAGTGTCAACAGAAAGAGACATTGTGTGTGTTTAGTGGTGAAGTCTGGCCAGTGTGCACTGAGGAGGACAAAAGAATTAGCTGGTCTAACATTGTCTTGAATCATCCACCGGTGTCTGTTGCCAAACACACTGGACACGCACATGACCACTTGTTATTGATACATCGTGGTATTTTCAAATGGCACGAATCTTCACGGGCAAAGTCGACTGTCCGTGTGAACGCTGCGCTTGCTCAGGAGCACAACTTTGTCGCGAAGAAATTTTGTCAAATACTTGACAAGTTGACTTGTCCCAGCAAGAAGAATACGTCTTTGTGTGAACTCATGAGCAGTTTCTGTACTGTGTTGTTCAGAAGAGTACAAAAACAATTTTGTTTTCTTTTACACCCAAGTTCAAAGGCCTACCCAACGGATTTCAAAGACGGTCCTTCCGATGGCCGTTTCTTTTTGGAGTACGACACATTGCTGTGGATGGACTATTTTTGCCCATTTTTGCAACCCAAGGAAGAACGTTTGTGCCAAACTGTTTCGTAGGGAGAGGGAACTTACCTTGTTGAAGAAACCAGCAAGAAGGATTCGCTGAAGTGTCGCCTTGTTGGAGAAGGTGTTGTTCTTGCAGCGGGTAGCAGCAGAGAGAGAGAGAGAGAGAGAGAGAGAGAGAGAGAGAGAGAGAGAGAGAGAGAGAGAGAGAGAGAGAGAGAGAGAG
>JAAUXT010014739.1_pt1 | contig 15155 bp, 11 predicted proteins | sample 7278171 | NCBI WGS metagenome assembly JAAUXT01 (sample SAMN14350112, study PRJNA611818) | marine sediment metagenome | isolation source: surface marine sediment (1.8m) | place: French Polynesia: Moorea | collected 2018-08 | reverse complement strand
TACTGGGCAATTCTTTTGGTTAATATGTAGATATTATTATGAAACAATGTATAAAAGTTCCATTTGGTCAAATTTGTTCCATTTAGATGTGTGCTAAATGAGTTCCCAAGTAGTGAATATTAAGTGAAAAAAGTAAGAATTTTGACAAAAAAAGCAAGCCAAATCAGAGTGAGCCAAAGCAGAGTGAGCCAAATCAGAGCAAGCCAAATCAGAGCAAGCCAAATCAGAGCAAGTGAAATTTCCTCAAATCACCGCGAGCTCCATGGAGCTATTTTTTTCAACCTTCAATTTCTGCACAAGGGGGAAAGATGCACCGCGTGGGAAAAGATCTTGTACTTTTGTCATTTTCATCTTGTTTGTCCGGCTTCGTTTTGGTAACAATGCTTGGGTGAGGTTGTTCCTATTTTGAGGAGGTGGGAGGCTTTTGTTTTTCTATTTGTCTTGACAGGGTTCAGTTTTCTTGCCAGAAATTTAAGAAGGTTGAGATTGACTCCAAAAATAAAATTGCGCCTCTGTTGAAAACAACCTCAAGTCAAAGTCAATGTGGATCCGTCAGGTTCTGACGAGCAGGTACCAGGTACCACGTCGCGCATGGCAAAAAAAGTGGGGCACCAGGTTTTCTATTTTCGGTGCCATTTCCTCCATGCAAAGCTGGTTCACGGACGAAAGTCAGTAGTCAGGTCGCTGCGGCTTGTACGAGACCCGAGCGCGATTCCCGCGCACGCAGCGAACACGCACGATTCACGCACGATTCACGCGCCGCGCTGAGGCAGGCACTCCCACGTCTACTCAGCGCGCGCGCAGAATGACTTTGACACTCAATCCAACCCAATTACTCAGAAACACACAGTTTCCTGATCCGATGAGCCGCCTGCGCCGCGTGGATCAACATCCTTTTTGCTTTGGTCCAGGTTTCGTGATGCCGAAACAACGCGCCTCGCCTCACGTCGCGTCACGTGAGCGATAATCCAGGACTATCTTCGTGCGAACACGCTGGACAAGTACCGAGGCCTTGGGTGTCTCGTGTCCGTGTGGAAACAGCGCGCGTGGATTGAGACACAAGAAACGATGTGCATGCAAGCGGTCAGTTCGACTTCCAGTTCATTCATCCTCTCGGGGGAAAAAACTTCAGAATTGAAAAGAGCAGGAGATGCCAAAGACCCAGGAACCCCTCGCATGGGTTGGGATACCGCAGGAGGGTTGCAGAGACCGACTTGACTGACGAACAGGCGATTTTGTAAGAACCGCCGCAACGCTTTGTTCGCTTGCTGCGATGATTAGGTTTCACACAAGTTGGGGTGTGTTATCCTCTCTTCATGGGCGGAAACTGCGACGCGCGCATCGACGACGACGCAACGCCGACTGAGCTCTCGTCCAATGAGAAGCAGCTTTGAGGTCCACGTACCTTTTTGTTCGTGTGCCGGCACTCTTGAATGGGAAACACTGTACACCTGCAAAGAGAAGAAAAAGAACACCGTGAGAGAAACGTGGACCAACTTGAGACCCGTCGTGGTCTCGTGAAATCCTTCTTGCGCGGTGGCTCCGTTTGCGTCAACCCAAGCATCGTTGGTGAGTTGCGTACTGAGTGACCCTTGTTTGTTTTGTTCTTCTTTGTTCCATCCCCCGTTTGACGCCAAGCTCAGACCAAGCAAACCACAATACTTTGGTTCCACTTCCCAATGGATGTGATTTCTTCGAGCAATTGAGGCAATGAAATTGAAACCGGTTGCCATTTGAAAGAAAACTACACCACTTTCAAACAATATCAAAAACACAACGCTCGCAGGTTTTTGCTCCATCCAGCAGATCCAGGGGAGAGGCGGAGGCCCACCCACACCCACCACTGAAAAAATTAACACTGCCAAATTCAGGCAACGAAACCGAACCGTTTCCTGTTGGACAGGTTGAAAACTGGGAACTGAAGCCGCTCCACCTGACCGAACCTCGCGTCCAGTCTTGATCCGCCCAAGTGGTGTCCTGCACAAGTTTGCAAAACGACAACGCAGACCTCAGTTCTTTGTTTGAAAGTGAATGGCATCACACTTCTGCGCACGATGCAGTTATCGTCCAACGTAGCTTTTTGTGGAATTGTTCGTGCAAAAAATACAAGACAAAGGTTCATTTGGTACCAGACTCCGCGAACTTTTTGCGGCCAAGCAAACAAGAGGAGGCGGACACAGGTCTTTTGGCCGTCGTGCGGTATGAAACAAACCAAAAACAACCCCGATAGGGTGAAATTATCGTTCACAGATCTCCATACCGGGTTGAGGCGCTGGGGCTAGAGTCAACTTGAGTTTGGTTCCGTCACAAAATGCTTCAACTCAAAAAATTCAATGTGGGAGGTAAATTAATTATATCTAGTGTGTGAGCCTCCACTTGGATAATGTCAAGAACGTGATCTTCTGATTTCAAACGAAACAGAGCAGGAAAGTTCAAAGCAAGATGCAGCACCACAAAATGTAGTAATCACGAATCCTTTGTGTGTTTGAGAATTCAGGGCTCAGTGCGATTCCTGATCCTCATAGTGGAAGATATCAATGCAAATCCGAATAAAACCTTGGCAAAATTGGAGTGGGTGGGTGGGTGGGTGGGTGGGTGGGTGGCGGATGACTGTGTCCTGAACCGAGAGCAGCTGCAGGGAGCAGCAGGGAAGCGAACCACGCCCTCCCGTCTCTACTTCAGTCTTTTGTTTGAACGTTTGTCACTGCCATCTCAACATGGATGCACCGAGGCATCTTCTGGTCGTGGGAGGTGGGAAGGTGAGATCGCCTCCGGCCTTCCTGATCCATGGACCAAAGAGCTCTATCACCCCGTCTCCGAGCTGCACGCGTCGAGTACAGAACCCAGCGTTTTTTGATCAAGCCTTCTGATCAGTCAGTGGAATCTATTTTGGACACTGATTCACACGACATAATGAGAAAACTTTGGAACCAAATTTCAAAACTTTGAGTCTCGTGACCTTCCCGTAACAATGGAAACTTGACACGACTTCTTTTCTGTGAAAATTGTGGAGTTGTGGAGAAGATCGTGACCTCAGAAGTTTTGGAGTGCACGAAGGCGGAAAAATCGCCACAGGTCGTGTCCACGTCTGTTGGACGTGACAATCACTGTAGGATTTCGCAGACAGTTTACGTGGGTTGGGTTCGTGAGGTACGACCGGCTTGTGGCCGTGGTGCACTGAAAGCGCGAGTTGGGTGGGAAGACTTATTGTTATTTCTTCTCTTTGTGGTTGTTTTTCTTTTCAGATGAGAGTCTGGGTCTCAGAGTGGTGTGGCTGTGGAGACGATGGTTGAACACACGTCTTCTGTCCCAACTCCAACTCAACCACCAGCAGAATCTGCGTTCTTACTGAGGGTGTTCAACGAAAAAAAAAAAAAAAAAGAACAAAAAAGAAAACGCAAATCAATTGGAAAAGTTCCTGTCTCAATTCAGGTCGTCTCGACGTGGAAAAAAATGCAACACAAAACACAACAGGGAACGATTTGGAGTATTGTTGTGTGTATGGCGCGTTCCTGCCGTCGAACGCAATGCAAAAATATCCTTCCGCGAAGCGACGCAGGAAGAGGTGAAAAAGGAAACAATGACAGGAAGATGGATGAAGCCCTGAGCAAACCGCGGGACTGGGGGGATCCAGGAGGGGTCGAGGTGACGGGTACGCCCCAAGAGGAGGAGGCGCAGAAGGAGCAGGGGCAAGAAGAGGAACAGGCAGCTTTTTCTCCAGCACGGCACCACAAAAATCGTAGGTGACTTGACCAACGGACTCAGAGAGGCAAGGGGGTCCGAATTGCCCGAACACGCTTCCCCACTATTTTCGAGTCTGAGGGCTGGACGCTGGCCGAGACCGATATCGACCTCCCATGGGCAAAGGAAGAGGAGAAACCTGGGGTGGGCCGGCAGGTCCTTGGGACCCTCTGGACCCGAATCTTGGGTCCGTCGTTATCATTGTTGTGATTAAACCTGTGTACTCAGCTGTGTCTGGTTTTGACCACGGACCTCAGCCATTGTTTGACATTGAACAGATAAAACTGTGAGTTCAACTGGGTTAATTAATCAAAATTAATTAGAATCTCGACTGATTAGTATCTGCAGGGTCAGATAGACAAGCGCGCACGGATTATTTTCGGTTTCGCCTGTGTGTTGAACGAGGCTGTTGCACAAACAACTCATCAGGCTTATGACGCAACGCGTGAATCTATCTGACGTCATCGCCACGTGACGCCGACGTCGACGACAAGCGCTTTTGGGAGAATATCTGTAGTCCCTGTTTTGGTGCATAATGTTTTTTCTTGTTCGTTGAGAATTTTTTTTTGAACGAATAATTCATAGCCTACTCTCGTATCAAATACGTAGCCCCCGCACGATCATAAATAAAAAATCTCAATAATGGTTTTCCACAATGGGTCACGATAAAATCGAGCTGTTCTTTTGAGCAGAGGCCATTGAGCCACCACACACTGGAAACCCAAGTCGCACAGGAAAACACAATTGATTTTGTATCCGCGACAAACAACAATGAACAATGCGTGAGCACAAAGGATGCGAGCCGTGACGCATCCGGCGAAAAAAACCCCTCCAAACACGTCTCGATTTTCGTCAGACCCAGATAATTTTTCCAACGGAGATCTCGTTCTCGAACATCAGGTTCTCTTCTCGCGACCCGCGTGGCTGTCCATGTGACGCCTCAGGTTCATCTTCCTCACGATTTCGACAAAAAACACACAAAAAAATGATTTCAAAATTTGACCCTGGGCGTCGAATGCACTCAGGAAATTGGCTTTTGGGATGTTGTGGTGATTTTATGTTGGCAATAAGAAAAAAGCTGTGGATAACTTTTGCGAACTTAGTTTGTCTGCTGTTAGTGCGAAAGAAAAATCACCCACGGATCCACTTTGGGTCTGTTGCCTGTTGTGTCAGGTTGTTCTAATTGAGGCACAGAGCAAAGACAAAGACCACTCCACCAGTGGTGAAACCTTGGCGAATCTGACCAGAAAGACACACAGGAAACTGCATTGAGCAAGGCAATCTGCTTGAACGTTGGTGCACAGAGAGGAAACGCAGACCCAAATCGAACAGCGTTTCCAATTGTGGAAGCACCAGTTATGTGCTTACAGATGGCGCTCGACACGAAGCGACTCCCGCTGCGGAGGACCCAGGGCACAGGCCCCAGACCCCTTGACCCCCGAGAAAAAAGCAACCTGAACATTTTGTTCCGCCGTCACGAAAGGTTGTCATTTTTACTTGTCAAAATTTTCGCCCAGGTGGAAGAAGAAAATTTCTTCATTTTCAAAAGTTTTGTTTTCCAACTTTTGTCGATGTCACGTCTCCAAAGGCTTCGACCCGCTGACCAGAACAAGGCTCCGCCCGCGGTCCCTCTACCCCCCCTCCCGGGCGGGGCGCGTGATGCCGCCCTCCTGAGCGGCGCGGGGCGGCAGCTGCGGGCTGCGTGACTCCACAGCGCTGGGCCCTGTGGATCAATGCTGAGTCGTGCGGTCCAAAGCCCACGACCAAAAGGCAGATCCAGGGATCGGGGGACAGGGCACCCTGATGCCTGAAATATCAGCGCAGGCCTCAAAATGTTCTGTCCTGTCCACGTAGAAATCGTTTCAAATTGAAGTGTGGCCCCGCTTAGAGCAGATCCTGGATCCGTCCTGCCGGACGAAACACTCTCGACTTATCTTGGTCGTCGGTTCGGGGATTACGACCAGGGGAGGAAAGGTCCCTGCTTCCTCTTCTTTCAAACGTTTGCTGTCAACGACAAGTCGAAAGGCTGGAAATAGACCTTGCGGATCCAGTAGACCCAAGAATTCGGTTGAAGGGTCGTGCCGGTGACAAAAGCACATCTGGCTCACCTTGATAATGGTAGACAGGACAAAGGGGCTCTCTCGGCGCAACGTAGTCTTCACGTCGTACAACGTTGCATCAACATACGTGACGCGTGCGCGTGTGACATATCGGCAGGTTTTCCTTTACCCCATCCCACGCCAATCTAAACAGGATTTTGATTCTTTTTTGTTGACGCAAAAATTTTGCTGAGAACGTTTGTGACGAAAATTTGCGTGACATCGGACGACACTTTATGTTATGAAGACAAATTCAGGAAAATCAAGCCGTTTTTCAATTTCAAGGTCGGTTGGCAGAAGGATGCAAATCGTTGCATGTTGCGTGGCGACGTGTCCTCCAATTGTCATTTCACACCACGTCTTCAAACCAACAGGGAATCTAATATTATTTTTCAGCGTTGTTCATGAATATCAAGTAGAACAAAAGGAAATTAGAGGGAAAATGCGCGAAGCAGGAACTACCAGTGGGAGAGTGAGAGGGCTGTGACAGGTACCGTACGTGTCCGTGGGAGAACGTGCGTGATGATGTATCACCACACATATGCACATTTTGAGAAGATCAGTAGAACCTTTCATCTGTCATTAGGCTTCAATTTCCACGCCTCCGTCACATCTGAGTGTGTATGTTCACTGCTGGACTGGCTGAATCCGGTTCAAACTTGTGAGTTTGACTCCCCAGGTCACTGGCGGTTGCAAGCTGCCAGTTGTGTGTGTCCGCTTGCGTAACATCTGAGTGTGTTTACTTGTTTGCTGCACAATCTGGTTGGATCCAGTTCAAGTCAGTTTGACCCCCCCAACTGGTTCGCCCAGGTTGCTGTGTGTCCGCTTACGTAACATCTGAGTGTGTTTACTTGTTTGCTGCACAATATGGCTGGATCCAGTTCATTACTTTGACCCCCGCCCCCAGTTCACCCAAGCACGCTGGCGCTTGCTAGGTCCACTGTTTGCCACTTCCAAGTGTTTACTGCATGCTGTCCAGTTCAAACTGAAACATCAGACAAGAAAGGCACTGGATGAGCTTCTCTCACCCACGCCGTGCTTTGCTTTGGTAGAAAAAGAAAAACAACCTTCCTTCTTTATCAGCCATTTATCGAAGGAGAGCAGAGATGCCCCTGCAGTTTGTAGCGGAGAAAACGATTCCACCAGACCGAGGGGGAGTGGGAGTTTCATGTCAAATTTTGACCCGCGGGAAGGGGGGGGATGCGCTGGCCAGAGTATTTGCGACAGCCGTGGCGAACTGGAGAACTTTTAAGTCGATCTTGTTCTGTCGTGTGTTAAATTGATTGGATTTTCTGTCCTTTCCGAGTGAAACCATACAAGTTTTTGCTTCGGTGTCTTGTGGAACAGGCAGTGAGACTGCAAACCGATGAAGGAATCAGGTTATCTGGGCTGAAGGTATTTGTCAAATTGTTTCCGCACGTAATCCGCAGAAGTTTTGTTTTGGCGTCTGGACGACGTGTCAACGAGACTGGAAAACAAATCAATCAGAAACAATTAAAGTGAGACCAACGACCGAGCGATCAAGGAAGATCCGGAGCTTGGGATAAGGACCTTGGATTGGCAGTCTATCATGGATTCACCTCACCGGTCTCCTGGGGTGGGGCGGTGGTCAGGACCAACCAATCCACAACACATTTCCATGTGCGACACACAGTGTGTTCTGCATGTGAGTTGTGGAAGGCCCTGAATGGTCACCACTGATATGCGTTCCGTGCGAAGCCCCATTTGCCAGATCTATCAGTGGAACAAACAACCCAGCCTGCTTTGAGTGACCTTTTCTCACTGCCACAGCAATTGGGGGCCGCAGGCGGACGACTGCACGGATTTGTCAAAACTCGCTATTGTCCCTCGGTCTTTGTGACTGTCCATCGGAATTCCACAACAGGAAAACGATGCCCGTTTTTTGATCAATCGAGCCCCAAAAAGGTTCACGCCTGCAGTGTTTTGTGAAAAAAATGTCACAAGTCATTCACCTACGAATTCTAATTTGGCCTGTTGGTTTGAAACGCAAGATCTGCGGTAGGAGGATGAAACCCTTCATCTGCAATAAGCACATCATAACTCGCCCGCGGGAAACCTGCAAAGTGATGACAGACACACGGCTCATTGGTGATGAGTGCTGAGAAGCTACGACCTCAAATATTCTGCAAAAACTATGTTGAAAAAATTCAACGTCTGGATACCGAACGGAAACGTGGTGGCCATGTGCGCCCAATGCACCTCGGCGTGACGCAGTGAGCTCATGCAGCCTGCAGTGCGTTCGGCGCGTAAACACACACACACACACACACACACACACACACACACGCACTCGGGCGGCGGATGTCCTCCAACATCTCGACTACGCCCTTGAACTGTCCGTCTGTCTCTCCTGTACTCAAGTTTGGCGATGCAAACACCCGCAACCGTCAAAAAGTTCAAAAGTAGAATCTGTCCTTCGTTGCATTTGTGTCGCAACAGAGAAGTCTCTCGGAGCCCGTGCTCAACCAGCCCCAGGAGTTTGGAGTTCACCTCTGCTTGAGTGGCACGCCTGTTGTTCCTGTGTAGCGCTGGAGCTGAGACGGGTTGTCCTGACCACGCGTGCGCAAGCGCGTCTGCTGTGTGGGATTAAGCTGATCAGGAACCGTGACAGATGTGACAATCTAACGTGTCTGTCCCAGACTAGGTTTCCTCATGCACGTTTGACGCGTCTTCACCTGGATACGTCAAAGTTGGAGACAAACACCAGCGCACAGGCCGCGGCCTTCAACGAAGTGCAATTGCAGGCACGGCGTAGCAATCTGCGCGAAAGAGACTTCAAACGTTTCTCTCAGGAGAGCCATGGGCGCAAGCGGCTCAAAGGACAATTTTTCACGTTGGACAACAGCACCATTTTAATGGGAAGCAGCTGAAACGTCTTGATTTTGACTGTGGAAAGTTCACGGTCTGTTTCTTTCGCACAATACGTGTTGTGTCCCTGCCCCTGGCTGCGAAGCGGAGTGAACGCACTGGGATCCTGTCCCGAGGGTCAGGTCCCTGCCACCCAGGACTCGTTGTGCCGGTGTCTGTGACCTCAATGCAAACGAAAAACGGTTTCAAATCGATTGAAAACACGGAAACCCCCAGCTTATGCAAGCATGACTTCGCGATCTTAGATAACGTTGGTGCAGGCGATCTTCTTTCGCAACACACATCAGCGTCACAGCGCTCCTTGTTGTGGTAATGGTGTGGGTGAGTCGCATCACTGACTGCATTGTCACACAGTACAAAAGAGCCTGGTGATACGACGTATACTGTCCAAGAATGATGTCCATTGCAAGAGCTGATGTCTGAGCGCATGTTATGACAAGCTGAGTACGATGCAAATTCCCAGCAGGTCCATTTGCCACACCCACAAGCGCAGAATGTTCCAAGGTATGTCTTGTGGTGTTTGCGGTTTCCGTATCCGTATCCGGGAAAAAGAACGAAAAGGTCAGACTCCGAGAGAACGCTGCCATCTGATGCCAAAGCATGATGGAAAGGTTGGTCCCCCAATTCTGAACGCAAAAAATGAACGATAATGGTCAGAGTCGTCTGTAAATGGCTGCAAAATTCCTCCCGTGAGCAACTTGAAATGCCTGAACAGCTTTTTGGTCCAGTTTGCAAATTGGATTCCACAAAAGGGTCATTATTTTCCATTGCTGAGTTTTGGTTCAGGTCTGTTTGGCGCATTTGACTGTCTGCGGCGCAAACGAGCGACTCTCGGGACCACAGCGTGGAATTTAACGAGTCAGGGGCGATTGATGCATGTGGCGCAGGGGTGGCGCCACTTCCATGTCGCGAATCTGACAGATTGAACAGGTCAAGCAGGAGTGTTGATCATGACCCATGTTCTCTGCATTTCGCCACGTCTCTTGCTCCGTCTCCCAAACCTACGGATCAACCTCGTGCCTTCCAGCAAAACAAGCCACACGACAAACTGGGGGTCTGCCCGAGCACTTGCCTGAGTCCCCGGGGCCCATATTTCACACGGAGTGTGTGTCGTGGATTGCGTTCCTGCACAGGTCAACGCAACGGACGTAAAATCAGCGATATGCGTTGCGTTTCTGGCACCAATCGACAGGTGCAGACTCAATCAACACAGTGGTGAGGTTCAGCATGGCTTAATATCACACGTGCGGTGTCCCAATTGATAGATCGGTGACACAGATGACCAAATTTGCATCACATGAGCAGTTGAGAACCAATGACAAGATACCAAATGGTGTCTTTATCACCAATCTGGCAATTGGGGCACGTCAGAAAATGAGCGGACGTATTTGCTGAACCTCCGTAGTGACAGTGCCTCCGCACGTGTGCAAAGTCGCAACGCTTTGACGCACGCAGTGTGAAACAGGCCTTGACCACTCGCGGTCAGTTTATTTGTCGTTGCCCAAATTAACGGGCGTTGCGGGCTCCCGCGGTGTTTTCTCGCATTAGTAAATCCGGAAGTGTTGGTTCTGTGGGACTCAGGGCTGATGAATATTGCCGACTCAAGCTCAGGTCTGCCATTACATGCTGGACGTGCATTTGTACGAGTGCCTGTTGTGTGCGCAGTGTAATTGTCCTTCAGAAGAACAGGCAGGCAGAGAGGCAAAACCGCTTCAAGTGTTCCATTGACGCACAATGCATTTACCACCACGATCAGCGAGTGCTTTTTGGCTTCCTTGCAAAAGTGTGCGAATGCAGACTTTGTCCTCACAAGTACTTGCAAGTACAAGTCGGTCCTTGGCTGGTCACCTGCGTTCTCCCCTCGGACCAGAATGCAGGAGAAAACGTGGACCAGGCTGTGTGGCCTGATACGGTGGTTTTGACTTTCGGACGCAATGCTTGAATGTTCGAGCAAATGGGGAAACTTTCTTGCACTGCAGGCGGAGGAGGCCTCGAGTCCCCACCCCCGACACATCACCTGCAGACAACTGTTGATGCCTTTCCCCGAGACTCTACTGTTTGTCCGTTGTCTTTGCGTTCAGAATTACGCCTGCCAGGTTCTTCTCAAATAATTTCCCTCGGGGGTCGGGTCGGGTCGGGGCGGAGCGGGCGGGGGCGGGGCGGGCGGGGGAGGGAGGGGCGGGCGGGGAGGAGCGGGCGGGCGGGGGCGGAGCGGGGGAGGGAGGGGCAGACGGGGGCGGAGGGTCGGATCCAGGTCCGTGCCAGATGAGGGTTTTGCATCTTGTTGTGCGACCCGTCCACGTTTCTGTCACCTGGATCTTGATTCACAACTGCGTGGCGTCTTTACAAATCGAATGAGCCCAGCCACCAACTGCTGACGCGCACGCAGCTTCAGGCGTCCAGTGTGAAGCAGACCTGAGGCCCGGGGCAGATGAGGTCAATTGACATCCACTCTCCGGTGCAAATTGAAAATGAAATGCAGTTTTGAACTGGCCCTTGAGACGCAACAACTTCTTCGTCTCGTGATGAAGAACTTTTCAAGTGTATTTGGCAGCAACAGTGTGCCAGAACGTTCTGGCAATTCGAAAAAAAGAAACAGAGACTGTCTTTCTTCCTTGGAGGACCCCAGAGGAAAACGATGCGAACGTGGTGCATTGGAACCCAACTCCGCTCGTGAAACATGCCATTCAGGACTTCAGGGCTGACAGAGGATACCACACGTCTCTGTGCAATTTGTTGAGAGAGCGTGTTATTCGTAACTGAGCACGAGATGAGGGCTCGGTTGGGTTGTTAGCGGTTGTTTAGAGACAGAGCATTGCCCTGTTAATTGGCGCAGAAACGTTTGAGGTTGTTGAACTCTTGTGCCTTACATTTTGCTCAAGTTGATACTTGCCGTATTCACCCAGGTACAAGACACGCCCAACGTTGGCCTTGATCAGCGGGAATCGAGGTACGTTAGAGGTAAACAATGGGAGCAAGGAGGTGATCATCTCCTTGCTCCCATTGTTTACCAAACATAAGGCCCCTGCTGTGCCATTGTCTGAGTTCTTGTAGATTATCAAGTAATCTACTGTTTTGCAAGTACACTGATGTCAAAGCATTTAAGTCTTCTGTGTTAAATGGTTTGTTATGGCTGCACTGGGCTAACAGTAGAATTACTGAAAAGGAATCTAATGTAAAGAACAAAGAGGATGGCACAGACGGGGCCTTATGTCCATTGACACAACAATAATATTGTTCCCACGTTACATTGCACCCTTCGTTGGGTGCAAGCGTTTTGGGTGAAAAGACTTACGCGTAGAAAATGTCGTGGATTCCATAACTACATGTACCGTACTTACCAGTGCCCTGGATACAACCTCGAACCAGTCCATACGTGTCCACCGTTTACATCGGAGAAAATCACTTCCGTTTGGAAACAAACGCTTTGAGGCAGCGCCGAGACAAGTCATTTCCTTTGACACAGATTCACATTGTTGGGCGCTGAGCCGTATTTCCTACCTGCTTTTTCAATTATGCATCAGAAATCAGCCCGTGGCGAGGTGAACCAGTCTGTTCGAGGACAGGACTGGTCGATTCGGTCAGGGTTTGTTTGTCATGACTGGGTTGACAGAGATCCTGCTGATTTTCACACGCGCACGGTCTATGCAAAGAAGTGTCCGCTTGTCTACACTCCGGAACAAGAGGTTGTTTTGTCTCTTTTTGCGGGGGTGTACGAGTACACGCAAGGAACACAGACAATCACGACCAGTTCGTGCACTGCAAGAATGTGGCCGCGTTTTCAAACTTTAAACTGCGTACAAATATTATGGGATCTTCAGGCCATTCTGCGCAATTTTCAACGAGCCTGAGGCATTCATTGCGTTGGAATTTCAATGAGTATTCAAAACTGACAAGATTGGCTTTGTGCTGGCTCTGCAAAGCAGGTGAGTTGCTGGAGGGTGAATTGTAAAGAGATCCAGCCAATTCAGCCTGTGCAATTTGTAATGTTCATTTGCAACAAGTACGGATTTCTTCACTCTGTTTGTTTGTCCTTCGTCAAAAATCATGACATTCTCTGGCGAGGACGACAACGGGCAGGTACAGGTTCCCCGGCCCAATCGTGCTACAGGCAAAAACAAACCCAAGATCGACGCTTACAGTGCAAATCAGGGTTGAAATTTTCGGTTCCGCTGCCCTGCGCAGCGTCGCTCTGACGTCACAAACAGCGTCGCGACGCCCACCCGGCAGGGTCACGTGTTCTCGCTGCTTCCGCCCAGGTTCGACTCCCGGCTAGGCCTGAGGCGTTGTGTTTCCAGGTCTCCGTGGGGAGTTTCACATGGAAACACGAAAATGGCAGAAACTTGCAAGATGAGATGAAGCAGCACGTTCTGTTTCTCTGTCTCTGTTTTGGAACGTCAAGCCACGACCAAGACACACCAGACTGAAAAGAACAGAACCTAAGCTGTCACACTTCGGTCGAACGAAGTGTATCCATCAAAAGGGCGAAAACCAGCTTCGTGCGCATGCGTCACATCATTCTCAGCCAGTGTCGGTCAAGCAACGGTCACCAAGGCTCTGGGACCAGCTCTGAGACTCTGGGTCATCGGCCGGAAACGCCTTTTTTCCTTGTTCTTTGTGCCCGTCCAGGGAGAATTGTACAGGTCAAGGCAGCGGCAAAAATCCAGCTTAATTGGCAGTATTACTCCGTGTAACAAAGCCTCTTATGGACGCCGCAGAAGGGGATGAAATGGCGGATCCAGGCACCCTTGAGCCAAAGACGCTCTCATGACCTGGAAAATGTCCCCTTCCTACATGAAGTGAAACGCACAAGTTGAGAGCAAGGCCAATCCCTTGACCAGCCAGTTTTAGCAACCACTAGATCTAACTGTCATTCTGTGCGGTGCCCCAAGTGCCAGGTCAGTGGCGAAAAGAGCCAATGTCAAGTACATCGCCACGCTAACTGTGTCTCCATGAAATCTCGCAATAGGGACACCCGTGCAGGCGGAGTACTGCACGGATCTGCGTGAAGGCGTGAAATCTCCACTGCGTGTGTAACGTCCATGTTTGACGCAGTCCTGCTCACACTGGATATGCTGCAGAGAACCCGATAATTAGAAGGTCAAGCGTTCCACTGAGACCTGACATTTGTCCACAATTGACACCCACGCAACAATTGCCTGGATGATACAGATCACGTTGCAAGACATGTTTTTTTCCACGACAATTTCAATTGAGAGCAACAATGCGGAAAAGTGCACAAATTGTTGTTTTTTTCTTTTGTTTGTCCCGTCTCTGCCAATGCACCCCAATTGCCACACCACTGGCACAGACAACCAAACGTCAAGAGACAACCAATGGTAGGCAATCAGATTCGGTCATTTTTGAAATTTCGGTGGCGACTACGTACGGCACCGCTCGAATGAAACTTCAGGCCGGCCGAACCTCCACAATCAAGCACATTTGCTCTCACGAACCCCGTGTGTGTCCCGCCGATGAATACTTCTCTGGCGGACCCAGGGCCCCCTCCCACCCCCCACCCCCGAAAAACTACCTTCGTGCCTGACGCACGTAAAAATAACTTTTCTCTTGATTTGGAGTTTTCGAAGGTCAGCCGCTGGTTAAAAACCGAGGTCGGTTCCCTCCGGCTGCAGAAGCACTGGTGACGCTCCCCACACCGCACCGTGCAGGGAGACAAACAAGATGTGAGGTGTTCTTTGAGAGACCTGCATCAAAAGCTGTCTGGATCAAATAAAGTGTAATTTGGGAAAAAGAACCAGACAATAGGGGAAAGTTGTTTTTTGAGTCCATCAAAGACCAGTGAAAGAGACAGCGAATTCTTTTGACTCGCTTTGTGGCTCCCCTCTTGATCTATTTTGAATCAGTTTGAAGATTCGCTTCACACAGCGCCACCTAATTTGGCGGAAAGCATCTTTTCTCAGTTTCTAAACAACCTTCACCACAAACAACTTCACAACTTTGGACCTACAGCGGATGCGTCAATGTGTCCTTGTCCAAAAAATAGCTCCATGGAGCTCGCGGTGATTTGAGGAAATTCTGATTTCGCTCACTCTGATTTCACTCACTCTGATTTCACTCACTCAGATTTCACTCACTCTGATTTCACTCAGTCTGATTTTGCTCACTCTGATTTTGCTCACTCCAATCTTGGTTACTTTTTTGTCAAAAAATTCTTACTTTTTTCACTTAATATTCACAACTTGGGAACTCATTTGGTACACACCCAAATGGATCAAATTTGACCAAATGGAACTTTTACACATTGTTTCAGAACAATATCCACATATAACCAAAATAATTGCCCAATATCCATTTTAAATTTTTTATCAAAAAATGACTTTTCAACCCTAACTTTAGGCCCACCTAAAAACCATTTAAAAATTTTCAAAAATCAAAAATCAAATGTTACCACTCAAACCCCCATAC
>JAAUXT010146923.1_pt1 | contig 15156 bp, 13 predicted proteins | sample 7278171 | NCBI WGS metagenome assembly JAAUXT01 (sample SAMN14350112, study PRJNA611818) | marine sediment metagenome | isolation source: surface marine sediment (1.8m) | place: French Polynesia: Moorea | collected 2018-08 | reverse complement strand
CTCACGTTTGCGGGAGTGTGGTTCTCTGGGCCGGGGGTGTTTGGTTGTGTGTGCCCGCGCGCCCGCGCGCGCGCGGGGGGGGGAGGCAGAACAGGGTTCTTTGAAAAGTTGAGCGGGAGGAGACAAAACAACCAAATGGATTTGCTGAAGCAATGCAACGAACAGTCGGTTTCGCACCACCACCACTCTGGGATATCAAATGAACTATTTGATTTTGTGTGTACCTGCAGGAAATTCCAACAGTACAGTTCAGTTCAGGGCTGGATACGTGTTTGGTATTCTCAAAAGGATGTTTTTGGTATTTTGAAGAGTGAAAATTGATCTTCTTCCACAACCGGAGCCCTGCCTCTTTTGATAATGAGTTTTACAACTTTAAGCTCGAACACACCTTGCATGGATGCACACCCTCCCTTGGTGTTCGTGAAATTTCTGGCAGTGGCCAGTTTGACTTTGGTCGGGGAGGTCGAGTGTTGCAAAGAAATTGTTCTGAAAAGTGGACCAACCAAGAAACAGAAAACAAACCACTTTGAAGAAAAGCTTGTGTGCGAGGCAGTGATTGTGTATCGCTTTCGCTCGATCTCCTCCTGACGAACAAAGTGGAAGTTTGTAAAACAGCGGCGAAGCGGTGTTGTTACATGCTGTTTCTCACCTTGCGGGAGAACTGCTTTAGTCATTAGCCTCATAGTGGAAAATGGAGTGGCTAATATTGGGAATAATCAGGTAATACTTGTTTGACAGACAAGTATTTCCGAGCCGAATGCTTTCTGCTGTAAAGATCTGGCACTGAAACGTCTGCGAGCGTACACACATCACTTCGGCAGGAAGTTTGTTGAGCTCAATTGACAACTGACTGATGGACTTATCGTTGACGTTCTTTCAGATAACGACTAGCGGCACAACCACGGAACCAGTTCAAGTACTCACGATGGACACGACGAACAGCACAGTTCACCAGAACGGGGGCAGCCACTCGCCCATATCCACGGGCACGACGGCCGAAGACAGCAAGACAAACCTGATCGTCAACTACCTGCCCCAGGGCATGACGCAAGAGGAGATCAGGTCCCTCTTCTCCAGTCTCGGTGAAGTGGAAAGTTGCAAGCTCATCAGGGACAAAACTACAGGTACATGTTTTTTGCAACTTTCAGGGATTGCTTTCGGCACCAACATGAATCAGAAAACCTCGTCTGCACTTGGCTGGCCGACACATGCGCTTTTAGCCAGCCTCTCTGCAATCTTTATGCGAATACACCGACCTTGACGCTCTTGCCGTTGCGCCAGTGCGTAAAACAATCGTAAATTAGATTCAACCATCTGATACCACTGCTGGGATTCCGATTACTCCTTGGCTCTAATTTTCACGTTGGGTACGTGGCTGGATTTAGAGCAAATAAGGCGTACGAGGCCACTTCTACGTGGTAGAAGGCTGGTTTTGTTCCAGTTTTTTTGTGCGGGATGCACCAACCGCATTTACTTGGACAGTCAGTCCAGTCATGAAACTGAAACCGTACAGTGAAACACACGCCAGTTGAAAGCCTCGGCATGTGCCTTAATTGTACTTGCACACTCACTTTTGAATGTCTGGTTGACAAAATTTACCCCCTCCCCACGCATACCCACACACTTCTTGGATAGCACGAGTACACCGACCTCACGGGCGCAAATTTATGGAGGACCGCGCGCACACAGACACGCACACGGGTGCAAAGTCAGGAACTAGCAGAACATCCTCCTGAATCCCTGTCTGTGTCATCTTGGCTCCTGTAGAACGAAACTTGAAACAACGGGGGGTATCGAATGGAACGATTTTGACGCACCTCGACGATTGTTCAAAATCAGAAGTGCGCTCAAACGAAAACTGCGACCCTGTGGCATCTTCATTTATCTTGCAGCGGCTCAATCAATTGTTCGTGCAAACGACTCGGGCCCATATGAAGCATGTCAAGGGGTCGGTGAAAAGCATGGAAAATAACGTGGGACATCCAGTGTGTAGTCACATGAAAAAAATTGTGTGCGGGAAAAAATGAGAGAAATCCCTGTGGTCCATTTCATTGATTTCCCAAGGCTAAGAACAATTATGGTGGAAGCTGCCATATCTCGTTAAATGCATTGTGTTTCTCAGCGTTGACGTTTTGTGCAGTGTTGGCTGAACTCGATGCATTAGCAACCGTAACCAATAGAATCGTGATTTTATTGACATTCCTGGAGCGCATTGCGTGTGCTTCTTATGGGAAAAGCTGCTGGTAATCCTGTCGATAAGCGAACCAAGTAGGTCGCTTCGGTTGTCAGGTTGTTTAGCGGGGCGACGTAAGTGGCAGGTTAACTCCCTACATCCAAGGAAAAGGAGCAACCTTGAGGGATAAGCTCCTTCAGTGTCATCAAGAAGGTGCAGTTGCATTGCCGCGGACACGAAAAGTTTGCTTGTGCCTCAAACTCAAGCCACGTTGTTCTGTCTTCCATCCATCAACTTATGAGATTGTAATTCAAAAACAGTGCAGTGTGCAGCACCAATTGTGACGTGGATGCGTACAGATTTCCAGCCGGGAAAGACAAGGTTCCCACTCGGCCTGCAAAAGCTGCACATTTGAGGCAGGGTTCCCACCAGTCAGGGGGAAATCTGACAAGTTCCTCAAGTCAGGGATAAACCGCGTTCAAGTTAGGGGGAAATAATTTTTACCGGAAAAATTCAAGTCGATGGGGTTGAGGATTAAGAGACAAACGGGAACCTGCACAAGAACTTCCGACATTCATCCGGTGCCCAATGTGCGCACAAACCGTAAACCGGAAGTTTACTTCGAGAAAGAGTTTCTTCAGTTGCGAAGAGAAGCATGAGCGCCTGCCATAAAGCAGGAAGGCTGCTCGCGACCAAACAAGCTCTGTTGAGCAGTCTGTCCCAGTGCTCACAAAGTGTGCTTCATGTCTTCGTTTTACTTTTGCAGCAGGACAAAGTTTGGGCTACGGTTTTGTCAACTACAAGTCCTCGGAATCTGCAGAAAAGGCTATTAGTCAGCTGAATGGACTTCGGCTACAAAACAAAACGATCAAGGTAAGCTTTCAGTAGTGCTGGACTCTACGTTTGGAGATTTTTGTGTGCAAGAGAGCAAGGATCGTTGTTCAAGCCAGACTGACAAGCACGAAGTTGAGGTTGAATTTTCAACGCTGAAGCTTGAGTTTCAAGAAAATTCAAACTACGAACTTGATAATTTTTGTGGCTGGCATGAGTTGCGACAAAATGCTGAAACATTCAAATTGAAGCAAGTGTCGAGAACTTTGTTGCGAGCTAGGAACAAACAACGCTGAAAACACGACCGTGCGAACGACGGGAAGACTTTGCATTCTGCCCTGTCGCATCTTTCCAATGGTGTCACTTGGTTTGTGCTGCTCGAAGGTTTCAGCAGTGGAGAAACCTCGCCGCGCACGATGGCTAAATTTCGTCAGCCTGTGTGTTGTGAACACGCTTTTCGGAAAGATATGCTGGGCACCCTCACCTATCACCCTCCCCCGAATGAAATGAACGTGGGTTCAGGTCGGCTGGGCACTGAGAGACAACACCCTGCAAGCAAAATTTTTGCCCTCCCCTACGGAGACGCCACACACCGTAACTCTCTCCTCCCCCTGGGGGACAAAAAAAAAATCAGGGATCTCCCCGCCCCCCGCCTGGAGCAGCTGGGGCCCTTCTCAGGAAACAACATTTTTTGTGACTTTCCCCTGAAGACACCAACAAGGATGCATATCCTCGTTCTCGAGCGCCGTGTTGTCGGGTCGGCGTGTTTCTACACCGCTGAGAGTTTTTGTTTGCTTGCCACATTTTCGTGAGCATCAAAGTTGAACGTTTCGTGCGTGCCAAGATGGCGTGGCCAACTTGAATTGTTTTGTCCAAATTGAGGTCCGAAGGGCCTTGAAGACTATCACATTTGCGGTTTGGAATTTTGACGCAAGAAATAGAACCAGATCGTGTCGTAAAACTTCGAGCAGTGTCGAGTGAGGAAAATTCAGGTTTCATTTTCACTTGGAAAGAAACCAAACACGGTCTTCGCCAAAGAAACAAAAAGAAAATTGAGATATCGTTCCGTTTGATGTTTGTGCATTTTGCTGTTTTCCAATTAAAATATACTTTTTTAAAACTAACATATCATTTCTATCCCAAGGCACAAGCAGACGATCGCACATATCAATCAACCATTCGTACTCGCGCTTTTTCAAAATAATTTTAATCTACTTTGACCCTTAGCTGGTTAAGATTCAGCCTAAGTTTGGTTTGTTTATTTGACATGTAAAAAGGAAAATTGCAAGGCACAATCGATTGGTGCTGTTTTTTCGAAGTGATGTAAAACTTTTTTTGGAGGTTGTCTCAGTTTTTTGTTGCATAATACTTATGTCTTGTTTATGTTTGTAGGTGTCCTATGCAAGACCTAGCAGTGAAAGCATTAAGGGGGCGAACCTGTACATTAGTGGGCTGCCCAAAACCTTCACACAGTTGGACCTCGAAAACATGTTTAGCTCATGTGGTGTAATTATAAACTCCAGGATTCTGTGTGACCACACAACTGGTAGGCTTATTACCACAATACCTTCTCACACTACACATAGACACACACTTTCCCCTTGCATTGACACCAAGCATTTGACGAGTTCTGCTGAATTAACTGTTTGGTGAAAATGCTTTCTGCTGTCCTAAGAAAGGAACTGCACTTTGATACAGCATGTCCTAACTATTCCTTAAGCTCAGGGTGAACGGTATTACACAGCATGGCATCAGATTTTCTTGTCTAGACGTAGTGTTTTGAGTGTGGTGGAGGTTTTTCTCTTGTTTTTACGGCTGGATTGGTGAATTCTGGCCTTTGTGGGCATGCTGTTCAACTGCAGATCCTTGTGCGCGATCTGAAGGTGCGTCGAGTCATCCTGCTGCTGTGTCTTCGTCAAACAGGTGGAGGCCCCGTTCGCTCGCCGGTCTGGCAGATGAGCCGCGTCTGGTTCTGTTCTACTTGACCAACTTGCACTGACCCATGCATTGCTATCCTTTGTATCCTCCCCCAGGTTTCTTATGCCCGACCCAGTAGTGAAAGCATAAAGGGAGCAAATTTGTATATATGTGGGTTGCCCAAGGGTATGACCCAGCGCGAATTGGAGCAGCTCTTCTCTTCCTCGGGCAGGATAATCACCTCTAGAATACTCTATGATAACAATACAGGTCAGTAGCTTCACGAAGTGAACGGCACGGAAGCACGAAGAAGGAAAATTGTCCTAATTTCTTTCAGATCTGTGTGTTCTTTCAATATTTTGAAAGGGATAAAGTTGATTTTGTGGAACCTGATGGCTTTCAGCATTGTATCTCAATCCAATCTGACCTGTTCGTGTTCTGTTGGTATCTAACCTGTTAGTACCTCACATGATATTCGCATTCGTTCAGGTTCAGTTTGGTTCGGTTCAACATTTGCGTTTAAGAAACCAAAGTTTGCCGTCAATAGGTCTACGTTCATGTTAACTGTGGTGGTTTGCAATCATGAGTATCCACGGCTGCAGTACCGCGCAAACCGTTTTGAGAGGACCAGGGGGGAAGATTTCAGCGAAAATTCCGGGCTCCCAATTCCGCACAACATTGCAGACCTTCCATCATAGAGAAACGGGCATTGACTACATTAACCCTTGCTTTTGTCTTGGTGATCCTGTCGATTCTTGCATGAAAATAGCTGTAGTCGCTTCCTGTTCCCTTTCAGCTCAAAACAGACATCCATAATTCCCCCCATTTACTCGCAGAAAGCGTCAAATTCTGAATGAAAACGAAATTAACATGTCACTTGAATCATTGTGGAGCAGTTTGATTGATTCGCTTGCGCTGCAAGGTAAACATCCCGAATATGGCAGAACAGCATGGATTGTCTGTTGAAGCTGTGTCTCGTATAGATGAAAGCCAAACCCATTTAATCCGCATGATATGTACATTAAGTGTATCCGTTCTTTGAATCTTAGACAAATAGCACAGTACATTCGTCACTCAACTTCAGTGAAATGTTTCTCCTTTGTCAAGTCGCGAACTGAAACTTCGGTTGTGGTTTGGTTGAAATGGCAATGGGATGCATATCTGGGTTAAAAGCAGATAATAACAGTTGGTTTGGATGACGGCAACAATGGCCCAAGGTAAACGGGTGCACTTGTTACGTCGCATCGATAAAAAACATGCAGGACCAGTCAGAAGCACGAAGTTCGCCAGATGTTTTTCTTTCGGAGGAGTGTTTGTGCAGCCATTTGTGCGCTGCTGAAGTTCGAGCCTTCGCAGTCTCATGTCAGCTGCTGTGTGACTTGACACATTATCATGTTGTTCTTTGATCAATACCAACTCTCAAGTGGCCATTTCTTTGTGTCCGCAGCAGTTTTGGTCGATGATTGCGATGCAGTTTTGAAAAAAAAGAAAAAGGCATTGTGGCTTCAGCGAGCGCATTTGCGCACTGTTGAGGGGAAATCTGCGCAGCTTTGACGTGTTCAGTGGAACGACGCGCTTGGCTGTGTCGCTCTTGATTGCTGCTGAATGGCCTTGAATAGCGGGGAGAAAATTTCACAAAGGGCCCCAGCGCGTGTCCTTCAAGATAAAAAGTGCAGTCTGAACAGAGCTGCTTTCAATTTCTTGTGCCCCGAAAGCCTGGAAATCAAAGAACAGCGCGATAAAACCTCAGCTGCTGGGACAAAGAAGCGTCATCACTCATGTTTTGCCATGTTCTGTATCAATATTGCATCAATTGGCGCAAACATGTAAAGTTGGAATGCCATCTGTTCATGGACTCGCATGCACTTCCCGTATCAGTTGTGCATTGTCTGCCTCTTATCATCATGGGAATAATAACTGCAGTTCTTTGTTGAGAGCAGCAGCTGGTCGTCGTTTGGTTCTGAACAAACCTAAATTTTATTTTATAAATTTTTGGCTTCTTGCGGCCAGTTGTCAGAACTGCAGTGCACGATGTTTCCACCAACAATCAGCGGCAGTGCGATTTGGTCAAAGACGCACAAGGGCAAATGGATGACACGAAATTGCATTCCAAATCAGTTCAACCAAGCCACCACCTCTGGTCGCCCCGTTATCGTGATAAATCGAGGCGTCATCAGCATCACAACACTCGCATGCAATATTGTTCCGGCCAACTGATACGTTTGTCGTGTGCACAGGCTGAACTCGCCGCAGTTCACAGAATTTTTGTCCCCGAAACAATCCTGTTCCGTAAATTCAGAGCAAACGTCGCACACGACTTGCGAATCCAAAAGTTAAAATCCAAAATCGACCTTCGTTTTGTCCGACATGTGATTTTGATGAACCGTAACGAAACGTGCGTACACCTCGGACCGCCATGACGGATGAACGCACGTGTTTCTTGGTGATGAACTCTTGTTCTCTTTTGGCAGGTCTTTCCAAAGGCGTTGGCTTCATCAGGTTCGATCAGCGCTCCGAGGCCGAGATGGCCATCAAGCAGCTGAACGGCACGATCCCGGAGGGCGCCACCGAGCCCATCACAGTCAAGTTCGCCAACTCGCCGAGTTCCAACAAGACCCAGCTGCCCATCTCTGCCATGACCCCCTACCTGTCTCCGACTCGGAGGGGATTCCTGGGACCCATACATCATCCTGCTGGCAGGTACGTTGACCAACGTTTGCATGCAGACGGTGGCGCCGTGCACGGGCGGTTTACATCCCCAGTACGCGTCATCTGTCTTTTGACATCGCTTGTTGCACCAACTCCGCTGTCCACACACTTGTATCACCGCCTACAGTTGTCTTCAGTCAAGTGGTGGAGACTCTGAGACAGTTGAAGGCGTGAAAACAGAACGAGGCTTGTCATCAGCTGATTGTTACATGAAAACCATGGTGAAAGGCTGCGAGACTGGCCCCAGCGCCATGTAATGCGGTCAAGTAAGGCGGCCCGCAGCACATCGCTCTTGCACCGCACCGTACATGGAGAGGCCCACGGAAACTCGTTTGCAATTGGCTTCTGAACCTGTAGCTGCTCCCGGGCGGGCGGGCGGCCCGCCGTACAGTGTGCTTGCTGCAGGAAGAAGCAGTTGCAGCCGGTGACATCCTTCTTGAAGTGTCATCCATCAAGTTGCAGGCGAATGTGTCGATAGCCGCCCGCTCATTGTGACAGTACACTGTCCCGGGGCACAGCACTGACGCCGCTATTTTTAGCCGGGCGTCATTAGAACAGTTAAGGTTGCGGGTCCGGTGCACTGCGCGATTCCATTTTCGGAATTTTCCACGCTCGAAAGTAGTTGCAGGAGCCACGCTCTACAGCTCCGTGTCAGGTTGGCACCGATGGTCTGGCGAATCGCTGTATTCATGTCATGGACGGTGATATCCCAAGGTCTCCCTTCACCTGGACATGCCAGCCTCAATCTGCGCGGGCCACCTTTGATGTGCGTTTGGATGCATGACCTGCATACGCAATTGTACTGAAGATTGCCTCAGAGATATTTGAAGAGCGGTGCGCACGGTTTCACTTGTCGCTCTCTGATGTCACACCGGAGCAGCCTTTTCACTGCCACAGATGATTTCGGTTGTCTGCGAGAGTCGTCTGGAACATTCTCGTTGGGAACCAACTGATGTGGCAAATCCAGGATAATTCGATCTTTTTTTACGACTTGACGCGCCGCATGAAACGATTTCGATCGCAACAACTGTCAGGATAAGCAGGTCATTGCAGGCGCTTATTTTCTGATCCAAATTAATTGCACTTGACTTCTAAATTATTCATAGTGGCATGATCGGGAACACAGAGCCATAAATTGTTCGCGGTGGGATTAGCGGGCAGTCCAACATTAAATTTTGTGGCATACTTGGGTCGTCGTCAGTATTCAAGGCCTCGCTGTGCTGTAAAATTTCAATTTGTTCGCTTTGAGTTTTCCAAGAATCGCACATTTTGCTGCGAAGGGAAAAGCTGTGTTCATGTAGCTTCGAGTTGGCCTCCTGTGTGGCGCCCGGTTGCTAAGGAACAATCGGATGCTCAAAACTAAATCCAGTCATTAATCTCTTGTCATATTCCTGGGAGGCAGTTGTGATATGATCTGCGCGGTGCTCAGATGCTTTGTAATTTAGTCTGGGTTATTTGCCTTTGGTGTGAAGCAGTTCAGATTATCTGGGTCCCATCCTCCTGATTGGGAGTTGTCACTGTGAGGGGAAGGGCTGCAGAATTCCAGAAGACGCAACCAAGTTCTGTGCAAATTTGGCTTGAGTGGGCTGCGTCTTGCACGTCACTTCTCCCCAACAGGGGCGCCTGTTTGAGCGGGGTGTTTATCAAGTTCCAGTCCACCCAATTTGACTTCCCTGTTTCTTCAGTTTGGTGCCAACATTATTTGTTGTGACATGCAAGATTTTCAAGTGCGTCCTTGGAGCGGCCCGTGTTACGCACTGACAACAGGTCGAGGCATTTTGGGGGGTAGGACCCACTGATACCCCACCCCAGACCTTCCTCAGCTGGGATAGGTCCTGCCCACCAAGGCCCTTTTTGGCCAGGGTGGGTCCCCGTGTGCTTGCAACGTGCCTGTGACGCATTCAGAGCTCTCTGCTTTCTTGTTATTCGCAATGGTCGTTTAGAATTCCGAAAAAAATATTTTAGCAGACACACCTCTGTGCCGATATTTGATATTTGATGCATGGTTGATGGCTACCGAGTGACGATTGCGCCCTTGCCAACGCAAATTTTCGGTGGTGATCGGGATGAGGGTGGGGGCAGAATGGGAAAAATCTCCCCGTGATTATGTGAAGGCGTTGTGAACCACCCGCCACTCTTTAGACAGGAAACAAATGGAATGTGGTTTTTGTGTTTGTCTTTGCAGTTCTCAGTATCGTTTCTCACCCCTGGAAGGTGGACTTGTCCCCAACACGCTGCTGTCTGGTAATGCTATCAACGGCGCTGGCTGGTGCATTTTCGTGTACAACCTGGCTCCCGAAACGGAGGAGAACGTCCTCTGGCAGCTGTTCGGTCCTTTCGGAGCCGTGCAGAGCGTCAAGGTGATCCGCGACTTCCAGACCCAGAAGTGTAAGGGATTTGGCTTTGTTACCATGACAAACTATGACGAGTCTCTGATGGCCATTCAGTCTCTCAATGGCTACACCCTTGGAAACCGAGTGTTACAAGTCTCGTTCAAGACCAACAACCGCAAGTCATAGAAGCCGCGTTCTGTGGTCTGCGGCTTGCTGCAGAACAGGTCGCACGTCTAAAGCTTTAGGGACACTCACTTTGTGGGGACATGTCAGATGATTGATACACGAACATGACAAAAACTCAAAATGCAACTAGTCAATAACCATACGATGAATGGATCTGAATGTAGGAGTGTATTCATGATGCGTGTAGACGCCACTTATCGATCTGTCTTAACGTGATCATCGAAATAGCGATTAGCGCGCGCAAGTGGAGCGTGGACGCCTGGCGACCACGACGCGGGGCTTGTCGATTTGCCAGCAGAGGACGAATTTCTCCGTCAGAGCGAAAGTTGTCGTAGCGGTACGATGTGTTCATGTCAAGACGATTGCTACGGAGCTGTAAATGTCTAATGCTTACTGTGGCCAGATTCCACACAGCAAATTTAACAGCGTAACTTTACATTGGTCCCGTTTATATTCTGTTAGAGCTATTTTAGAAGTATATTTGTGTTCTTGCGCATAATTTATTCGTAAGGAACTTCGACTATCGATGTACATGATGGATACAATTATTTATTATGATTGCCATTTGACCAGTTTATTTGATGGTAGGGTACTACGAGAGCGTACTGTACCATGACGATTTGCCATATTCGAGAGATGTCTTTCGTACAGATAAGATTACGAACTAACTTGGATCATTTTCTGGTCATCTTTCGAGGACTTCGTTTCCTTTGTGAGAAAACAGCTCTGTATTGTAGCCACTCACTGTTGCCGTAACTTGCTCACTTCAATTTCTTCATTTGTGAATTATCTCAGCAAACTACTCTTCGGTTGGTGTTCTTTTCTTTTCAGTAAAGTACGAAGCAATGACGAGGCGTCAATATTATCGTTCAGTTTCTTGGATTTCCATCTTTCAGTTTGTTTCATTCTTCATTATGTGGTGAACTATTAAATTTTATTTGTGTCATGCTACTTCCGTTGCTTTGTCTTTATTTCTCATCGTTATTCTCCCGTACACACGTGAAGAGTCCGTACGTTTTCTTGCAGTACATTACTTTTCAGTAGCAGTCGTGTAAATGTTTAGTTTATTTATTAATACTAACATGGACAACGAGTTAGTTAGCACCACTAATGACATTTACTAAATATATGCTTTGTTTATATGATTGCTGTCTGTTATGATCACATTGTGTTCGGGTGACATGATGCCGGCGATTAGAACCTGATCCACGGCTGTCTTGCATCAATGATTCATAACTTTGAGTTGTCTTGGTTGCATTTGGGGGTCCCTTGACTTTCTGTTGGTTTTGAATTGGTCTCAGATTAAATTTGCGTGTGATGGAAAGCATACAACGAGAAAAGGTCATTCTAGCAGCGAAACACCTTCTGCAGTGGTCATTACATTTACTCAGCATTGGACGTTGAAGCGTGTGCCATCTCATTCCACGTAGGTGAGTTACTGAAAAAAAACTAGGTGATATGTATACGAAACCTTATTGCTACTTCCATTGACACAAACATCGATGCAGAAGAAACTATTTTTGTACGAAGGACTAGGTCTACAGTAACGAGGAGAACGGGAACTTAAGCTTCGAAAGGGGGTTTGTACCTAGAGTTGAATAGGATTATTGACTCAAAAATTGGCTGGGGAGCATGCCAACCTCGAGTTCTTCCATTGTACACATGCAGAATTTCTATCGAAAGACAATTTTCATACAATTCCCTGAATGGTCACACACTACGGTGATTCTTGTACATATACATTGCGTAATCAAACATAGACGACCACGATTTGATAAAATTTTACATTGTAATAAAACTAATAACCTCAAAGGTTTTTTGAACGCAACAGAATTTAAAACAATTGAAATGAACTTTTCGAATGATTCAGATGTCTGCGCCTGGTCTCGTTTACATGCAAATGTTTGACTACAATTGAGACACATTCCTAAAAGTTAAGCTCGAGCTGATGTAGTTCCATAGGATAGTGCGGAGTAGCTTTTGTAGAGCTTTGTGCACTCTAAAATGTCCTCCAGATGTAAAGCTTGTTCGGTTGGAGGCTTCATTTGGTTTCGGAATTCAGTTTCTACAAAACGAAACTGCAAACACTGAGAAAAACCCAAGGGATCAAATGCACATTGCACAATTGATAGGAATTATGAGGTATTCTACAGTTTATAAGAAAAATTATCAGTTGAAAAATTACAAAGTGGTTTTCCTTTTGTGGAAGTTGTTCCTGAAATATGGTTGTTTGTTGTTACATAAATGTACTGTTGAAAACATTGTCTACGGATCAGTACGTCTCCAAACTTTCTACGGGACTTGCTGCTCATGTCAGTGATGCAAACATCTCATGTCGATCCTACGTGTTCTTACCGCAAGAGATTTGCAATATTTTTCCAGAGACGAAAAGGAAGTTAACTATTACCAAATAGGAAAATGTTAAATTTACGAAAGCAAACTGCAGGATTTCATGCCAAAGTTAACTGTAGTCCAGTGTCTGTTCTCAGATTATACTTTGAGGTTTGTCATAAATTTCGTCTTGATATCACCACTTGACAGAATCCGGTAGAAAATTGATGAATTGAATTCGAGTTCGTCTTGAGACAACCACAAACTGGAAGAACATCATACAGCGATGCATGAAACCTGCATGTCGGTTCTTGACTAGTAAAACTCGTATTTGCATGTGGCATTATTCCAATCCTTTCATTTACTCCTTCTCTTTGAAGTATTGCAATCGTGTAAGAATCTCTTGTTCTCCTGCATGGTAACAGCAGATATTTGTTGACACTGAAACACTAACTCCTGTATTTCAATACTCGATACCACGTTTCATTGCGTTGAAATACAGCAGTCGTATGTAGCCCCAGTTCCTTTTCCTATGGATGACCAGGTACAGACCGTTGTGTGCTTAGACATTATCACTGTTACTTCGTTCAGTACGTGATCAATGAGAACAAACCAGCATCGAGCAGGTTTCATATGCAACGAAGCGCTTGTTGATTTTACAGCCTGAAAGTACTTGCTTGCACAACGAGTATTTCAAGAGCAGCGGACATGTATACTTAACCAATCAGGGTCCTCCAAATTCTGTGAAGAAGGTGGTCTGTATTTGTCATTTTTGTGCAGGTTTCTTTTCAAACAATCAATTTGAATTTGAAACTGTGTTTGACAGCTGGCAGTTATGAATTTATTGATTACTTGATGTTTCGTGTTTCAAATGTATTGACTGTATTTGATGATTTTTGCTTCCCGTCTTGGGATTTTCTTTGTATAGTTAAGTAAGCAGCTATAGTAGTTAGATTAACATTGATTACTCTCAAACATAATTGGGGTAAGAGTCGCGAGAAGCTACTGTGTATATCACGTTGTAGACTCTACCAAATTTTGTTCATTTTAATGTTTTTGAAACTAGTCGCTTGCATTCCAATTTCAATGTTGATGTTTGTGCTTGTTCGAAGCTTTCCTGTTTGAAATGATTGTCTTTTAGCAACCACTTGGGTTAAGTTTGGCCAACTCCACGAAGCAATTTGATTGTTTGCACTCTGACATTGAAACACAAATGTTTGGATGGGAAGACAGTGAAGAAGGGAGGGGGGAAGGGAAGACGGGAAAGAATGGACAATGGAATGGCCAGGTCTTGCCCATTTTACCCAGTTTACTCTCAGAATTCATTTCGCAATTGATTTGATCAGGTGTTTCCCTCGATAGTTACATTAAGTGCGTTTGCCTTTCTCTGATCGTTCTCACAAGCAATTTGGACGTCAAATTTATCGATGCAAATTACAAACACCAACGAAAAATTCCTGTTCTGTTCGAGTACAAAGTTCTTGACCAAAGTCTGTAAATGATGGAGCCAGCTGATTGTTGTACTTTCTTTATGTAGTTCGGTTGTATTGCAATATTTGTACTTTTACATGTCAAAGATTATACGAATAAAATGTACTCAAATGACGTCGACATTGTAGCATGAATGGTCGGACCTTTTCTGTTTGTCGGAAGATAAAATCATCGGGCACTGAATTGTCTTCTCTTCTTTGGCCAGCTTCCCAAATCTGTGAAATCACTGTAACCACCGTCGCAGCCTGTTTGTGAAATTTAGGTGATTCAGCGTCGCCTTGTTGGCTTTATTCTAGCAACGGCAAAACAAAAGCACTTTCCAGAAATAGCATGGCAACGAGATGCATTGATCTGAACTATCGGTGCGGGACCACAGGTCCCTGTGAAGCAGGAGTAAAAATTGATCGCCAACTGCTGAATATTAGATGTGCATGGAGAATTGAAATAAATACCGAAACGCTGTGCGCTAGAAAAGCTAATCAAATATTAATTGCATGCGTGTGTGCAATGTTGTTAGGTTAGATCGTTAGCACGACATGAAACAGGAACTAACGCTGAAGGGAGACTGGAGTTGAGAACACGTTCCACGCGCACGTGTGGAGTCGACTGGATCAGTTCTCGTTGAAGTGTTTTGAGTGCCGAGTGTCAATGTGGAGAGATGCGGAGAAACCGGGGGAGAAACGGAGACAAATGGCAGTGTTGGCCTTGTATGGGGCATCCTTCCCTCGCAAAGCCAGTAATTTGCTCCAGTTTGGGAGCGGGGCTGACAGGCACATTTGCAGCGAAAGCTGGTCATAAATCAAGTGCGCCTTTGTTGAAAGAAATGACCTATTTATTACGTGCTTTCGCATGCCAGGCCGAGATCGTATTTGTTCTTTCCCTTTGCATGTTGGCTTTCGAAGGGTGTCTTCAGATCGTCAACGTTTCGTCACATACCTCGTATAGCGCGGGAGAAGGTGGCGGTCGTGGTTGCGCTGCACGTTTTGAAGTGAACGCGGCGGTGCTGGAAGTTAGAGGTAAACAATGGGAGCGAGGAGATGATCACCTCCTCGCTAAAGCTCGGAGGTGATTATTTCCTCGCTCCCATTGTTTACCATACATAAGGCCCCTGCTGTGCTATTGTCTGAGTTCTTGTAGATTATCAAGTAATCTACTGTTTTGCAAGTGTACTGATGTCAAAGCATT
>JAAUXT010077819.1_pt1 | contig 15156 bp, 17 predicted proteins | sample 7278171 | NCBI WGS metagenome assembly JAAUXT01 (sample SAMN14350112, study PRJNA611818) | marine sediment metagenome | isolation source: surface marine sediment (1.8m) | place: French Polynesia: Moorea | collected 2018-08 | reverse complement strand
GGTGGCCAGAAATGATCAGTGATGTTCACTGACCATTTTTTTCAAAAGCGGGTCTAACCCCCCCCCCCCAAGACCCGCTTTTGACCTACGGCCGGGCCCCCATGCAGACGGTTGGGGTTTACATTTGGCGGGTGGTACACGGCCCTCCGCGCGACCACACGCTTAAAAACCAATTGGAAAATTCGCGCAATACGTCGTCATCTTTGGAGAATCGGTGTTTCGGCACAATGATCAAATTCCATTCCAAAATTAAACAACAATGTCAAACACGGGTCAAGTCAAACGAGCAAGAACAACAACAATCTGAATCGGTTCCCCTGTGAGTAGTTTCTAAACGACGTGTAAATTGAGCCTTTGTTGACTGTGGTGATTTGTTTGCTGATACGGTATCAGACGTGCCCATTCGATTGGACCATGATTTGCAGAGAGACACAGACAGAGAGAGAGAGAGAGAGAGACAGACAGACAGACAGACAGACAGACAGACAGACAGACAGACAGACAGACAGAAAAAGACAAAATGAAAGAGACAGGGACAGACAGACAAAGAAAGCAAGAGAGAAAGAAAAAGAATGCAGGAGCCAGGCACTGAAACCGCACATCAAACAAAGCATGAGAGTGTTCACACTCATACAGGTACTCGTACTCACAAAGTAGACAACTGCTGTGAGTTTTTTGTTTTTGGTTGTTCTCGTGTCCAATACTGATACAAATGTTGGACATGGCGCGTACTCGAGCTTGTTGCCTCCGTTCGGTTCACGTACGAGTACGTACATTCCCGGTGCCAGCTTTAACTGCAGCTGAGCAGCCTCCACGTGTTACTGAACCTTGCAATTCAGGTAAATTTGTCTGTCTCAACAATTGTGTCGACATGTCTGCCGTGCTTCAGGTTCTGTTGACATGCTGGAAAGTTCCTCTTCCAAAGTAAATTCAAGTGTTTAACACTTGACAGAATTGGAATACAACGCTCATATTTCTTTACAGTCAAGCCCACATCAAATTCATGAAAAGGGAGCTTCCTTTTCCAAGCAGACTTTTGAGTGAGGTCATACCTGAAACGCTTTTTTTTGCTGTCACTTATCAACAAACATGACAACAACATGTCTTAGGGGGAATTTCCTTTTAAGGTTCTGTTGGTGAAAATACCAGAGCCATGAAAAATTTAATTGAACACGACTTGCACATGACTGCACACCACAAGAGAACCCTCGCTTTCATTTGCTCTCCGGCGTGGACAGCAAAGGTCATGACTGGTCTGAAATGCAGAATGCGGCCACAGTACGAGTAAAGGTGCAGCTACAGGGTACCCACGATGACTAATACGAAGTGAATTTGTAGCTTCGTGGCAACGTGAACGCGGTTTGCACGTTCCTGAAACAGGGAAGCCACACGAAATTGATTTACGAGTTCGATTTCATTGAAAGGGGATTTCATCACGAAGTCCTGTTCAACTTTTAAATGAAGTGTCATCAAGCAGGACACGTTCACATTGACTGTTCTTTTTTGCGCAAGATAAAAGCATGGACCCTTGGCTCTGAGGTGTGTTGAGTGACGCGTGGAAGGAGACAGGTCGGTGGAATTCGCCGTGGCACAGATCTACCTGTCGACGGCCAACGTCCCAGCCACGCTTCACTGGACCAACATTCCCAGTCACGACTCGCGAGTCTCAGATGCAACCGCATGAATTCAATTTCTATTAAAAAATTTCCGACCTGATCACGAGCTCGCTGCGGGCTTCACATCCGAACACTCGATCGTGCGTGTTCACGTTCGCTGCCAAAATCGTGTGTTGCGTTTCAGGAAAACAACACAACGAGGACCCACTTTTGCCATGTTGCGTGCCAGAAAAGACTAGAAAATTTGTCAATTTTTTGCATGACTCGCTTCGGTTGTTGCTCAAGCGTTCCCTTTGGGCCCCTCCATTTTCACGCTTCCTCATCTACACGTGCGCAGGCACCGCAGATTCATTAATATTTCACGTCATGTTTTGGCTCCTGTTGCTTCACATGCTGCAGGACGGAATTCCCTATTGATTCTCATTGATCTGCATCAGATGTTTCTCCTCGTGCACGGACATGTCGGAGATGCGAGTTCAGTGTTTTCTCTCATGATCTCGAAATTCACTGCAGACAATCCTGACAAACTTGTGGAAATCATTGCAGAATTCTTTCTGACAACTGCAACCACACGGGGTTGGACATTCAAACAGGTGTTGGCGCGAACTCGAAAGAAGCCAGAGGAAGGTCACAGCGAAAGATCATTGATTTCAGGACACAATCACCGTGACAAGTTGTTTGTCAACATGTTTCGAGCAACATGAATGTTATCAACTGAAGCACGGAGGTTGTTTCACGCTTCCTTCCTGTCAAGTGGGAACTTTTTAGTGTGCCTTTTGCTCAACTGAGAGCAGAATTGTGCAGCTGTATTGACTGTGCTCGCAACTCGACTGCACAAGAAAGCAAAACCTTAAATCACTTTGTTTGGCCAAACTCGGAGCAATTTGCGCCAACAAGGGATGAGGAATGACCGAACTGCATGGAACTGCAAAAGATCACGCAAACGAAATGGTTGGACACAGACATCGGAAGGGCTCAATGTGTGCATTTTCACATTTTGTGATCACTAGATCACAGCGCACATTTTCTGGCGAGGCCCGTGTCCCGGGTGGGTCCACCATATGCGGCTGCTTACGTCCATTCACCAATGTGCAGAACACAAAATATATTGCACGCGCGGCGGCCTACAACAGGTGGCCCCAACACTTGCTGGGTGACAATTCAGTCCTTATGCTGCAATGACTCAAAACCCGTGAATCACGGCATGTGCTTTGGGCTCTTCTGCTGTGCAATGCGGGCACCCACACGTTTCTGCGCACGATCCGAATTCTTGTGCTTCCTTCTCTTTTGTTGGGCGTGTTTCAAAGTTCCAACAGATTGATCGCGCTGAATTGAAACCCTTGTGTTGTAATCGTGGTTGGCAGCGATAAACACAGTGAGGCGGAGTGGAAAACCTGTTTGTGAAATCCGATCGTGTTGGGTCATACTTCCTGGAGGGAGATCCATTACGAACCTGATTTTGCAAGCTGCGCTTGTGTCGGCAGTTGTGAACTTCTCTTTGTTCCAGTTGGGTTCAGTACTCAATTAACCTGTTCAAACCCCCCAAGGCTTCTTTGTGCAAATCGAACAGCTTCATTGACTGCTTTGTCATCAAGAACCATATCAAGGTGCACGGGGAAGTTTCCGTTTCAACAGCAGGAAAACTTTGGACACGTGCGTATCTGACGGAAGGCGTGGCTGTTGTCTTGGAACTTTGCCTTTGTGAACTCACGAGGTGTGATGTTGGGCAAGTCGTGAGTGACCTGCCGTGGCTCAAGTGACCCCTGTGAAAGGGCACTGGGTGAACTGGGAACGGTTCGACAGGTGCAGCGAGACCACAACTTCCATATTTAGTCATCTTTTTCTGGAAAATGCGTGAAGGGAAAGCTTCGCTCCACTGCATTGCACCTTGTCACGAACTCGGCTGGTCTGTTTACCCAGCGTCTGACCAAAAACTGCAGTCAGATTTTGTCAAAGTAGCACAATGAAAATCCTATTCAGAAGATTGTTCGCGCAAGTACTCACCTTGTTTGATTGAGACCTTCTTGCCGTTGTGAGCAGTGATAAAGACCTGAGGGTGCGAGTCTTCCATGGTGAACAGTTCGTCTTTGCTCAGTTTCGCCCACGACTTGGCCTTGTTGGACGCTTGCATGACGGCGTGCGGCCCGATAGCAGTGAGATAGAAGCCGTCGCAGTCCTTGAGGGCCATCCCGGAGAACTGGCCCGATTTGATCTCGAGGGTGAAGAGCGTGTCTTTGCTGCAGGCGTTGACGAGCTGTCCCTTGCGGTGCAGGAAGCGGTTGTCGCACGTGCGCAGCGCGTATTTTCCGTCGCGATACTCGAGGTTGATGAGAGCGTCTTCTCCCCACGGGATCAGCTCGTCACATTGCAGGGCGTCGTTTTCACGAGACAGATGAGCGTACTTTTTGCGATTGACGTTGCGCATGTTGACCTGAGGGTGGACGGCCAGGTGGACGGTCCACCACTCGGTGGGTGTCGGCGCCTTCTCGTAGCAGCGCAGCCCGTCGTCCTCGCCGCCGAAATAGAGGTTGTGCGCCAAGTTGCGAACCGCCCACTTCCCCGCGCGAGCGAAGTTGGACTTGTCATCGAGATACTCAATCGTGAATTGCTCGTTGGGCCCCTTCTCCTCCGCTTGGCAGGTCACGTTGCCCTTCTTGTCTCCGGACAGATACCTGCCCAGGTGACTTCGGATGTAGACGACCTCCTCCCGGCTCGTGTCGTGCTCCAGGGTCCACAGCTGCTTCTTGCGCAGCGACGGTGCCGAGGCGTTGATCTTGAAGCCGAACGTCTCCGCCGTGAGGTATTTGCCGTGGCAGTTGACAAGACCGATCTTCCATTCCAATGGACCCCCATTGTGTTTACTAAAACCGTTGACGCCGTTGGAGAAAGACATTCTGACGGAATTCTGCAAAAGCACAGAAACATGACGTCATGACAAAGTCAATCAAATGATCTCGTGTCAAACACGAAAGCCCAGCACACGATCTGTTGCACCATCATGCTCCAAAACAGAAATTCGGCATTGAACAAAGACATTTGCTATGCACTTTTCAGAAATGTCGTGCATGGCAAACGGTACGATTTGAACATGCACAAAATCCCTTCGCACACATTTCCCCAGTTGACTACACACTTGCCCTTCCATGCACCCTTCTTTTCCTTTGCAAACGTTGCATGTGCACAAGAACTACATGCTGTGTATGATAATAGACCGACATAATAAGAAGCAGACCCAATTTTATTCACTCTTACCTTTTGAAGATCAACTGTACGATTCAGTCCTACTCTACTCTATCCCTTGCTACGTGTCCAAAATTCCACGAGCTCCCAGCCCTGCACACAAGCCAGCAAATAAATAGAATTTCCGACTGAGCTGATTCACTGGTTCGCCGCTTGTCTTTCCGGGTACAAAGCGCGCGTGTGTGTGACAGCCGGGGAATACATTACTCGGCTCGCTGAATCGGCGGCGGCCGAGGGAGCTCGCGAATCAGCGGCGACCCGACAGCGCTCGCCCCGCCCACCCGACCCGATCCGAGTCGCGGGGATCGGAGACCTGCTGCATCATGCCGGCAAAACAGGCTTCACGTTGTGCAACGCAAAAAGTGTGGAAATGGGAACAGTGATTGAATTGACGCGCGAACTGAATGTTGTTCGTGCAAAAGCCTCATTGTTTGTTTGCTCGATGACTTCTCTTTGTCACACATATGAAAAGTGGAAGCAATACACCGTGCAAAATGAAGAAAGACGTAATCTGGAGAATGATACCAAATCAGAGACATCCGTATACGTCACAAATGTCAAGTTGTCTCTTCCACATGTTCCCAGAAACTGTTTCAGGTGTATCGGAAAATGAGAAAATGCGCACCAGTTCGTCATGGATTTGCTCGTGGGGGAACATTGTCACCAGAGTTCAATTGTGCTCCTGCACCAACGGTAAATTCATCGTTTTCCCAGGGCAGTCGGTACGCCGGTTCGGAACCATCGGTTCAACTCACTGGAATGAACTGGTGCAACGCTCGGATCGCCTGATACTGGAGGTGAGCTGGGAGACTGTTCGCCGGAGGTTCTGTTCTCCAGTCTCACCCTATGGGACTGGGACACTGCAGTGAATGTCTTCAAAACTTGAACGAGCGTATCGAGATCCGAGAATGTTGTTCTCCTGCGGATTCAACTGGGATGGCCAGGACCTCAGCCTCGGCCTTGGCTTACATGCACGCCATCCTGACACGGTCCGGTTTTATTTCAACCCTTTCCAAAAATTGGTACTATTTGTGTTCAAAGTTTACGGGAATGGATGGGTGAATTCACACTTCCTATCTTGGACCCCAATCAGGACAGGGTCAGGGTCAGGTTCCCCGATCCTCATCCAAGGTCTACTCGAGTCTCTTGTCTCGACAGTCCTTTTTCCGACCACGTCTGAGTGGTCTGCGCTTTCATCGCTTCATCGTGTTTGGGCTTTCCCTCTGCTGACCGTAACCAACGACTTTACGCATCTCGTTTTGGTTGTTTGTTTTTCTCCTGCAGAAATCACCGCAAGAGATTGATTTGCTTTTGGATGCAAATTCCCACACGCAGCAAGACTTCAAGACGCACAGTGCTCTTGTTCTACTCTGAGCATTTATTTCATCATCTTCTATGTTTACTGAATCAATACTCCATTTTGATCTCCCCTCCGTCCGTTGTTCATAATCAGTCTCAATGAATCAACACAGTCAATGTCAACTTACACCGGCATTGGAGCAATTAACAGTTTTGTATCTTCGCACTTGACTGTACACAATTGTAGGCTTCCATATGTACAACAGCCAAAATATTCACATTTGCTACTCAACAATGTGTCACGTCTACCACGGCTTTGCGTCACGAACACTCTCTTTCCTCAAATGGGATCTCAAACATTATTTTGAATTGCTTTCATCAGGAGCACAAAATTTGAAACGTGGTGGTTGGTTGTCTTTGTTCCTCCGAACACCTATGAGCAACTCAAAATGAATCTTCTCGATTGCCAGTGTTTTACATTTTTGACTCTGAACAAACACGACTTGATTACAGAGTTTGCAGTTTTCCGATGTTTGTATAGTTCACATTTTTTCTGGGTGACTAGCTTGATTGGATTTTCAGTTGTGAAACTCCTGACAGCATCAAGGAATATCTCTGAGCCCATGGGAAACGCATTCCGACACATTGAACAGCGAGTGACACGATGTCCTCGTGACACGTGAGAATATGGTACAGATTGTCCTGCTATCTACATGATTATTGCATCACACACGTTTATGCACTGCAGTTAGTAGCGTCATTAACATCACCATCATCACACTTATTCCTCTCCAAACCAGATTCAAGTTACCAATGACCAATTTTCTCGAACACATTGTGAGACAAGAATGGAAAGAGAAAATTTGTCAGTCAGCACAAGGAAAAAACCAAGCCGCTTCAAACTCTCCTCACAAGAACAAATTGTTTTGTGCAGCACTTCCACAAACGAGTAAACAAATGTGAGAACAAACGAAAACCGCAGACGTGTCTAGCTTCTAAGCCGTTTGCAGGGACACCCCAAGCATTCTGAGATCCTGAGCAGCCCACACAGTGTGCGGAAGTGTGGATCCAGATTTTCAATCATTCTGATGTTCAATTTTGAATCCAGCACATTGCATTGGCCGACAGAACCTCATCCAAATGCATCTGCAGTTTCATAGCAGCTTTTGTCCTCTTTTGCACAGCTTCTTACGCGATTAATTTTGACAAACGACACCCAACTTCAAAGACGTGCTGCTGTTGGGCAGTGAACCAAGCATTGGTCATTTTGAGGACACTGAGAACAACTGCGGCACTAATATAGTGCACATGCAACACCTTCAGGGGCAATGCAATTTTTCCTCTTGAAAATAGTGAATGACCCCACACGAATGCACTTGCTTATCTGATTTTGTACATCAGCACAGTCACATACAAAAAAGTATCCATTGCAACGTGATTTCTCTCAGCAAAACACCCACCGCAGTTGTTTTGTTTGCAGAAGTGTTGGAGTCGCCACGAACATTTTGCACCTGTGCTCTGCAGGCAACTGTGACCGATACTCGTAAATGTTTTCACTTGTCAAGAGATGTATCGTCCGTGTTTTAAACACAGCTTGACACCAAAACAAAAGTTGCCAAAGAAGGAGCGTTTGAACGAAGTGGTTCACTCTCAGTAGCAACTCCAACGCACTTTTGCTTCACATCTACATCACTGATGACTAGTTTTAGTTCTTCGACGTGCAGGCTCTAGGAATGTAAAACCGGCGTACGAAAGTGAACATATTCCCTGATTCTGTTGCTCCTACAAGATGAAATTCTATTTATCATGCTTGGTGTTTGATTTGATGAGGTCTCAGTTTCTGTTGACCTTCGTGGCCAACGTTGTGAAAAGAGCAATACACACCAATACACCAGGTGAGATCTTGCTTGAAAACTGTTTTGCCTTTCTGGTCCACTTTGTAACGTTGAAAACATTTTGATGTGCTTAAACTTGACACAAGTAGACATCGTCACACAGAGAACTATCGATGTTGCAGAGAATCGAGTCGAACAGTTTCCACTCGAAATTTATGTGTCGACTGGAGATAGTATGTTCTGTCCAAAGAATGTTCAGAAGTAACACGTAAAAATTTTGCTCCGACACCATTTGAAGAAAACGATTTTTTCATTTGCACATATTTTTTCTCCCCACGTGCACGTTATTTTGCGTGTTATGATCCAGTCGACCTCGCTCAAGGAGATCGGGTAAAAACTTGCAATTTGAATTTGCGTGAGTGTTGACTCTGACCACTATGATCACTTTGAAAAACACTGTAATACTTCATGGATTGCAAAAACACCCACTTGGTCCACTTTTAGTTTTGAAAACTTTGCTTGAGGTGCACAACTGACGTGCACTGAAAACCTTTTGTGCATACGAGTACATGTTGAAAACTTTTCTTTTTTAGCCAGAAAGAATTGGTCCTTCACAACACATTGAAAACTGCCATGATTGAAAACAGAAGTGAGCACTGGTTGCTGTTTACAACTTTCCACTATTTTGAAAACAGATTTCACACCAAAAGTCGTTTGTGTGGATTTTACAAGTAAAATTCAATTCATCTTTGGTGGCAACAGCCACGAATTGAGCAAATTGGGGTGATGATCACGGTGAAGGTTGAACACAATTTCACGGAATGTCTCAAAAATTTACAACAAACAGGACCGGAATGTGAGTTTGTAGCTTTTGCCTGTTGTAGTCTTTCAAATTCTTCTCGGTGAAGCGTTGGTTATGTGGCCTTTCATAACTTAATTTTTGGTTTGATTTTTTCAGCAAAATCAATACCTGCTGGAGTGAGACAAGTGTTGCTTACACTTGCAGTGCAGCAATTGCTTTGAGGACTGATCTTGTGCAAGCGAACTTGACAATGATTTCTAAGGCATCTATGTCTCTACTGGCTTGCAAGTACACTTGAATAGCTACGGCCATCTCTGTCAAAATATACCTTTCAACCAACGCATTCATCCATCACCTGTGACCACTACATTTCAGAGTGCATTTTGCCTGACACAAAACATTCTAAATCCTACATTACCGTCACTACAGTAGGACTTTTGAAGACACGGAACAACTGCAGATTGTTTTTGTTGTGCATTTTTTACATTGCCCGGGAATTAAATCACCTCGTGACGGCTCATTTTCTTCTCTTCTGATTCTCTAATCTTCGAGTGACGAACTTCATTTATCAATTTGTACAATGATCTATTAACGATGCACACAGTCATTGACAGGCAAGTTTGAGTGTCACAAATGTCAAGCACTTTCCTTCGACGACGTTTCGCTTTCGACACACTCCTGGCGGTGGTTTCACCAAATACAGGCACATAACATCCACATACGTTGGTCATCACAGACTTGTTTCGTTAAAATCAGAAAATTCAACTTTGCTTGAACTGCGATTGGAATAAATCCTGGTTGTAAAATGAGCAGGGTATTTGAAAACGTTTGTGATTCCTTGGTTGAACATCTTTGCTGGAAAACCTTGACATTCAACGCGACCCGAACTTGTTCAAGATTCTCTTGAACTTCCGAAAACAGAAAATCCAGTGCAGTTCCACTTGAAAGCTGCAAACCGCTTGGTTCTTTTCGGTGTATTCCGCTTCTGGTTTGAGGAAAACGAACATATCTTCTGACCAGCTCCGACACAAAGAAAACACCTTGTGCACTTTGTTGAGCGGCCTTCTTCTATGATCAGCCATCGATGCCTATTTGGCCGGTTTTGACACGATCCTTTATTCCGTCTCCTGTATTCTTCACTCCACACCACAAAAAGTAAAACTGAAGTCTTTCCGCTAAATCCAACACCGAAGTCTTTACTTGTTAGCCAACGGGGAGTAGGGTGGGGGGACCTCGGTATTGGGTGAAACCTCCAGGGCAGGGTTCACCTGGGGTCCGGTCCCTGGATTTAACAACGGCGGACTCTCCCCAGCATCCAGAATTTCTGCTTTTGAGATCTTCAATGAAGGGTTTATTCCATTCGGCTCCAATTCTGCCTTTTTCTTCTTCAGGTTTATCATTGTCATTTCTCCATTGCCATTTTCGTAGGGTTCATCAATGACGACGACATCGTCTGGGATGTTGACAACACATTCAAATATGTCGTAGTGCTTTGGGAGGTACTCAGACTCAAATACATACTTGGTAGCAAGAGACACAAGGATGACGAACATGAAGCTGAGTAACATGGTCAATGTCCGAAACGGGAACTTCTGAATCTTGTTTTCTGCGTCGTACCAGGGGTACTCGATGACGGGCTCGAGATGGATCAGAGGCTCCCCGCCCAGCAACCGAAAACTCAAACCTGAAACACAGCACAAGTGGCAAGGGTAAGCAGACAGACTCATAGAATGGCACAAAATCACTCGGTCTCTTTCTCTTTCGCTGCTTTTTGAGCGATTGAACGACAAGCAGCCTCAAGACTACGTCAAGACTTGTGTCTAGACCAAACCACATCTTTTTTTCTGTCCAAACAAACCCTGTCCCAACTCACCAATCAAATAACCAGCGAGTGAGCCGTAAGTGTTGGTGTAGCCAATGTAGATGACGGACACGAGCTGGGGGAAGAGGATCACGTAGACGAGATCGGCGCACAGGTACCACAGCCCGTAGATGGTCGTGATGGTGATGCCCATTATGGTGGCTAGGATGCCCACTCCGAAGATTCCAGCGCGCATCACCCAAATGATCTCTCGCTCAGAGGCCTGGAAATGACAAAAACACTTTTTTGCACGTTTCAACTCAGTGTTTACAACGCGCGGCTCCACACCGACACAGGAAAAGCAAAGTGTCTCTGGAGAGGGTGGGAGACACCCGCCCCCGTGTCATCTTTTGTGCCTTCGTATATCCCTTGAGCAGGCGGTGACCCCGCGCACTGGAAAACAGTCTGAGGCTTGCACAGCACACACCCAATCTTGATTCTTCCTTGAAGCTCATGACATTCTGAGGACTCCATTGCAGTCTCCTTGTGAAACTCCGATCAGGAGAATAAAACACAACTAACTTCCTGATGCTAACTGACTCTGGCTTCAGACTTCTCTCACCTTTTGCCTGAAGATGGACTTGTAGATGTTGCGCGCGAACATGGATGAGGCTGAGAGGATGGAGGAGTCTGCGGAGCTCATGACGGCGGCCGAGACGGCGCCGAGTCCGATGAAGGAGACCCACGGCGGACACAGGTACTGCATCACCATCGGCAGGATCAGCTTCTGGTCGTACGACGGCACATCGGGCCGACCCCACTCAGTCTGGTTCCAGTCTACCGAACGGATACAGAGAAAAACGTTAAAAACAGACAGCAGGATAGGAACCCGCAAATTAAAATATTGAAGTCCCACCGATGAGTTCTCTTTTACGTACAGGACTTTCAAGCCAGTTTCAGTGTGCCGCCATTCTGCACAAAGCTAGGTTCTGTGTGTGTGTGTGTGTGTGTGTGTGTGTGTGTGTGTGGAGAGAGAGAGAGAGAGAGAGAGAGAGAGAATCTGTGTATTTTGTGTCTGTGTCTGTCTGCCTGTCGGTATGCGTGTGTTTGCACCTGTGGATGTAGCAATAGCACCAATGAGCACGGCGGGCACGGCCATGACGACACAGCCTCCGGCCGCCACGTACGACAAGATCTGCGCGCGCGCCGCAGACTTGGAGGACAGTACCCGCTGGAAGTAGACCTGCAAGAGAATGGACACTGGACTATCTTCTCCTCCAACAGTAAAGTACAATGAGGGTCATGCTTGACAATTCTGTGTCCAAAGAGAAAACGAACTGTGGCTGAGATGTCTTTCATTTCTTTTGTCCGCATTGCCGGAGCAGCCGTGCACGCTTTGCTGTGAAGGGACATTGCACTGCCTGCTGGACCACACTGCATCCCGCCCCATTTGCAGAGGATTCTTGGTCCAATGGTCCTTACCTGCCAGGGAATGCCTCCAAAGATGAGGAGCAGCGCGCAGTCGATCCACAGCCCGTAGTCGGCCACGTCCACGGACCCTGTCCACTGCTTCGACGTCACACTGATGTTGCTGACCACTTCATTCGTCATCGCGAACGGAACCGTCAACCACTGCGGAAAACGCTCACCGTCAACATATGCTGTGGATGTGTCTCACAGGGATAAAATGAGGAAATTTTCACCTGCAAGAGCCAAATTACTCCGCCACAAGTCAACACCGGATCCAGCAGAGGTCTCAAATGACCCGCATTCCTTTGACCCCGGAAACAAAGCCCTCCAAATTTCACGCCGTTTCAATTTACCGCATGCCGTTGGGATTTCCCTGGTGGATCCAGCAGTTCGTACGAGTGACCCAGACGAATCAACTCACGAGTCCGAGGAAGATGCAGAAGAGCTGCACGACGTCTGTGTAGGCGACGGAGTAGAGGCCGCCGAACAGCGTGTAGAAGATGGCGATGCAGGACGACACGACCACGGACGTCGTGTTGTCGATGGTGAGGATGATGGACAGCGTCGCGCCTACAGCAGAAGGACACGTGTCGAGTCACCGAGTGAATTCACTTCTTGGATCAAATGTTCTATTTTTCCCTTCAATAATTCAGACTGCCGGGTCAGACAGATTCGTACCTTTCGAGAGACGGATTTGTTGCTACTCCAAATACGTTTGTGTGAATTCAATTGTCGACTCACACCTGAACTCTCGTCCAAGAAAAGCGACTGGAAGCAATTTTTCCAACACCAACCGTACGAAGCTACGCCCGTGCTCGTCAAGACAGACATTCACACCTGCAACAGTCCAAGCTTACCGAGGGCGGAGAGGATAGCAGCAGACCAGAAGACCTCGCCCAGCAGGGCGGGTATGTAGAGCAGGCCGCCCATGCGCTCCCCGTACTTGCGCTGGAACGGGTCGAGCATCGTCACGTAGCCCTCCGACCGCATCTTGTTCGCGAAGAACAACCCGCCTGCAACCCAAGGTCATTGATGAAAGTTACGTGCTCGAACTTGGTGAAGCAATTATCTCCGGAGTCTGTGGGGGTTTCTACTTCAAACGAGGCCATGGTGACATTTCTGCAGAGAGGCACGTCACGTGCGCAGCGTCAATGATGCCCGTGCTGTGCTGGGATTTCCTTTCTTCTTTCTGTTCTGTACGAGAACGTGAAACCGCTTGCGGACTCACCGAAGACGAGACTGAGCGCGTATCCGAACGGAGCCTGACACCAGGCGAGCCCCGACGAGTAGATCACCTCCGCCGTGCCGTTGATGTAGCCGCCCCCGACCCACGTCGCTGAAGTAGCAACAGAGACATAGATTGCTTTGGGCAGTTGATGCGCGAAAGGACTGACAGGAGTGTTGACGACGCCTCTTTCTGTGGAAAAGATTTGCAGCTTGGTAAAGCTGAGCGACATAACTGCAACACAGCGCAAGGTCTGTTGCAGAGCGAAATTTCGTGAAACATTTTGTGTCTGGCACTGCAATGGGACTCAGAGACAAAAGTCACAGTTTTCGTCACAGCACACAGCCAACAAACAGCTGCTCCGTGGGCCTCACCAGGATACAGTGCCTGGTTAGCGGGTGTGCAGTCTCTCAGTGGACCGTTTTATTTTCTTGTGTTACAAACAACAAAACGATACTTCGTCAGTCTCTCGTACGTATGTGGAAGACAAGAATGTGATCAACATGTTAAGTGGAAACAATTTCGAGCCATGAACATCTGAAGTGAAAGCGCGCGACTGCTGGTCGCCTGCAAAACTGTTCGTCGGCGGATCCAGAATTTAAAAGTGTGGCGAATCCAGGGGACTCTCTCTTCCCCGTGAAGTTTCACCATGAAAAGTTTCTGGCCATCAGGCACAGAAGTCTGCTTTTCTTTCGTCTCCTCCAAGGTCACATTCCGGGTGCAGATCCCAACCCCGATCCTGCATCCCCTGGAGTGCATGCTCTGGCCAATCCTCGATCTGTCCAGGAGACGTCAGGTCAGGAGAGGCTCATCTGAGGCTCAGCCACTGCCATCAGATTTTGCCTTCAATTCCGGATCCGTGAGAACACACGAGCGCCAATTTGCCGCGCGCTCTTGATCTTTGTTCAATGGGAAATGGACTTTCGAGCCTGTCCATGTCAGGCGGACGGTTCTTGTGGCTCAATCTTATTTTTCTTTGTGGGCAACAAGCAAAATATTGAGGTAATGTATGTTTTTCAGACAAGAAAAGGTCTTCAATTTTCTGTCTGACAAAAGTGGAAGCCTGCAAATATTCCGGCAAGGCCATGTCCGACTTTTTGTTGGTTTTACGATGTGAAGAGCAAACTTGAAGGGGCCAAAAGATTTGAGGAAGACTACGAATCTCTGTTCACGGGAACAGGCATGTGAAGCCCACTGGATCCGACAAGAGCAAACCTTTTCCATGATGTTCCTTGTACCAGACGAGAACCCCAAAAGTTCCCCCTGCAGAAACCTCATCGCCACTCCGGATCAAAAGAGACCAGGGTCTGACTTCGCTACTGCAGCATTGCATGTCTGTGAGGGCTGAGTCTTGATTCCTTCCTGCCCACCAAGTTCTGCAGTCTGCTGATTGCAGTGCGCATGCAAAGTGTCTACCGAGGTAAAGAAGCTGCAGCCACTCTGCATTGAAAACTCAGATCAGACTTGAGATGGCAGTTACGCTCAAAGCGATTTGCTCATGTTTCATTTCGCGTCTTTCACATGGCGCCCACACACGCAGCAAGTTGAATTTGTTCAGGTTGCTACAGATCTGAGCCAAAAATGCATTGCGAGCGTCTCTGGTGTTCTGTGAGATGTCAAACCTGCAAGTTATGTTCACATCCAGATCCCATGAATTTGGTCGTTTGTTTGAGGTTGGAGAACAGTACACTAGAGTCTACAAGCTCTTTGCTCTTTCGAATACGAGGCATGTTATTTAATTTCCCGTTTTTTCTCCACTGCGGCCGTGTTCTTCGGAATTTTTTGCTGACATGTGAATTGTGCAAAGGTAAATGACCAACCTTTCAGCTGAGGTGAACAGAAGCAAGCAGGGACAATGCACAAGGACT
>JAAUXT010054304.1_pt1 | contig 15158 bp, 16 predicted proteins | sample 7278171 | NCBI WGS metagenome assembly JAAUXT01 (sample SAMN14350112, study PRJNA611818) | marine sediment metagenome | isolation source: surface marine sediment (1.8m) | place: French Polynesia: Moorea | collected 2018-08 | reverse complement strand
TCTCTGTTGGCTGGGTCGCATAAACTAGCCACATGTATGTGTGTTGCAGGAAAGGTTTATTTCACTTACCTGAGCCCCTTGGGTAAGAAGCCCAGAAAACAGTATCACAGATGGTTTTATAACCGGGGTCTGAAGCTGTGCTACAGGTGCAGCTTCAGAGGAGAGCGGGAAAGAACCGAGTGACGATGGTTCGAAGAACAATGATTCGATTACACAACACATGCAATGCCACAACAACACAGGTGTTTGAGTGCAAATAGGTATTATCATGCCAAAGCACAGGTGTTTGGGTGCAGTTAGTTCACACTGTATCAAAACCATTACACAGCTGTTCCAGTCATGGCACCTCAAAACAATATCACAGTTGCACAATTGCAGTAAGGTCAAGACATGCCAAAACATTAACACAGCAGTTTAAGTACAGATAGGTCATCCAGAATCAAACCACAACCAAGCTGTGCTGGTGGACAAAAGTCATGTCTGTATAACAGATCTTGAGCACAGTTGTTGTTTGGATTTAGGTGCATGGGTGGAAACAGATCATGCTGTGGGAACAACACAACTGTTCAAAAGTAGCAACATAAAAAAACAGAATAATAGTAGTTTCAATCCCAATAGCTGATGTCATGCTCAAACAACAACTCAGCTGTTTGAGTGAAGCAGGGTCACACAGCCTCAAAGAAACAACACTGTAGTTTGAATGGAAGCAAATCTCACCATGTCCAAACAACAACACAACTCTTGAAGTGCAGGAAAGTCATGCAGCCTCGAAAACAACACAGCTGTCTCAACAAAGCAAGCTCATATAGTCTCATGGAGGAACATCTCACCAAGTACACTCAACAACACTACTGAAGTGCAGGGAACTTATGTAGCCTCACAATATACACAGCTGCTTGAATGGAAGAAGATATCAACATGTCCAAACAACAACAACACAACAAGTGCAGGAAAATCATGCAGCCTCCAAAAAACACAGCTGTTTGAATGCAGAAATATCTCACCATATCCAAACAACAACAACAAAAATAACAACAACAACAACAACAACAACAATAACAACAACACAACTGTGCAAGTGCAGGAAAGTCATGTCACTTTATTGGAACAACACAGAAACTCAAAGGCACTGAAGGTTACCTCATATCAAAACAACACAGCTGTTCAAGTGCAGGAATGTCAGGTGTGTCCATACAACACAACACCTGAGTGCAGTTCCTGAAGGTAATATCCTGTCAAAACAACAACACAGCTGACTGAATACAGGAAATCATGTTGTGTCCAAGCAATGTAGCAGTTTGGTCATGCCATGTCATGACAAAAATATAGCTATTCAAGTGGAGAAAGGTCATGGGTGTGGCTGTCAAGGAAACAAAAATATTTAAAATGGAAAAAGTTTGTGCCATGTGTAATTCATGATCACAGCTGTTCAAGTGCAGAGAGGTCACACACCATCAAAACAATTACACAACAATTTCAGTGTTGGAGAATAACTCCTGACATGTTGCTTTGAGTGCAAATAGGTAATGCCATATCAAAACAATACAGCTGTATGGGTGTGGGAAGGTCATGGAGTGTAAAAGTAACTACACACATGTTTGAGTGCAGTGAGTTTTAACTGTTTCAAAACTACAACACAGCTGTTCCAGTTTGACAAGGTTGTAGCACCTCAAAACTACAACACAGTTGCACAACAGCAGTGAGGTCAAGACATGTCAAAGCATTACCAGAGACATTCAAGTGCAGGGAGATCATGTCACATCAGAACAAGATATTAGCCATTCAACTGCAAGAGAGTCAGGCTCTGTCTGGACTTTGCAGCTGTTTTAGCACTGGAGTGTCATGTTCAGTCCATGCAACACCCATTAGTGCATTGAAGTCATGTCTTGTCAAACCAACAACACAGCAGACAGAGAAAAGGGAAAATATGCAATGTTGAAACACCACTGTTGATGAGTTTGATTGTCATGCCATCTCAAGATATAAACACAGCTGTTCATGTGCACAAAGTAATAGCATGTCAAGACATCAACACATGTGTTCAAGTGCAGAAAGGTGATGTCATTTCAAAACATCAACACAGCTTTTCAGGTGCAGAAAGGGCAGATGATACCAAGACATCAACACATCAACACACTTGCTTAAGTGCATAAAAGCCATGCCATGTGAAGACATCAACACCGCTGTTCAAGTGCAGAAAAGGTCATGCCATGTCAAGACAGCAGCACAGGTGTTCAGGTGCAGAAAGGTGGTACCATATCAAGATATGAACACATCTATTCAAGTGGAGAAAGGTCATGCCATGTTAAGATATCAACACAGCTGTTCAACTGCAGAAAAACCAAGTCATATCAAAACAGATGTTTCAGTGGAGCCACATTTTCCATGTCATGTTGAGACAAAGACACAGGGTTGTACATGCAAATTGGTCATGTCATGCCACAACAACACAGGTGTACAAGTGCAAACAGGTATTATCATGCCAAAATGCAGGTGTTTGGGTGCAGTTGGTTCATGCTGTATCAAAACTATAACACAGCTGTTCTAGTTCAGCAAGGTCATAGCACCTCAAACCACAACACAGTCATACATATGCAGAAAGGTCAAGACATGCCAAAACATTACACAGTAGTTTTAGTACAGGTAGGTCATCCAGAATCAAACCACAACAAAGCTGTTTTCATGGAGGAAAGTCACACTGTGTCTGTATAACAGATCTTGAGTCCAGGAAGGACACACCTGGTCAAAACAGGAATACAGTTGTTTGGGCTCAGGTGCAAGGGTGGAAAAAGATCATGCTGTGGGAACATGGTGGGTATAACAGATCTTGAGTGCAGTTGTTGTTTGGGTTCAGGTGCATGAGTGGAAATAGATCATGCTGTAGGAACAGCACAACTATTCAAGAGTGGCAACATGAAAAATAGAATAAAAGTTGTTTCAGTCCTAATGGCTGATGTCATGCTGAAACAACAAATCTGCTGTTTGAGTGAAGCAGGGTCATGCAGCATCAAAAACAACAGAGCAGTTTGAATGGAAGAAAACACAACACCTGAGTGCAATTCCTGAAGGTAATTATCTTGTCAAAACGACAACACAGCTGACTGAATACAGGAAACCATGTGATGTCTAAGCAATGCAGCAGTTTAGTCATGCCATGTCAAGACAATAATATGGTTGTTCAAGTGCAGAAAGGTCATTGTTATGCCTGTCATGAAACAAAGAGCTATTCAAATGTAGAAAGTTAGTGCAATGTCTTATTCATGAACACAGCTGTTCAAGTGCAGAGAGGTCATGCACAATTAAAACAATCACATAAAAGTTTCAGTGTGGGAGAATCATTCCCGACATGTTGGGACAAAACCACAGTGGTTTGAGTGCAAAGAGGTAATGTCATGTCATGACAACACAACTGTTTGGGTGCAGGAAGGTCATCAAGTGTCCAAGCAACAACACTCATGTTTAAGTGCAGTGAGTTCCAACTGTTTCAAAACTATAACACAGCTGTTCCAGTTTGACAAGGTTGTAGCACCTCAAAACTACAACACAGTTGCACAACAGCAGTGAGGTCAAGACATGTCAAAGCATTACCAGAGACATTCAAATGCATGGAGGTCATGTCACATCAGAACAAGATATTAGCCATTCAACTGCAGGAGAGTCAGGTTCTGTCTGTGCTTTACAGCAGTTTGAGCACAGGAATGTCATGCTCAGTCCATACAACACTTGTGAGTGCAGCTAACTGAGAAAAAAGGAAACTAGAAACACCAATGTTGATGAGTTTGATTGTCATGTCAAGTAAAACCATCAACACAGCCATTCATGTGCAGAAAGGTAATGTCATTTCACAACATCAACACAGAAGTTCAAGTGCAGAAAGGTCATGCCATGTGAGGGCATTAGCACAGCTGTTCAAGTGCTGAAAGGTCATGTTGTGTCAATGCATCAGCACAGCTATTCAACTGCAGAAACGTCATGCCATTGCAAGACATCAACACAGTTGCTAAGTGCAGAAAGGTCAAATCATATCAAAACAAGAGCACAGATATTTCAGTTCAGGCACATATCATCCATATCATGGCAAGACAATGACCCAGCTATAAAGTGCAAATTGGTCATGTCATGCCAAAACAACACAGGTGTTTGAGTGCAAACAGGTAATATCATGCCATGGCTGTTGTAGTTTTATGAGGTCATGGCACCTCAAAACAACAATACACTTGCACAACTGCTGTTGGGTCAAGACATGTCAAAACATTTACACAGCAGTTTAAGTACAGGAAGGTCATCCAGAATCAAAGCACAACCAAGCTGTGTTTGTAGAGGAAAGTCACACTGTCTGTAATTCACTGCAGGAAGGACACACCTTGTCAAAACAGCAAATGGTTATTTTGGTTCATGTGTGTGAGTGGAGACAGATCCTGCCATGGGAACGACACAACTGTTCATAGCAACATAAAAAAACTGGAAAAGTCGTTTCAGTCCAAATAGGTAATGTCACACTTAAACAACAACACAGCTGTTTCCGTGAAGCAGGGTCATGCAACCTCAAAGACAACATATCTGTTTGAATGCATGTCTAAATAACAACTCAACTGTTCAAGTGCAATAAAGTCATGCAGCCTAAAATATACAACTGTTTGAATGGAGGAAAATCTCACCATGTATGAACAACAACATAACTGTTGAAGTGCAGGAAAGACATGCAGCCTCAAATACAACACAGCTGTTTGAATGCAGAAAAGTCATACTACTTCAATGGAACAACACAGAAATGCAAGTGCAGTAATGTCACCCTGTGTCAAAACAACAACACAGCTGTTTTGACATGACCTTCCTGCACTCATATGTTGTGTTGTATAGACACAACTGACATCGCTGGACTTCTCCTAAAGTCGCTGCATGAAGCATTAGAACTCCCATCCCCATGACATGACACCAGAAGATCTCTGTGCCATACAGCGGTGTGAGATGACCACCCTACACCCAAAAAGTGACATCCCAGGAGACTTCACTGTTCTGTCCTGTCCCCATTGACTCAGCTTCATGACATTTGTTGCTCTCTCAGCCCTGGAACAGCTGCAGTACTCAGTTTGTCTCCCCTGGATTACAGCTTTCGCTTTTCATTGAAGACAGCTTCATAGGGGAGATGTCCTCCTTTGGGGACAGTCGGTGCGATTTTCTGATATATATGCTGAGATCATTGGCTTTCATTCAGAGTTGTGTGAAAGCTTCAACCCAGTGAAAGCAACTCATTCAAATAAACAACAACAACAACAACCACAGGACAATCTCAAAAATAGACACTTTGGCTCTGTGGATTTGGCGCTGAAATTGTTGTTTTTCAAACATGTACTGAGATGACTCCTTGTGCTATTTTTGTCAGCAGGTTGGGCAGCATTTTGTCTGCAAACACTGATCCATAGAGGGAGTGGAATTTTATGACTGAATAGTTTGAATATCTCTGCGTTTTTGCAGCAAATTCTGGAAAGGTGAATCTTTTGTGTTTGGGTGTGAGTGTGTGTAATGCACTGTGATTGTGACCCATGGTGTTAATGGTTGATGTGTTCAAGAAAATAGGTTTTGTAACAGACAACCTCACTTCACTAGGAACCTTTCTGTGCCTGAGGAAAACATGTTCCCTGTACTTGCCTCTGAACATTCTGTCCAATGCTGTGATGTTGAAGTGAACATGAGCTGGGCACAGTGGGAGTCTGTGGCTGACTGGGCAATGCTGTTCACAAAAATAACAAAAGAAACTTGGCAAAATGACAATGCGATTCATGAGATGTGCCACCACAAAAGCATTTTTCAGTGCCTTTTCCTCCACTACTTTTGTCTCATTTTCTCCCACATAAATATGGTTGTTGTAAAGCAAATATTTTGCAGATACATTTGAATAATATCCCCTCTCATCAACCTCCCACAACAGATGTTCCTTGAACCTGTAAATTTTGGCACTTTGTGAGGATATCCAATTGTTGTGCACAATAACACACTTTGAACAGAGTTTGTCTCCAGCAAACATTCTCCTTGGTTTGTCAAAGTATGTGTGTCCACTGGGAAACTCTTGCACACTTAAGGCAAGCACCCTGACATCATTTTTGTGTACAAGTTTGTTGAGACATTTCTGTTGAGTGTATTTCCAGCAGTCATAGCTTTGCAGTAGTGTAGAATGTGTCTTTATCACATTCTCCCTGGGATGGGACAGGTAAAACCCTCCATTGTAGAACTTTGATCAGTCCACTTGAAACACCATGTCACAAGCATTACAATGGAGGAATCGTTCTGGATTTTGCAAGAAAACAATGTCAACATCAACAACTACCACAGAAAAATTCAGTTGTAATGCTAGGAAAATTGCAACAGTTTTGTGAATATTTTTCATGCCAAAGCCTTCACTGTGGTAAGAGCTAGAGTCCAAGAATTTGGTGATGTTCCACATAGTTACAGCAGTGATTCCTGTGGCTCTCAGGTAGGATGTGGCATCTGGGTTGGAGCAAACAAAGATGTAATTGTGTATGTTAAATCTTTTCAATGATGTCTCATAAAAGTTCAGAGCCATTTCTGTGAAAGAATAATCCACTGCTGAAAGGAAAATGGTGTTGTTTTGGGCTCGTTGGAAGAGCATTTTCTAAAAACTTTGTAGTTTAGCACAGAAAATGTTTTCAAAACAGTTTGCAGTGACATGATGGTCTCCCTGGTGGCTGCTTTCTTCGATGTTGTTGTTTTCTCCTCAACATTGGTCACCATTTCTCTGGTTTGCTCATCGCTGGGCAGATCTGTTGTTGGGTTTGGTATCCTAATGATCAAAAATGCCATCCCAACTCCACACAGATACAAGGCACCCCTGCGGCATCTCATCCCAGCCTGTGAACAAAAACCTGCCCCGCCAAACCACAAATGCAAATGTGAAGGTGTCTTTTTTTCTCCTCAGCTACATTCCTCCTCCACCTGTCCAAGTTGATTTCCTTGTACTTGTCTCAATTTGTGCTTGTTTTTGTTTCTTTGGGTGAGTCACAAATTTGCATCAGAGAAATCAGAGCCACCCTATCTGGACAAAGCGGAGCTTTGACCCCGTTGGTCACAATAGCAAATGGAAGCAAATTATGCCAAATCTTTGAGACACAACACACATTGTTCTGAAACTCTCATGTTTTCTGGTCTGCTCGTGAGGCCAAAAGTGCCGCAAGTGTCACGCACAAGAACAAAGTCAGCAAGGCAAGGAGAACACACTTGTTTGCTGTCGGCTGTTCTCAATGGGCAAAACAATCCACTGTGAGACTTGGATACATGTGGCAAAAGTACTGTTGACAAATGAGACAATGAAAGATCTATGAACAATTTGGAATTGGTAGAAAACAGAAAATATCATTTCTCAAGCAGCATTTTGTCTCTGGCTGTTGCTCCAAGTTCAACACTGGTGAGAGATCTTTTGCAACTCACAAGGAGATGTATCAGTCAATGACTCCTGTCAGAGTCCAAATTGTAATTCCAAAGAGTGCAGATCTTCTGATCATTGGAGATTGTCAGTTGTTTGACGTGTGTGAGAAATGGTATTTGCAGAACGTCTGAACAAATTTGGTGGGGAGACATTCCTGAACCATGCTGTTCTTGTGCCTGTTGGATGTGGACAAAGTGTCATCACACACAAGTTACCCAACATACCCAAATCATATCACAAGGTATTCTTCGTGACCCTGGCCCTGGGGCACTCCTACTACCACGCCTTCATAGAGCAGCTCTGCCGCCTCTCTCTATTCCTGGACTTCCTCAGACATAACTCAGATATCAAGGTGCATGTGAGAAGATCCAGGATCATCAGTGCACTTCAGTGCACTTCTGGAATATTTGGGGATTGATAAAACCAGAATTATCACAGGTTATGTTCACTCTGAAGTTCTGTTTCTGCCCAGAGGCCAAGCCTGTTACAAACCCTCACTTCTCAACATCCAGTTTCTTTCTCTGGAGCTGAGGAAGGACATTGAGAAAGAGTTCTCCTCTCAGAAGAGTATTGTGATATTGAAGCGCACTGCTCATCTTAGGTGGATCAAGAACTACCCAGAATTCCTCTCTTCAGTGCAGAAACTGGCCAGAGAAAACAACATCAATGTGGAGATATTTTCTGACCAACATATGCCTTCAGTGAATGAGACTGCAAAACTGTTCAACAGAGCCTTCATGGTGATTGGGCTACATGGAGCTGGACTATCCAACCTGATCTTCTCCAGACCTGGCACTGTGGTGTTTGAAATAGCCTGCTATGATATGCACAGAAACCTGAGGCTAAACTACCCCAACCTCATGAGTGTGCTGGGGCACAGGTACTATGCCTTTGTTCCTGAGAAAAGCACAAAGCAAGCCTGCTTACAAGTGAATGTTTCAAAAATCATTGTTGCAGTCAGATATTTTGTTGAGCAGTGGCATCTTCACCAGACCTGAACAGTGAATTGACTGGTGCTGAGACTGGGGACTGAGTACCCTGATATTGTAAAAGCACAAGAATATGACTTTACTCTGACTTGCACACAAGGAACTTGCATTGACCACACAGAGAAATTAACTTCTGCTTTTTGTGTCATTGTCTATCAATCTGTTGCAGTAGAAACAGCAATTTGTGCCAAGATTCTGGTGCCCATGAAATCAGTTCTGTTCACCTGCAACTTTCTGTGTGCAAGATGGCAGATGTTTCTTTACTTTGATGATTTCTTGAGCCTTTGCACAGTCACGTTCTATTGACAGGTGGGTGTATTGTGTGTTCAATTTGTTTATTGAGCAGAAGTCCCCGGGGGTACAATGCAACAAAGTGCAGCAAATAGTTTGAGAACTTTCCAATGACCTGGGCAGCACTTGTCTTCCAAACCACAGTGTTCTTTTTGGGGGACTCTTGTTGGGCAAATCAATAAACAGTGTGAGGACTGTATGGGTGCAAAAAGACCAAACAAGTTTCCAAATTCTTTGAGCAAACACCACGGCACAAAAGGAGAAGTTTTTAAGGTCACCTTCACTTTCCTGTGGACTGGCCTGCAGAAGAAATTCATTCTACTTCGAAACAACTGCACCTTTTCAGCAAAGGAGAACAACTCCAATGTAGGATGTGAAACTTTATTCAGCGTACTCCAAACAAGATTCCACAGGATCAGAGAGCAAATAGAAGATGACCAGTGAACCAGGAGAAGAGGTAGCCAGAGCTATCAGTTCCATAGATGAGGTCAGACCCAGCATTCTCCACCTGGACCCTCTGCCCTGCCTCGAGCTCCAGCCCTATAGTGGCTGAGCCTGTGAGCACATAGAGGTTTGGGGACCAGACCTCTTTGTAAGCAAACCTCACATCATCCACCAGGAAGTAGAAGGAAGCCTCCTGTTGGTTGCTGTGCTTGTTGACAGAGAATCTGAAGCAGAAAATAATTTCTGGGTTGTTCAAGTCTACACATCTGTCTCAAACAGCCTGCTCATAAAAGACATTGTTCCATTGAGAATGAATTGCCCATTGACTGTGAACTGCCACCTACTGGTAGAAGCCATGAACTGGAGCTGAGAACATCCCAAGACTGGTGTTAAAGTTGTTCCCTAGATCAGAGATCTTGTGATCCCAAGGGACGGGTTCCCCAGGACTGACACTGTGGTAGGACTCAGAGAAGGTGGCCAGGAAGAAAGCTTCTCCTGCAAGGAAACACGTGCAAAGTGTGGGTGAAACAAGCTGTGAGAGTTTGTACTGAGTTCAGGAGAAAAGGTGAATCAGAGGCAGCTCAAACATGGCGAGCTGTCAAAAGATACTGTTGCTTTTGTGAGACGAACTCCAAGAGGATGTTTTATGGAAAGCTTCTGAAACAACTCGTGTGCTGAACTGAATTTACACACCAACGTTCAGCTCCCGCGGAATTCTTTCTGGTTGCTGGGCAACTGTTGCCTGGAGATGAGTTATTGTTTGCTGTTGTTGCAGGATGGTTGCCTGGTGCTTCTGTATCATCACTTCCATCTTTTCCTCTCTCACCTTCATCTCACTGACAGTATCCTGTAGAAAACCAGAGCTCAACAACAGGAGCATTCAAAACCCAACTCATGTGTCACATGGAAAATACAAAGCACATTTTAATGCTGAAATCAAACCACCTCCAGCATTTCAAGTTTTCTCAGAACATCAGCCAGAGACACGTCTACCCCAAGAACATGTCCCCCTGAGGCTGATGCAGCCACAACAGCGAGGAAGAGAGCCGCCATGTGAGCCACGTGCACCATGCTTCTCGTACAGCAGCTGAAGGAGAAGTGGAGTAACCCGTTCACCCGCCCCACGCGTGGTCTGGGAACCTTTCTCACCTGACACATTGACACGTGTTCATCGCTGGGAAAGTCTCCCACCGTCCACCATCTGTGCTGCATTGTTTGAAAGCAACAGTTACAGTCTGGGGAGCGAAGGGAACTTTCCCACCACATCACCCACAACACAGTCAGTCCCAATTCAAAGCAGTACCCCGAGAAACCTCACTAACGGCTGAACACTTGGCTTGTCCTAATTCAGTCATTCCCAAAACAAGAAAAAACATTTTCACAAAATGCCTGCTCATTTCCCAAAGAACACACAATGACCATAGTTTTGCAGAAGCTGAACTTGCTTCTTCTGCTTCAAAGTGGCAGGAAATTCTCTACAACACTGTTGCCTCACAAGTTCTGCCCCTGTTGCCAGGCAAGTTGCTCAATTTCCTCTTGGACTTCTACAGGGTCTAGAATTTGGATTCTGCAACACACTTGTGTTTGACCCCTATGTTTCAGTGTTATTCTTCACACCCACTCTCAAGTCACAGCACATATGTTGACACATTCTTCCCACAAATGATGCCTCACTTGTGTAGCTGTGGGTCAATTTTGTCCAGTGCCATCTGCAGTTTGAAGAGGGAAATGTTCACATCCAAATGCTTGTTTACTGGTCTCTGATAGACTCTCTAGTACCTCAGGCCCAACATGGCAGCTTGAAACCAAAACATATTTCTGGAACCAAACCCAAGGGGATAAATCTCAATGACATAGGTTCCTCTTTGGCAAAAATTGATGTTGTAAAAGGCTCCTCCATGAACCCCCACAACTATATTTGCTTTGCTGAAGATTCCTATTGATTCAGACAAGTTGTATCTTCCCCTGAAGAGATGTGTTGAGTTTGGTCCATATCTCTCTTGGAGAAATTGGTAGACTTCTGCTTGATTCACAGTGTTTCTTCCTCTGATGTGACTTCTGGCTCTGGTCAGAAGCACAACATTTGTCTCTGTGTGAGAATCATTGTTTTGTTCTGGAACATCTAGCATAGAGTGAAATACTCTCCAGATGTCTGGGTGTCTTGGGGTGACACAAGAATTCAATACAACAGCTGCTGTTTGAAAAGGTTTGGGAGGCACAATCTGCCTGAGGTTCAGGCCAAGTTTCTTCAGGATCTCAAGAACAATCTGATCCTGAGGTCTGGGAGGCAGCATCATGATGACCACATCATCCAGACTCACATAGTTGTACACCTGAATCAGTTTGGGCATCACATCCTCCATAAAATGCTGAAAAGATGCCCCCCACCTGATGATGAGGGGACACAAAACTCTGACAGCACTGCTGTTATGACTCTCCATCTTCACTTGGGGGCCAATGCAGAACCTGCAGCCATGTCCTGCTGTCTGGGATGCATTGCAGGTTTTGTCACTGTGAACAACAGCTTTGGTGGTCCAGCTAACCATCCCAAGGGTATTGTTGGCTTTTCTTTTTCTGTTTTTGATGTCATGCAAAAGGAAATATCTCTTGTCTGGCCTGTTCACAAATGAGGGCTCAGTAGGGGTGAAATGACTGTAAACCAACTTGATATTCTTCTTCTTCTGAATATCTTCTCTCAGTTTCATCAGACCCTCAGAAACATCAATGGACTTGTTCAGGATTTGAATTAATATGTTTTGTGTTTCTGGGTCAGTGGTGGTTTTGAGTTGAAGCTCCAATGCAAACTTGAGATTGTTTCTGATTCTTTGGGTTTGTTTTGATTTCCTGTGCTGTGGTTTCCCTGGATTTGTTACACCTAAGAAACAACAGATCAATGTGTGTTTGTTTTTGGATTGCTGAGCCTCCTGTGCCTTTTCCAACACCACTGCAGGAAGAATTTGTGCTGTTTAGTTCTGTCAATTTTGCTTTGATTTTTTCACCTTGAGGCATCCACATGAAGAGAGTGATGATCAAAGTACCTCCAACCGTCATCAGCCAGATCAGCACATTTCTCAGACACTGCTTCTCCATCTGGTTTTGTTGGCAGTGCTTTTCTTGAGGATATTCAGCTGTCTGGTCTCAATTCCACCTGTGAAAAAGGCAACACATGGATTGAAATGCACATTCTCAAAGGGCAACAAAAACAAAAATCCAAACTCCAACCTGCAAATGAAATTTCTTGGTGTCAACATGCCAGGATGATGAGAAAAATTGCTCAAGTTTTAACCCTTCAAATTTGTGCGGGGGCAGTTCATCAAACTCAGTATAATAATGTTCTCAGATCAAACTGATTTCACGCCAGATACATATGTTGAAAGATTTCCCTGAAAAACCCACAAGTTTGAGAAAGCACAACCGTACACAAACAAAACTGTTGCGGCCATTTATGACCAGGCTTTTCATTTTTGGAAAGAAAAAAAAAATGTTGCAGAATGATATGACATGGCAAGTTCGTGGCGGAAAATAGTCTTTGCTGAGATTTTTATGACAGTGATTTATTTTTGTTTTCTGAACAAACAAATATTTCTTGATCTCAAAGTGAAGACAAAATCCTCATCCTACATCAACTTACTCAACTCTTTAGAGGCTGACAGAAGTGCATTCTGTAAAAATCTACTGAAACATTCTTGTGATGGTCCAGCTCATATTCCATGGACAAAGGAACAACTTTTGCAAAACAACATTTTTGCTCAAAAAATACTGGAAGTTAGAGAAAGGGTAAATATTGTTTTCTTGGTTTAAATCATGGGAACAACATTAGATTTGTGTGAATACTTGGCTGATTTGCTGCAACAGAATTCACCACAAAAGTTTTTTTCAAAGGCTTGTATTTTAGAATTGTTATGAAACACTGGTAATACCTGCTGCTGGTTGTAGATCAGAAAGGTGCATGAAGGTTATCTGAAAGATTCCCCAGCTCAACAGTGCCTCTACTCTGAAATTGTGCAGTTTGATTTTGTTCATACTGTCTGTGAAACTGGTAAAAACAATCAATGTCCAATCATCTCTCCCTTAGACCTTTAATTATGCACTGAACTTTATCATTTGGCACCACAATGTTATAACATTTTCAGGTTTTTTTGCTGGGTGGAACACCTTCATTTGGCTGAACTCTAATCCCACAGTCCAGGTTTACTTATTTGACCTTGGAAGACACAATTACACCAAACCTCTGGCAGATGCACTGCTTAATATGTTTCCTTGGAGACTTCATGTGATCTTTGGAGACACCAGGAAAACAATCCAACAGTTTCACCAGCACAATCCTAATGTAACCTGTGATTTAATTGTGATAGATGGTGGTCACACCCAAGGGGTTCCCTACAGTGACTTTATCAGTCTGAGAGAAATGGTAGATATTTCTGCTGAACACCTGCTGCTGGTGGATGATTGTCCATCTCACAGAGATCAGGGCTACCCAGGAGGGGTTCAGTCTATGTGGGACAATGTCACAATGACCAGACAAGTCAAGACTATCAAACAATGTGTGCATGACAACCTGGACAGGGGCCTCACTTTCGCCAATTACCTCAAGGACTACTGATAAATGTTTATCTCAAGGACTACTGATGAATGTTTCCCCATTTCCTGTTCAACCCAGTCACCCTGGGTAAGACTCATTCACCCATGTGAGATTGCAGTCATGTTGATATTCAGCCCATTTGCAGGATCTGCTACTCCCCTCCAAACCCGCATGAGAAAATGTTGCTGTCTCCTTTTTGTTGCCATTTCTGTTGTATTCATTTTTAGCACATCTGCAGAGCCCCAGCAACTGCATGAGACATTTTGTCCAAGTTTATCCTCCCTCTTAGAATCAAGTGGTAACACATTAATTTACCATTTTATGGCCATGAATAAGTGGATATTCTCATGAAACATGCTTCTCATTGTGTTGCTATGGCAATGACAGGGTGCCTGGGTTACCCTCATTGTTATTGCATCAGACACAAGTTGGCTGTGATGCATTTTCCTACCAAACCTGAATCTGAATGTCACTACAATGTCAGCACAGACAATTGGGCAGTTTATCACACAGTAAAGGAGCCAGAAGTATCAACAAGTGAGACAAACAACTGGGGGAGTAGCTTTTACTCCTTCTGTCAGTTTTGCAGCCATCAATACTCAATTCTCATCATGTCATCAGGTTCACAAATTGTCAGTGGATATGACAACATTATACAATTGCGCAGTCATAAGGATCACATCTCCAAACAACTTTGGGCTTTAGCACAGACCAGTGAACTGTCAGCATCCCCACATGCTCACACAGGCAAACAGACATGTAGCACATGCACACCCATTGCAGAACACTGCACACACTGCACAACACACACTGCACCATACACCCACACACACATGTAGAGTCTACCTGACACACACACATGCACATGCATACTGCACCACAGAGCCACAGCACACATCTGTCCCAGCCTCTTCTTCCCCACCCTGTGTCTGTTGCCCATCATCACAAAGCGAAACGCGCCTCCACAATGATGCCTGCTCCTCCCACTCAAGATTTCTGTTCCACTGGAACTTTGGTGCTAAGTGTTCTGTCCTTCGGAGTGTGAAACCGGCAAGTATTTACGTTGCAAACTAGCGCACGGATTGTCCTCCTCACGAACTGTCCGGCTGTCACACTCCTGTGACAGTCAACCGAGTCGGGTGCAGCAGTCCGATAACCAATGCAGACGTTTTGTGCCATGCTGTTAGGTCAACCAGAGGAGATTGCACTCTGCACCTTGAGTACTCACTACTAGCTTGCAGCCGCTTCCTTCAATCCGGGCACTTACACTCTCCTACCGCGTAATGCATATGTATTAATGGAGCTATTATTACTTTGTATAGTCTTTTTCTGTCGTACACATTCGACACACGGATGCTCAACGCTGATTGAATGTGGTTTCAAATCATACCCGACAATGCAACTTCCAAGT
>JAAUXT010035770.1_pt1 | contig 15159 bp, 14 predicted proteins | sample 7278171 | NCBI WGS metagenome assembly JAAUXT01 (sample SAMN14350112, study PRJNA611818) | marine sediment metagenome | isolation source: surface marine sediment (1.8m) | place: French Polynesia: Moorea | collected 2018-08 | reverse complement strand
GGGTTGGACCCACTTTGGGAAAAATGGCCAGAAATGATCAGTGATGTTCACTGACTTATTTTCAAAAGCGGGTCCAACCCCCCCCCCAAGACCCACTTTACACACACGGACGGACGGACATACAGACTGATGGTGATTACATTAAGCATGTGGTACACGGCCCTCCGGGCGAGCACACGCTTAAAAATTCGGGCACACGACGACTGCAATGATGCTTGGTACGTGCAGAAACAAGACCACAACCCTTTTGCAAGCGTGACAGGCCTTGCAAACATAATGTACATCACTACACGTTCTGAACAAATTTTTGTTGGGAGGGGGGGGAAAGGGACGAGAGATTCTGTTGCACAGCAAACATTCAAAGTCAAGAAAAATTCTTGTCTAGATCCATGATTCAAAGCAAATGTAAGTTTCTTCAGACAACAAAAGAAATGCCCAACAATGCAACAGTTTTGAACGCAACTTCAACAAGGTGTTTCTGGTTTACCTAGTGTTCAAAAGACAAACAAGATAATTTCATGTTGAGACGCGCGACTTGCTGTCCATAAAGCCAGCAAAGATTGTTTTCAGTGCAAACTGTGCAAGTGGGAGCAGTGTTTCGTTACCACAAAGGCCACCACCCGAAACAACCGGGTGCGGTCTGACCAAGAGTTCATCCTGATAGAATTGCCCGCTGGTTAGTCGAGAGTCCAACAACCAAGTCTTTGGGTTAACACGAGGTATCGACTGATTGAGACCCTGTACATATCACAACTGGAATGCCGTTAATCCTTGAAACTGAAACTGACCACAAGACTGTGTCCCAATCGCAATGTCATGCAGCTGACTTTCCAAACACTGCGCTGCTTGCACAGTGTTCATCTTGCAACACATCGCACATGAAATGTAACATCCACACAATGAACACGCAACCATTGTCCACGTGGAACTGCAACATTTGTTGTTTGATTGGAGCCCGATTTTTCGAGTTGTTCACTTTGTTCTGCTCACCCAAGCCAAGTGCTCTGAACCGAGCGCACCTTGCGACACTCCGGATTCAAAACGCTACGGAACGAGACAAAACGCCCCGCTGGAGGTGAAAAGCTACGTGCACGAACGCGACTGGAGTATCACAGCGGTCTGGGCGCGTGCAGCCCGTACATGTTGGAAGTGAGCGGCGGCAGGTTGGACTCGCCGGGGCCCCAGTCGCAGAGCCCGACGCCCGAGGCGGAGACGCGGTGCAGCAGGCGGTGCCCGATCGAGTAGCCTCCGGACCCCTCCAACTGCGACAACACCATCAGCACCTGCCTGCAACACGCAAACGTTGGCTTGTTCACTGATTATGTCCCTCGTTCACAGGACGCACCCTCCAGCTCTTACTTTCAAAGACTTCTGGATAGAAATGCCAGTTGTGACGGTTTCCTTGTTCACGACACACTGTCCTGAGACACCGAATACCTATTTCATATCAAAGTAACATTGTCGGCCTGTTTTTTACCTGTGGAGGGGCGGGACGGAGTCGGTGGTCTTGAGCGCGCCTCGCGTGGACACGACGTTGAGGCTGTCGGTACAGTCACACTGCACATGCAGCGCATACTCGGTGCGGTTCTCTGTGACCACGATCAGCCCCGCCCAGCCGTGCGTCAAGTAGTACGTCGTCATCCCCTCACGACCCTGCAACGAGACCGCGCAGATTCACACTGCTGATCTTTCCATCTTGCTCGAACAATGCAGTGCCCGGAATGTCCCAAGTGTTTGGATATCCACGCCCAGGTTTTCAGGAATGCCATTAAGTCATTGTGCGTCTTTGAGCAAAGTCTGTCGCATTTCCGAGACAGACTCGGAGGCCTTACCTCGTGCTTGTCTCCGCGCGCGATGGCGAGTTGGATGACGGCATCAGCGAGCATGTAGCTGGGCGCGCGCTGCGGCTCCACGATGAGCGCCTTGCTGCTGTGCACCGACAACACGTAGCCGATCGGATCATCTCCGCCTGAAACCCGCAGCCGACAATGACGCGTGTATCAACAGACAAGTACACGTGGGATTCCTCTGTGATTTGCCAAACGTCGATGCGGCATGTCTATTGCAGTGTTTACTGCAGTGTGCACGCAGGAGAACAAACAATAGTTCTCGTCTGTATGCCTTGACCGATTTCAGTTGGAAGTGTTCGACTGAATGGTGGATACACAAATTGCCAAGCCGACAGTTCAGACCAGCAGTGTGTGTGTGTGTGTGTGTGTGTGTGTGTGTGTGTGTGTGTGTGTGTGTGTGTGTCTGTGTGCGTGCGTGTGTGTGTGTGTACTCACTGAGCTTTCCCCAGTGGTTGAAGGCGAGCGGTACCAGCGTGTATTCGCCCGCCTCAAGCATCACGCTGCAGCCGACGAAGCTTCGCACTTGGCGGCGCGAGTGCGCGACGAGCCGCCCGACCGTCTGACCAGGGTGGTTCTGGCTCTGCAGCACCAGCAGACACAGGTCCACCGGGCTCTTTAGTTCGTGGCCCCTGCAATGTCCATCACATCGATTCAGAGCAACGATCGGAATGTGGTGACATTCTTTGTCTACCAAATGCTTTCTGAATGCCATTAGGTTCCAACCAAGAGAAGTTTGCCGCGTGTGCAACAAGAAAGCAAAGTGTTGAACAGCCTCTGTGCCTCAAGCGTCTTGCAAGCGTTCAAGCCCCACATACAGCCTTGTCCTGACAAGGGTGTTTGGTCGGGTGGGGAGGCAATGAGAACACCGACGTCCGGCACTGTTTTTGGCATCCCAGACAAATTTTCTTCCTCCCTTCCTCAACACACCAGCAACTCCGAATTTGACCAACGTGAGGTGTTCGCTGCACTGCTTGTGGTTTTTGTTCTCATGACAACAGGTAATTAACAAGTCTGTGTTTTCATGAACCTGGCGCCCTCTTGGAAGAGGCCGAACTCGATCTCGGTCGGCGTGAACACGGTGACGCGCGCGGCCTGGATTTTGGCGCCGCCGTGTCTCTGCAGCGACCCGTGCACGCGCGTCTCCATCCAGTCCGAGCGGAACTTGCAGATGTCGATTGAATCAAAGTACCTGGCGCAAGCAAATGAACACAATGTACACCCTGTGTCTTCCGTGACTTTTCAGCTGAAAACCTCCTCACACAGAATGCCAACATAATGAATTCGCAGGTGTACGTGATGGAGCCTCACTTCATCATATCGAGCAGCGACATCCAGAAGATGCCCTCCTCGGCGCCGTGCAGCATCATGTCGCGACGCTCCGCGGGAGGCACGGCGTTCCAGCACGCCGAGCCGTCGCTCCAGTCGCCCGACCACGAGAAGTGGCCCCAGGGGTTCCGCAGCCGCACCAACCTTCGTGAATAACAATCTCGTTGTAGGAACTCGCAGGCGTCGCATCCGTAAGTTGGACAGTAGAGAACAGACCATTGTTACATTGTGCTGGACGAGGTTCTTGCATGTGAACCTTGTCTGCTTTATTTTCCAGCGCGTCTTTTGTTCTTTTTCTGCCCGGCCCAACCCTGAATCAGACGGGTTCACAACCGACCTGTTTCCGGCGACGTGTCGCACGTCGAGGATGGAGTAGGCGTGGCGCGGCCGCAGCCCGACCGCCTTGTAGACACCGTCCTCCAGCTTCATGTTGCCGCCGCCGCACGACGCGCCCATCAGAAACCTGAGGAGCGACAATAAGCTCGTTTTTCTTCACCGTGCATCGTTTACAATGCATTTGGTCCTGAAGCGCACGAACTTAAATCGCACGACTCACTGCGACTCTCGGGAGCTGAGCAGCTGCGCCCACACCATGTCCAGGTCAATCTCGTCCGGCTGCGGGTTCGGGCCCGACGCTGCGGGGAGAGATCACGACTTCGTGTCAACACTGAACAAGACACATGTCTGTTCACCAGGCTATTACAATGAAGTGTCAGTGAGCGCATGTGTATCCAAGGAAACTCACGCTGCAGCTGGACGCTGACGCAGGGTGCGCCGGTGAGCGTGGCGAGCCCCTCGATGCAGCGACCGGCGACGAGCGCGCCGTAGCTGCCGTGCGCCTTCGCCATCGCCTTCTCAATGAGCGGCACCCACAGCTGCCGCCGCTTCGCCTGCGGGCACAGAAGAGCGCAGACGTGAGACACATGAGCACTGGGAGCCGCCGTGTGCATGATGCGTCCTCTCCGAGTACCACATCAAAGTTGCGTCTGTCAATCTGGACCACCACTTCTGGGTGGGGAAATGGTGCCAAATGCGAGGATTATAAAATTTTAACACCGAACCATCAGCCAAACTCAGAACCCAAGACGCACCTGTGAGTAGAGCAAAGCGCCGTACTGGTCGCAGGGCAGCAGGTCATCGACGAGCACCGTGGTCCACGTGCCGTCCTTGCAGAGTCGCACCTGGTAGGCGCCCTCTCGACAGAACTCGCGGGTCAGCATGACGCGCTCCACGAGCTCCGGACGCTCCGCTAACACCGCCAGCGAACTCAGGAACCTGCAGACGGGCAGCGCACAAATCACATGTGGCTCGAATCTTCTTTGTTTCTCGCGAGTAGACTTTCACACGACACACGCGTTCTGAACTGAGCGTTATCCGAGATCACTTTCTCTGCCACGTTTGACCAATCTCTCACAAGCAAAAAACGTGCAACGCACCAGCAGTCTCCCAGCACCCCCTGTGTGATGTCGCTGGGCAGGGGTGTGCGGAACACCTGCCATGGGACGGCGGAGTCTCCCGGCGCGACCGAGATCTGCTGCGGCCGCAGCCACTGCACCTGCCGCTGATCATCTTTGTTCGGGTCAACGTACAGCGACTTTGGGATCGGCGGGAACGAGTCGTCCACAAACGGCTCTTTGTTCTGGAATGCCCAACACCATGATGGTTGTAAATATCAACGTCCTTGTGTTTCTGAATTCGAATAGAAAGCAAATCATCCTTCATTCTTGTCCTGTGGCGGGTTTGTCGCGTGCGCACGGAGACAGAGCAGCTGTGGAAATACTCACGACTCTGCAGAACTCGACGATGTGTTTGAACTGCTCGTGCGCTTCTCGCTCCTCCTTCAGCCGCACATCCTCGGCGCACAGGGTCTGCTGCCGCTGGAGATTCCGCGCCCCTCGTGGGCTGTTCAGATAAAGTTTTATTATCACAGCAGGGCGTGCACACACCAGTGACAAGAAACGCACCCTTTTGCAAACAGTTTGACAGAAACAGGTTTCAATGGTGCACACCGCTCACGCAAAGCCATTGGATCTGTTTTCACTTTGTAAAATCAGTTCACGCAGATACCTGTCTTGAGGCTGCGACGAGCCCGCTGCGGCAGTCGCCGCTGCAGCTCCTGCGGCCGCGGCCGGCCCGCTGTCGGGCAAAACCGACTTCTTCATTGCGCTGCACATTCCGCACCGCACTGTGAGTGAGAGACTCTTGGTCACTTTCGGCACAGAGTGAAAGACTGCAGTGTTGTCATGATTGCATTGCCGGTATTCATGGAAGAACCGCACTCACTTGCAGATTTTTTGTTCTCGAATGTGCAGAGTGGGCAGGCCCAGCCGTCACTGCCCTTGGATTTGGGAGTGACGGGAACGACGCGCTGCGGGGACGGCGGTGGCAGCGTGCTGCGGTCTGCCTCCACACCATCACGGTTTGCGTGGCACACCTGCAAATCCAAAAACATTCAGAGTACCAGCATACTAACGGGTTTAATGCCACAAAGAAACAAAGAAAAATTCGCCAACAACACAAACGAATCATCCGCAAGAGTTTTTCAAATTCTTACCTGACAGTAGGCTTCAGTTTTGGGATTGCGCAGCGTGCAGCGCGCGCATGTCCACGTGTCCGAGATAAGCCTCGCTTTGCCTATTGGCTCTTGAGGCTTCCGGTTGGCGCACGCACCGCAGATGTCTGCCAGCAGCTTGTTGTTCAGAGTACACCGAGGGCACACCCACATGTCTTCCTTCACAGTCTCGTCAGGCTTTGAATCTCTCTTGGCCTTTGGTGTCCTGTTGTCATCACTGTCTATCACTTGAACATCGTCCGGAATCGGCACATCATCGTCGATGGAACTGTGGAACCGCAACGCATTCTTGGCTTTCTGAATGTCTCTGGGCGTGTCGCACACATCACAGGTGACGGCCCACGCCGGGTTGCAGCCGTACGTGCAGTGCAGACAGCGCCAGTCGGGATCAGCGCACCGCTCGGGACTACTGTCGAAGCTGCGCGATATGGTCGAGTCGACTGACGTTGACGCAGCGTCGCGTCTGAACTCGGGAGGAATGTCGGTCGGTACGTTGCTGCGACGCGGCGTCTCACAGACAGCGCAACGTTTCATGTGGATCTGATTCTGCAGCGTGCATCGTCGACACACCCAAACCGCGACCCGCGTCTTGCTCTCACCTGCAGCATTCGTAGAAAAACACATCCCTGCTGCGAATCACGATTCCAAGAAGACAGGCGATGTTACGTGGAACCATACGAATCACTCTTGTGTCCTGTGGGCAATTGCCAGCACATCGGAATGGCAACTCAAGACAAAAAAAAATCTTCCTTCTGCTTCAATCACTCACCATTCACAACAAAAGACCCGGAAGCTGAAGCTGCCGCCCCATTGGCTGAAGTCGCAGTTGCTTTCCCAACGTCGTTGGACTTTGATCCATTCGGCTTCTGAGTATCGTTTACTCCCCTTGATTTTCTACTGTTCACTTCCTGGTTCCGCTCTTTTTGCTTTTTGTAGTTCAACTCTTCAGCGTCGCTTTGACTGTCGCCGTCACTTCGCGACACTTTGTTGACCCGCTTCATCGTTTGGCAGTTGACACACTTCAACACCTGCAACGTGTGCGATCAAGCGTGACAGGAAGGTCAGCAGTGCAAAACTGTCATCGGCGACAAACTTGTCACAATGTGTGGCAACCAGCTGTGCGAAGGCACACTTAGATGAGTGAGGAAGAACTGAACGCTGACAGCTGTTGATCGATTGAGGGTCTCAGTGCAGCAGTCACCACTCGAGGCGTCGAAGTCGAGAGCAAACCACACAATCGTTGACTCGACAAATTTGTGCAATGACAACATTCTTTGTGATCACACATGATACAGACTGAAAGCAGGGTTTGTTTGTGGAACCAAACCTGTTCTGGGTTGAGAAGTTGGCAGCTTTCACACTTCCACTTTGTTTCATCCACGTCCGTCAAGTCGTCCGAGCTGCTGTCCTCGCTAATGTTCACGGTTTGGTCCTTCTGCTCGGCCGTACCAACTTCCATCTCACACCACGCCTCTCCTCCAACTCTCCTCCAACGACTCGACAGCAAGACGTCTGACTTGATGCCTGCGAACATGAGAAATCTGGACACTCAAAATGGTGCACAGGACAGGATCAGGGTCCTCAGGCAGCTCCGACGCCTCAATTACCGCCCTGTTTTACAATCCATTCTCATCAACAGAAACTCAACGTGTCAAATGACAACATCAGTCGACAAAATGAACGAGAGGACACAGATTCAGATTCACACGCAGTGTTGCAACAGAACCACCCTTCAGCCTGAGCATTTTGAATTCACGCCCAAAACACAGCGAGAAATCTACCTACAGACGTTGCCTTGGAGTAGATCTATCACTAGTTTATTCCAAATGAAAAATGTATTTCCTGATCCTGTTGTAGAATGCTATCGCCTGTTCGAGATTCGTGCATAAAAATTGACTCACCGTGACTACCCAATTTAAGGCCGTGTTCTATTATGCGCTACGAAATGCTCGGAGTCGTTGAGCTCAATAGCAGCGGAAGCTTCAAGTGAGAAACCGAACTCGGCCCAACGAGCCGAGTCGCTTCTGTGTCGACTTCTCTCATTCGTCCGCTCAGGATCGTCGCCATATTGCCAGAAGTTTCCCCAGTTCACGATTCTGTGACACCAGGAAGGGATCAATTAAATGTTTGGGGCAATTTCCCAAGACGCTTACGTCGTAGGCAAATTCTGACAGTCCTGATGGGCGAGGTTGTTCATCAAGGTTGGCTGGTTAAGTCACCCCCTGACAAGCGGATCCAAACTCTGCCCAGATTCTTCAAAGCGGTGAGTGTTGTTTCACTTGTTGAATTCCCCCAAAGTTGATCTTGGTCCAGACCTCCCAAGAGTGTCGTTGGTGTGGTTTGGACACTCGCACTCATTTCTCAACAATTCAGTGGCTTCATTTTCACGTGTCATGCAAGGTTTGTGTTGAAAAATGTTTGCCTTCCCGGAGAGGGGCTGGATGCCGGACATGGTCCGTTGGGCCAAACTTTTTTATTTTTGACACAAACACGACACGATTCTGCGTCTGATGACGCAGAATTTGCCGGGGGTGACCCGGCCGGTAGGTATGGGCCCTGTTCTTTCCTCGAAAAACCGACCGACTGACTGCTGCAGGCGGACACGCGTACCGACCGACCGTCTGGAAGGGGGGAGGGAGCTCGACAATTTGCTTCTCTCACAGCGCCACTGAAGTTGCACCGTGGCACACATTACATCTTGTGCCCAGTGGTCTTGTGGTGAAAACTCAAAAAAAAAATGTCGGCTTGATGTTACAACTGGCGTCATCTTCGTTTCTCGACCTTCCGAGCCTTTGTCACATCTTATTGAGAGTTGTCAATATTTTCTTCCCTGCTGAAGTTTTTGTTGCAGTGGCCATCAAAAAGTGTGACAGTCTGTGTGCTTTTTGATTGCTGACGTTCAGCAATGATCTGGTTCACACTGTTGCTTCGGACGAGGAAAGTGCATCTCCCGTTGTGTGCTTGTGGAGCAGGATGTTGTCAATTCAATGCGGTCGGGAGGAAATTACGAGTCCCATTGTGACTATCATCACAAATGAGCTGACCACAGCTCCCTCGCCGCGAGTGTTCGCTGCATGATGGTGTGCGCCCGAACCCGCGAGGGAAAGCTGCGCTTGTTTACGCAAATCTGTTCGCAGTTGGAACAACACGCAAGAGGTTCGTGTTGCGGGATGGTAATGCATTGTTTGCTTGTGTTGTCTGTCAGTCAAGTTCGTTGCGCGGGAGTAACTGATGTTTCTGAATGCCCAGCACGTTGGCAGACGCCGACTTTAGACTTCTGCCTCCGGGAAAACTGGCCTGTGACATGAGTGGCAGCCACTTATGACATCTTGCGGGTTCATCCGAGTAGCGAGCAGCGTCTGAACAGCGAGCAAGATCAACTCCGCAATGTCCTCTCGTGAGTAGAAAGAAATTGGCCGAAAGATGAGCAACATTCAGTTTGTTTTTCAGACGAAACACCATTGCACTGAACGAGACTTTTGATCCTGGATTTCCCCACACTTTCGACACCCTGCAAGTTATTAATCCAGGGATCTGGTGATATCATGTGTTTGGTCTTGGTGCCGCTGTGCTTGAACCAGATTTCACCGATTCCATAGCATGACAACTCGGTGTGGGTTGTGGGTGCTGCTGAACAACCATTTTTAGACATGGCGGGTCTCCCTGAGGACAGGATTCTCACACTCCGCTAAAAAGGGTTACTCCACCAACTGGGACACTGTCCCCACGAAAACGAAGAGCGAAGGACAACCACCACAGCCCGATTTGTGCATGAGCGGCGAACAACGGCTCCTCGACTCGGGGTTGTCATCGTTGGGGTCGTCAGGGTGTGACACCCACCGGAACATTCTCTCTAATGCCAAAGCAACTGCCCTCTTTCACACATGCCAAAGAGGGTCACACATGGAGGGTTGCCGCAGGGGTTGTCACACCTCCGTTCCCACTCGTGAGCCCTTCCCCCCCCCCCCATCATCTCCTCAGGAGTCTGTGGTACGAGCGTACAATTCCGGCGACTGTTCTTCAAAGCTACGAGTGTTCTGAGGTTCAGTCAACAGAGGAGACGAAGTCCAGCCACTGCGACAGATGTTTTGGACAATATTTGATGTTTCTCGTCAGAAGAGGTCACAATGTTGCAACGAATTCGCAAGCAAACCTCAAAAATATCGAGATTGTTGTATCGTGCGTTCGCACAGTGTGCTGCCCGCCTGAAACACGTTGAAGATCTGTGGAATTGATTGACCCTCGAGTGTGCGTGAAGGACCTGGCTTATCGCTTATTTGTTCACTGTTTTCTGTGATGGGTCGTGTATTCCCAAACGAATGAGGAAAGAATACGAGTGGAAGCACAACAGGGAAGTCAGGCCAGGGACGGTGAGTTGTCACGGCCGTCCCGTTTTGGATCTGTCACCAGAGTAGTCCCAGGAAATTAACTGGCATTCTCCAAGAGCCACTGGGTTGCTGTGTCAAAACACTGGTCACCTTGGGCACGACACCGGGAGTTGGATGTTGCCTTCCCTTCTGGTCGGAAATAAATGCTGAAAAATCTCACCAAACATTTCACCTGAAAATTTTTCAGCAGAAAAGGCTGAGGTTCCGAGAGCAAAGAGGAAGTTCTTCTCAGGGGAGCAGACTGCCGTAAAAGAAGTTTGGTGACCCCCTCCCTCGATTTGATTGTTTCTCTTGAGAAAATGTTCGTCGGATGATCACAAATTTTTGTTGTGCGTGTGTTTCTCAAATGCCTTGCAAATTCAAGACTGGTTGCTGTGGCCGGGTTGCTCATCGCTTGCCTGTACCGGACCCAGGACCTGTTTTGTGGAATTGTCCGGTTGTGAAAGACAGACAGAATTGTCCGTGTGCAAGCAAAAAGCGAAGGCGTACAGAGTAAAGATTCCTAAACTGCAGAATACTAGATACCAACAGGGTTCAGAACCCTGACGCTGAGGAATAGCTCAGGAACGAAGGGGTGCTTGGGTGCCAGCGTCCGCAGCAGAACAACCCCCTGGCGGAAGAAAGGTCTTCTGAACAGAAAGGGGGAAGATTTTCAGCAACATCGTCAACAGTGCCCACAAGAAAGGCGTCGTTGAGTGCGAGACTATGAAGGAGATCTTCTGAACTTCTCTGGTTTGACAGCCTTGTCCACCGGCCCAAGAACAACCGGACCTTGCGATGGTGAAGCACAGCGTTGGCATAATGCTGAAAGTATTCTCGCGCAAGTTGAGTGTTGTGTTGTGAGAGTGGGTGCGGTCTCGTCTACAACTCTCACCAAACCAAAAACAATACACAACACACCCACCGTAGCTGCGCCATACACCCAGCTGTATGATCTGCACTGTCTAACCTGGGAATTGCGGGATACCATTTCCATTGCAGCATCGCCGCACTTTGATTTCGGAGCCGATCTGGTGTGGACTTGCTCAGTTAGAATTTAGCTGAAAGGAAAAGTCGGATGAAGGGACAAAATCACTGCACAGTTTGATGTCTCTTTGTTGTCTGCACGAAACAGAGGTGACCACCGAGAGTGGAGAGTTTACCCCCTTCCCCCGGTACAACGTACAGATACTCAGTGGTGATCAGGGGCGACGGCTGCCGAGGAATTCTCAGTGATCAACAGGAATTTTTCAGTTCGTAGTCCCCCTTCCCCGACACTCAGCAGCGAACAAGGGTGGCCACGTCTCCTTGGAGACTGTGATCAGAGCTCACAGCTACCAACAATGGTCATCACCCCGAGTGACAACTGAGTTCCACAGGGTGGTTGTCCCCACCTCCCCCTGCGGACACCTGGAAACATCACGACCGACGCACTGCTTGGTGAGTGCGCTCTTGCAGGTCTCAGCCGCATGTTTGCGCTGACAAGAATTCTTGATGGTACGTTGTGATTCTTTGTCGTTGTTGCCTCGTTCTTGTGTGACAGAATGTGTTCACCTGATGTTCCCTGTGCGAGTCTCTCCAGCTTGGCAGGTCTGGATTTCGTGCTCCATGATGCAGTGGGCGAATGTCATGTCCGCTCATGACGAAGTCTGTAAGTGGGGCAGAGGCCGCGGTGTTCACAACAATCTCAGCAATTAGGCGAGAATTGCACAATATTTGTCCAGGGCGGCTGGAAACAAGGCGAGATATAATTGCCCTGACATTTGCAACAGAAAGTACCCCGAGCGAACAGCTCGTACTCGTCACGTGGCACAGTTTCGAATGCGGAACGAAGTTCCCTGTTGAAACCAAATTCCAATGTGCTGAAAACTTGTCGAGTTGGAATTTAGCGAGGAATCAGTTGGTTTCGTGTTGCACGAGTCAAATTGGGGAGTCGGCAATTTTCCAGGAGTGAACCATAATTTGGGAGCTTTGCTGTTCGAACTAGATTTCATAATTGGAACGTGGTGCGCTGAGGTGCAGAATGTTGTTGCGTCAGTAAATCTCTCAACAAAAGTCACGCTGAGTCGTGCCTGCAAACCAGCAAACAGAACTCAAGCAGCCATGGCAACGGGTACTCGTGGATATGAACAATGGACGTTCCGTCGGTTCAAATCTCGTGGAACCGTTGACTGAAAATTTAAAAAAATGTGGCTTCTGAGTGAAGACCAAGCGTTTTGTGCACCAACAAACAAAACACAAACATTTCAATTCATCGCAAAACTGAGTGTCACTTGTCTCATCCAAGATTATCAGAACAACCGACGTTGGTGATTCTGTTGCTTCCTGCAGGAAGAACTTTGCACGGAATTGTGAGCATCAGAATGTTCGGTGCACTGATGGCGTAACGCTCAGCGTTGGTGTGCAAATTTGTGCGACGATGACAAAGCGCCAGACGGAATTGAAAGCGCGTGAGGATTTTGGAGTGAGATTGACAGGATCAGGAAGCTTATCACGCTGATCTAGTTCCGCAAGTGGGTCAAGCATACCTTGTGCTGTTGTGCCTCTTGTGATGACTCGTGTGTGTTCCTTCATTCAGCACCCGACCCTGGATTCCAGGTTTGTGATTCTTTCCTTCAAGTGCACGAGTGCTGTTGTGTCGTATGAAAGCTCGAAAGCAATTTTTTGACGTGAACGTAGATTTGAGGACCCCCTTTGGTAATCTGTTGTGTGTCTCGTTTGTTCAAACGTCAAATCCTTGGATGGTGGGGGTGTTTCCCTCTCTCACATCGAAGGTAGAACCTTGCGCCACCTCCCCGACACCACTTGGCAACGGCATCTGGTAAAAACCGTCAAATCCAGGAAGGCGGGGAACGGGTGGTGAGGCACCTTCAATTCGTTGGTTGCTACTGTTTGAAAAAAGTGCCAACGGCTGTTTGAATTCAACGACATTCTTTCGAGAACTCCAACGTATTTTTTGTTCCCCTTGAATCAGGAAGATTGATTGAAATTCGTTGTTTCACGCGTTGCACTGTGTACATGTGTGTGTTTGTGTGTGTGTGTGTGTGTGTGTGCGTGTGTGTGCGTGTGTGCGCGTACGCGTGCGTGCAAACGTACGTGCGTACGTGTGCGTGTGTGTGAAGGAGGAGGGGTTAAATTTCAGCTTTGTGGTGATTGGACACGAGCTTTCACTTGGCAGTGGCAGATTCCAGTCTGTTGCTGTCAGACTGTAAAATTTTGGAATTAAGACTTTCATGGGACTCAGAAATTCATTTACCAGGATCTAAATATTGTGAATGTGTCCGTGTAAACAAGCGTTGTCTTTGAGTACACGACAGTGCGTACTTTTCGTTGCTTCGGTCCGTGCTGGGTTTCGGTCCGTGCTGGGTAAATACGGACCTGCAAATACTGTACTTGTTTTGCGTGATGCACATCGTTGTGAGTAAACTCAGAGACTCGCATTTCACTGTGTGAAGCTCTGTTTTCACCCTGGTATGGTGTTGTGATGTGTAAACAGTTAATGAGAGTGGCGTTTGTACGCAAGAAGTGAATGTTTTGTTTGCTTCAGAAAAGCTACGCGCTGCCTTCTCGTCTCACAGCTGTTACGGGTTGGTTTCGCTCTAGTGAGGCTCAGCCAATCCTTAGTCATCGTGAATCCGCAACAGCTCCAAGAATTCCTGGTCTCACATTGAACGCGTATTTCAATGTCATAAAATTGGAGCTTGTTATTTTAATTTCAAGCCCTTCAGCGTATCATGGACAAGATGGTTTGTAAAATGTGTGCATGATGATGTTGTGCCCCAGGCCAGCGCGTATCCAGGTACCTCCCTCCGCGTGCAGCACGGAACACACGTTGCGTCCGCCAGACCAGCTCTTTCGCATCGGACCAGTGCTCTGTTCGTTGTGACGGAGAAAGGGGCTTCGTTGAGTTCTTGCGTTGTTCTGAGCCAAACATAGCAAACGAAGAGGCTTGTGGACGAAGCCTCCAGGACTCAACGTCTCGCGCAATTTTCCTCATCAACACAGTTGCTGCCAGGTTGACCGAACTGAACCTGTGCGATGCATCCTTCATTGTTTTGCCCACAGAATTTGTCGTGGAGAATGACACTTCATTCTTGTGTCACGGGGTCATCAAACCACTTGTCATACTCAGGTGACTCGATTTGGAAGTAAAAGCGGATTGCTTCGTTCCGTGCGAAGTGGACACCGTCAAGCAACAGGAGCGTGAAATTTTCCACGAAGAGGATGGAATAATCATTGGAATGTATCGTGCCACCCAGGGAGTTGCGTGGATCGCCGAAAGGTGTTGGCTTTTACAGTGAGGACGCGCCAAGAGCGTCAAGAAGCGCGAGATAGTCGTGAAGAACCTGCACCAGCGCTCCGTTCAGTGTGATCGTGTGAGTACGAGCATTTTGAAGTTTTACTTCTTGAAACGAGAGTTGTAACTTCTTGCATGAGGTACAGAACCAGTGGTTTCACTGGTGCCATTTTGCAGGCATCAGCAGTTTGCGCACCTATCAACAGGAGTAGGTTGATGGTGGCCCCCGCCAGATCTCGTATCAGCCACATGTTCTGTTTTGCTCCGCTTGAGAATGTCAATCACAGGAGTGCCATACACGACTGTTGATAAGGTGCGCACGCACAGCGTTCTGTGCAAGATCACCTCAAGAGGCCCGTCCGTTGGAGTCTGAACGTGACTCTCAGCTGGGTGTGTGGTTCATGTTGTTGAGGCCGAGTAATTTCAAACAATTTGCAATTGATTCAGAGTGGAGGAAGTTCTGTTGTTTCAACAGTCGTTGATGAGGGGTGACTGATGATGTTAGAGGTAAACAATGGGAGCTAGGAAATAATCACCTCCTCGCTTTGTTGTGCGAAGTCCCTTTAGGGAAGAGCACTTAGTGGTAGTGCGAAGATGTCCCCCTTTGTCCCATGTCCCGTGTCCCATCCCATCCCGTACGTCACCCCCCCCCCCAGAGGGGCCAATTGGTGGCTATTGGTGCTGGGCTGGGACAATTGGTCCACATGGTCCATCAATGTATACATGCATATATATGGCATCTCAGGC
>JAAUXT010070982.1_pt1 | contig 15161 bp, 16 predicted proteins | sample 7278171 | NCBI WGS metagenome assembly JAAUXT01 (sample SAMN14350112, study PRJNA611818) | marine sediment metagenome | isolation source: surface marine sediment (1.8m) | place: French Polynesia: Moorea | collected 2018-08 | reverse complement strand
TCCAGGTTTTGCAATATTTTTCCAGGTTTTTGCACCAAAACTCCCTGTTTTTCCAGGTTTTCCAGGTCTGGCCCTGTTTTTCCAGGTTTTCCAGGTGCGGTGGGAACCCTGGACAATGTTCATTAGTTTGACGTGACCGTGCCGGACACTGAGTCCCGTCTCCAGCGGGTAAAGTCCCAACGTGCCGCTGCACGAAGCGCCTCACTCACCTCGTCGATGAGCGGGAAGATGACGCCGCTGAGACTGGCGGAGACGCCCGAGGAGCCGGGGCCCTGCTGCTGCAGCGGCGGCGGCGGCGCCAGCGGGATGTGCGGCACCGCGCGGTCGTCTCGCGTCTGCAACGACAGGTGGCGCGTCAACACGGCTGCAGACAGGGCACACGCGCACCCACTCATGTTCACAGGAGCTCAATAACGAGTCACACCACAAACGACAATGTCAGGCTGCTTTGGAGACAGGAAATGGTGACGTAGCGAGCGGCTGGCTCTTTGCATTAAATTCCGCAGTGAGAGAGATTTTCACGTGGCAAACAAGCAATATACAACGTCTGAAACAGAAAGAGATTTTCAGAATGAGTGCGATGGGTTGAGGCAGCGGAGAACGCAAAGGGCCAGATTCCACAGGAGCCTCCCGCACACATACGTACACACACACGCACACACTACCCTTGTGCCCGCCCCACTCGAACTCGGCAAATTCAACATCTCGCCTGCCGAACCAAATGATTTCACTTCTGATTTGAATTTCGACGTCTCTGAACGATGAGTCAGGCGGGCACACGTGTGCTCAAAAAGTCTCCATCAAGCTGCAATGGACCAGGCTGCAAAAGTCACTGAGCTGCAATTGAGATCTGCGCAAAAGCACGGGAATGAACACGTGGTCTGAAGTCGCGTTGTGAGCGAGAATCGCGTTGTGAGCTCGAGATTCCATCAACAGACGCGAGGCGGCAGAGGTCAAGGTCACAGCTGGAAGCGTGGCGACGCTACGGGAATCTCGGCGTCTCTCACAACGCGGCGCCGTGCGGCGACGGCGTCGCGACTCACGACATGTGGCGGCGGGTTGCCCGACGGGCCGGCGGGGTAATAATCTGGTTCCGGTTCTGTCAGCAGCGCCGGCGGCGGCGTCGCCACTGAAAAGCGCTTCCGCAGCGGCGCTGCTGGCGCCACGGCCACTGGGGGCGCCACCGGGGTCTGCGAAACGGAGAAAAGCGTCGTCATCACAGTAGCTCTTCTGTTCAAGACACAGACTGGAGACTGGCTGGGCGGACGAGGCGGTTCTGGCGCTGCAAAGAGTGTGTCCGCAGCAGGACGCCAGACAACAGGGGCGGCGGCGTCCTGGGTACCGGAAGTGACGTCACTCCGCGGCTCCTGCTGACCCTGACGGAAACGCCATCACTTCACCACAAATATTCTCATGAGCCGTGCAGTGGTCACGTGCAACAGCGACGTCCCGACTCACGCGCCACCTGTCGTCTCAGAAGCCACTAGCGACACCCGCCCCGCGCCTCCGCGTGCGAAGCAGCAGCACCAACCTCTTCAACCCAACTCGAGGAACCAGAACTCTGACTCTTCACACCCACATGCACGGAAAGTCTTCGTGCGCGTCATCGTACATTTCACGTCCGCGTGGACGCAGATTCAATTTTCCCGCCGACAACGTCTGAGTTATCATGCTGATCCAGGGGGAACGAGCAGTGATTCAATCACCACGGAGCCTCGACATGCTGCCCTGAGGAGACGACATGCGGCCCTGAGGAGACGACATGCGGCCCTGAGGAGAGAACATGCTGCCCTGAGGAGATGACATGCTGAGGAGACGACATGCGGCCCTGAGGAGGCGACATGCTGCCCTGAGGAGACAACATGCTGCCCTGAGATGACATGCTGCCATGCTGCCCTGAGGAGATGACATGCTGGCATGAGGAGATAACATGCTGCCCTGAGGAGATGACATGCTGCCCCCAGGAGACGACATGCTGCCCTGAGGAGATGACATGCTGCCCCGAGGAGATGACATGCTGCCCTGAGGAGACGACATGCTGCCCCGAGGAGACGACATGCTGCCCTGAGGAGGCGACATGCTGCCCTGAGGAGATGGCATGCTGCCCTGAGGAGACGACATGCTGCCCTGAGGAGGCGACATGCTGCCCTGAGGAGGCGACATGCTGCCCCGAGGAGATGACATGCTGCCCTGAGGAGACGACATGCTGCCCTGAGGAGACGACAAATCAGCGAATTCTGCGAACACCTCCACAGAACTTCACCAGGATCAAATCTGTCGGCATCCTCCCACTCACAAAGACCGGGACTGCGCAATTCCTCCTTATCTCCACCAAGCAATCGGCGCTGGGAGCGGAGTCCCCAGGAGCCACGGCCGGGCGTGCGTGCACCCCACTCCCCCCCGAACAGGGCCGGGCCCGCCCGCATGCCGAGTCCCGGATTCCTAACGCTGACCTGACTGAAGGGCGGCACGTCGGGCTGGCGGATGAGCCGCACCGGCTTGTCCGCCGGACTCGCGGTGACGCGGAAGGGCCGGCTGTACGGACTACTCATCTACAACAGCAGCAGTCGCGACTGAAACCCCACCTCACCAAGTTCTCAACTGGCAGACTGATCACGAAAGAAAAGGCGTTCTCTTTCAGTGCATGCTGTTAGTGGTTGAGCAGAGCGAGTTCTGAGCGACAGTCGAGGAGGTGAAGGACAGCGCGGTGTGAGCGGATCTACCTTCGAGTACGGGTCAATGTCATCGAATTCGCTCAGGCCGAACGAGAGCAGAGACACGTTAGTGGGCGCATAGGTGGCGTAGTCGTCGCACAGATACGAGTCGGACGTGTCACGTGACGGCGCGCGCGTCTCGTCGGCGCCCGGCCCCGGCGCCTGCGCACTGCGCTCCAGCGCGAGGCGGTCGCGCTAAAATCAAACCGCGCGTGCGCGTCAGCACAACAACAAAGCAGCAAACAACACGTGATACAAGGAACAAAGCTGAATCTCCAAAACCAAGAAGGCATTCAAATCCAAACGAAAGAAGGGCAAGCAAAACAGACAAGGACGCAAGACAGGGAGTTTCAGGAACCACCACCGACCCATGCTGCGCCCGACACGTTTGACGTGGCCTTTCTGACGTCAGCAACCAGGGCTCAACGCGACAGCGATGAGTGTTCGAGTCCCGGCCGCGCCCTGGTCAGCGCGTTGCGCGCACACGCACACATGCGCGCTCAAGCCATTGTGACACAGCCTTGACAACGCGCTCACAACAGTGTGGCTGAGGGAAGATCCGCACCTCAAGAAGAACACCGCCCTCACGGAAGAAAGAGGAACATGTTCCCAAGCAAAAGTGGACAGACCACGGACCATTCATTCACTTTTGGGAGCAGCAAACACAGCGAACCCCCTGTTTTTCTCGTGGATATCATGGCAAATTAGTCTGAGAACAAACGGAAGGATCCAGCACGCATCGCGGTCCCAACAAAATCCAGCATGCACTGCGAACCCAGTCAGATCCAGCATGCATCGCGGTCTCAACCAGATCCTGTATGCACTGCAGACCCAACCAGATACAACATGCACTGCGGTCCCAGTTAGATCCAAGATCCAACATTCCTTGCGACCATGACCAAACCCAGAAAAGTCAAACTGTCCACAGTTCCTCCCCGCCTGGAAAGAGCCGAGTCCGCAAGACGAAAGCGAAGGCTCCTCCACACCCAGCACCGCCCTGGAGCCGCAGCCAATCAGCTGCGAGCTTCAAGCCTCAGTCCGTCCGCCGCGTCCACCAGCCACCGCTGCGCGCGGTGCGAACACCCGTCCCCGCCGAGCCCGAACCGCCTCGTGCCAACTGATGCCTCTGTGTTCTCCACGATTGCACACGTGCCGAAGATCAGACCTGGCACCAGGGCAAGTTTGTCAAAAGGCAGAGTTGGACTTGGGCGGGGACGAGTGCAGCACCAGGTGGAGCTCGACACTTACTCGGTTGATGTACGGATCCTCATGGCGATAGTGCTCCGAGCGGAACCGATTATCTGCCTGCAGTTGCACAGGGGAAAAGAACCCATTATCTGCCTGCAGAACTGCACAGGGGAAAGTAACCTATTGCCTGCACTTGCAAAGGAAAAGAGATTTCGGCTTGCTGCTTCCAGGAACATGAGAAAGGGGCAGCTCCCTGTGGAGAAACACAGATGAACATGCGACATACGAGGGGAGGTCCAATTCTGCTTTCCGGTGTCATGTTGAATTTCATCGCCGCGTGATCAACTCGGTCGGTTCACAGACGGCAAATTGCATGGTTCCAAGTGTGTGGAAGACCGTGCAAAAGTTCAACATGTTGACTGAGACATCGGAAAGAGAATTGGACATCCCTCGTGCAGACCGCACGGCCGCCCAGTGCTTCACGTGATGCGCAGCAAAGATGCGCACCGACACAGGGCGTCCTCGGCTGGAGCCGTTGTCATGGGAACTTACATTGTAATCATGCGGGGCGGGGTAGGGCTCGTCCGGCAGCTCTCTCTTGTAGCTTGGGCTGCCCGGCTGCAAAACAGATCTTCAGTCAACAAAACACGCGCATGCGTCGTGCACGAAACAACAATTTTTCGGTTCGTAGTCTTTCAGAAGAAGCAAGGCGACCTGCATCGCGTATCCGTGTGCAATTTTCTACGGTTCTTTTTCTTTGATCTTGTATCTTGTGCACCAAGACGAAACCGTTCGTCTTCAAGGGTTACTCAACGAAAAAGCACCATTTCATGTGCAAGAAATAACGTCAAAATGAGTGCGCAAAGTGAGAAGCGTGAAACTGTTTTTACAGTGCGTGGCAGGGAGACCTCTGGTGACGCTTAATTTATGCTCTCAAAAAAGGTGAGAAAATTCTCCGCAAAAAGAGTTGAAACTTGTGTGCGTGAGAAAACGTGGAAAAATGAAGTGAGTGGCGGTTGAGCAAAAGCACCAGACCAGTTGGCGAGCGAGTGAGTGAACTGCGGCCGCCGCCCCAACAGTGTTGGGTGAGGAATACTGAGAGTTAGTGTTGTACAACTGCACGTGTCGATGCCCCGACCCTCCTCAGCCGTTAGTGTCTCCACTTCCCCACCGTCACCCCTCACTTTCCCACACGGAGGCCTTGTTCCGTTTCGTACCACCCGTTCGTCTGGAAAGTCTGGCTGCTGATCGGCTCTCCCAGGAAGTCAGCCAATGAGAGGCCAGAATTTCACAACCCAAAACCGAACAAGGCCATTGTCTTCGCGACGTTCACCATCCCTCACTCTGTACATCTGTACAACTGGGTCTGCACACAACTTTCTCGAGTCCTGACTAGTTTGCTTCTGAATGCAGGTCCTGCGCACTTGCTTATCCTGCGAACCACAACCCGAACCGCATCATGCACTGTAACACGCAACTCTCCTCATGTCGGTCGCGGCCTCTGCCACCAATCTGTAAGAAGCTGGAGGTCTGTGCACACCGCCGTCAGAGACCGTCGGAGGCGGGGACCCGAGGAGGAGGACGGGAACCCGAGGAGGAGGACGGGAACCCGTGTCGCTGAGAACACTGAACTTGCCCCAGCGCATCAAGGGGGGCACACCTCCTCCCCCGGAACCCCGCCAAATTTAGACCCATAACCGGGCTGCCCCTGCCGACGCTGGAACTGAGCCCCCTTCCCCAGCTGGGACACCCCCCCCCCCAACAGGTCACAGTTGTCCCACCCCGTCGGTCTCTGGCGCCGCGTGCTCCTGCAAGGTGGGTCATGCGGCGTGCAACACACAGAAAGCTCAACAGCAAACAAAACTACGGGGAGAAAAGGGTTAAAAAGAGAAAACAACTGTTAATTCAAACTGATGATACAAAGTATCGAGATCAAAGTCTGAAAGTGAATGAAACGAGTCATGACTACGAGACGCCCCCGCCTGACGTCCACGTCCACACCAAAGCGTTTAGGGTTCGAGAGGGGCAAGCTGCGGCGGCGGCGGCGGCGGCGGCGGGCTCCCCACGGGCAGCGGCCCGGCGCCCCGGGACTTACTCGCTCGTGGTACGGGAACTCATGCTGCTGCCCGGGCCCCAACTGCTTCGTGTAGGGCTCGTCGTTGTATATCTCGTCATCGTGAGGTGGCGGGTACAAAGAAACGGGACTTGCGGGCTGAAATGGACAGCGAGGTGTCAGCACACACGAGGACGCATGCGTGTAGCTTCAGCACACACGACGCACGCGCAAACAGACGAGCTGTGTCTTCTGCAAAGGAAGAACCGTGAACGCGACGTTGATTCACAACGCACTTCGGTTTTCGTGCCATGTCAAGCGACAACGCAACCGCCCGCAGGTTCTCGACGTATTGCATCGCACAACGTGTTGCCTCAGTCAATCCATTGAAATAATCAAGTGCTTTCCACACACCAGGTTCGGACACACACGCACATCGCACACACGCACACAAGCGCACTAACAGTGGCCCGCACTCAATCCCGGGGTGGATCTCTGTGATGCGTCAACAGACGGCACGGAAGGACACGTGGCGGCGTGCGCACTGCGGTCACGTGACCACACATCACGTGACCACACACTGCAGAGTTGTTGACGCATCACTTCCCGAGGTGACCTGAAGGTGACGCGACGCTCCACAGGAGGCACATCGCACACAGATCGTGACCTCGAACAGTGTCCAGTGCGGAGCAGAACGTAGCGCCGAACCAAGAGTTGTCACTGGACGCTGCTCTGTGCGAGAAGCCTGTACAGCTGGAGGACATTCACCCCGTGTGAGCAGCGCCCCCTCCCGACCCAATCCATCTCACCGGAAGCAAAAACGTGCAGAAATAGATCTATTGGGCTGCTGCTACAGCCGGAAGCACGTGCGTGTCAGACAGGAAGTCTCCGGTTCAGGAAGGAAGGAAGGAAGGAAGGAAGGAAGGAAGGAAGGAAGGAAGGAAGGAAGACGAGAAGGAAGAGAGACAAAAGAAGGAAAACAAAAGGTGAACAAGAAAGAAGGAAGGAAAGAGGAAAGAATGAAAGCAGGAGGAGCGCGCAGAAGGCAGCAGCGTCAGGGCGGCACTTACGCGCTGCTCCTCGTAGTCATCGTCCACAGGGGGCGCACTGGTCGGGATCACCAGGGGCGGGGAGTGCATTCTGGGAGCAGGCACGGGCGGTGGGGGCGACTGGGGAACGGAGGGGGGTCTCTGCAATCGCAGGCAAAACAACACTGTAGAAACGCACGCAGGGGTGAAAACCTTTTCACTGGTTTTTGTGGGAATTCATGCGAGACAAGGACAGGGTGCGCGTCAGTCTCCAAGTCAGTGTGGAACTTTCATGTTTGTTGCTTCAAACTCACACCACTTAATTTCCTTGCACGCGCCCAACAAAAACACGACCCACCACCGCATGCGGTTGTTCCCCGTCTTCATTCCAGCCCTCGAACCCCAACAACGCACCCCACACAGCGCCAAGTGTGAGCGCGTTCCCAGAAGGGCCGGGGGGGGGGCGGCGGAATGCTCTGTTTACCACAGAAAGGCCCAGAATGCCCGTCTCTCGTTCTTCCTCACACACCCCATCAGCTCCAGGGTCACGTGGCGTCACCTGACGCAGCTTCACCCAGAGGACGCGTCGTGATTCGCGCCCCAGTCACCGCGCGCACAACCGGAAGTGAACAACCGGAACTACTTACTCGGTCTTCATCGTAATCGTTCCGCGTGTACGCGTCCCTCTGGTACGATGTGTCCTGCAAGCAGACGCAACGGAAAGTCACGCCGAGTCCAGAACCGTAACGTCGGGAACACGACAAGAAACGTGCAGTGATCGATTGTTGGCGGAAGTTGGCCGCCATGTTGGCGCGTGGGCACCGTGCTCTCACGGACAGTTTGTGCGTCACACTCGCCCTGGCGAAACCGAACTCTGTTCACCAGAAACGCTGCCTTTTCCGAACCCCCCCCCCCCCATCAGAACCAAAATACAATTACAATTCGAACCTCACCTCATTCGAACACACTTCCAAAAACAGGTTCGATACAGCGAGAGCGAGTGTAGATCCACAAACATCAGCTTTGTACAGCGATTTACACATCGAAACGGACAGCTGTCGTGTTAGGGTGCACCAGATTCACCCCAGTGTGCCGCCATCTTGACACTGTGTGGTTGTGCGGACACTTGGGTCACGAGCCCCGGCTCGACCGGAAGTGACAACACGTGTTAGTGACGCGCATGCGCTGCTCTGGAAGAGCCAGACAGGATTAGTGGGTGTAAGACGCTGCTCCTCTCTCTCCACCGAGTCCCTGCTGCGAGGAGACAAGCGCGGGTCCAGTCATGCAGCGAGGCGTCACAGCCGCCACCCGCATCCGACGTGCTTCTGCCGAGCGACACAGAGAACAAGGCGCACTCGTCCCCGCCCACTCCGGGCCCGCCGAGCTCGAATTGATCATTTCGGTTTTGACAGTGGATTGAAGTGGTGGGCGCAGATCTGCTTCGAACTGAGAGCGCGTTCGAGCAAAACGAGTTTGGATTGGGCAGGGACGAGTGTTCGTGCTTCAGAGTCTGGGGAAACATGAGAAGGCAGGCTCAAGAGCAGACACACTGAAAGGGAACATGATTGAACATCTTGGCGTGACAGGTGAGGCAGCAGCAGCCCAGCACCGAGGCCCAGCACAGCGGCACCACCTGGTGGTGGCGCCCTTCAACACAACTTACTTGATGCGAAATCAACTCGTTATTTCTGACGCCCCCGGGGGCGGCGCGGGGTCGGGGCCGCGGCCGAGGAGGCTGAAACAAACACACACCGTCCACGTCAATCAGCATCACGTGGGTCGGAAATCACGTCGGACAGGAATCAGCAAAACCGTTTTCACACCGAGGACGTGGACGCGTACGTCATTCTTGCACCCGGTTCTTTTTCGAACCGACCACTCAGCCGAACGTCCGGTGCGTTCAACCTTCAAAAGTTCTGCTGGTAACAATGCCAGACGCCATTCTTGACGTCCACGACAATTTGACGTGGACGTTTGAGACTGAAATCCACGCCCTCCATACAAAAACGGTGCAAACTGCGTGCGTGAGCACAAACGGAATGCGAAGAACAGCACAGTTGGTTTGGGTTAAAGTTAGTGGGAGTTTCTCAGTCCGTCTCTTATTGTCTACGAAAACAGGCAAGAAAACGCTCCTTCTCAATGTTTACGTGCACGCGTATTTTGACGCTCCGACACCAAGCTCAAAACTACTGAAGTGTTTCTGATGCTGAAGTCACAAGTCACATGACAAGACGACCGTTGTCTCAAGTCGCGCAGTCCGCACACACTCGTTCAGCCTGATGACCATGCACTCTGCTGCGCGTTGTTTTCACAAGGGGCGTCAGCGCGACGCGCGCGCGTGCGCAGTGCGGGTATTTACCTCTGCGGCGGGGGGCGCGAACTCGTCGCCTGCGGGTCCGCCCAGACCCGGCGGCGGGTACAACTTGCGCGATTTCCGCGCGTGGTGCGCGTGCGCGTGGTGCTGAAATTGCGTAGTACGCCACCAATGTATAACGAATGGGCTCGTGTCGACCTATGCTGGCCTCACATGCTTCTTAGTTCAGTTTTATTACTAAGTTTTGGTTGAGAAATATGTTTTTAGGCTCTGGTTCGTTGAATGGTTGAATTTGAACCAAATGAACGACACAGAACAGGAACAGAGCTGACAACAGCAGCAGCTGGAGTGTGTGAGTTCGTGCGGGGCGTCGCCACGGGGACGACGCGGCGAGAAGCAGCCATTCGCTCTCATTCGCTCCAACACTGACGTCACCATCCGGGTGGCTCGGATGAAAAGCCGAAGCGGTTAGCAAACACCGCACAGCGCGGCTCCGCACACCGCCCGCACGGGGGCGTCACTGCAGTCAGCCACCATCACGTGGTGCGCACCAACCAACCAATCACACGTCTTCAAACAAGGTCCCAAAATTGGCCTCGCAAGAGCCACAAAAACGTTGAAAAGGAAACGTGACTGAGGCAGGGCGCATGGTTGAGTCTCGCCTCAACAATCTCCAGTTTGGCCTCTTTCACACTGAATGAGTCCGACGTGGTGTCCTCGTAGCCAGCGGGCCCTGCAGACGCACTCAGTGTGAAACGTGCTGCAGGACAGATTTGGCCTCTTTTTCCACAGTCAAAACGTCAGAACTGTCTCCAGACCTGTCATTCACACGTCATAACGCCCCTCTCTTCTCTCAGTTCTCTTCTCTCCAGCATTCACCCAAATTTTCATTCACCCGAGTCTTCTTCTCTCAGTCTTGTCTCGCATGCTTTCAGTGCCTGGACAACTACATTCCACATTCACATCCAACAACAGACACGATCACAACAGCAACAAGATCTCTTTCTGCCAGAAGAAGCTGGTTGATGTTAGAGCTGCCATGCATGGCCCGACACAACTGTCAGTCTGTCCATCTTGATACATCGACGGTGTTTTGTGGGTTTTTGGACAACAACGCGAGAATTCGCGAAACTTCGTGGAACAGCGCCAGCGAGCATGCGCGGTAGTGCTGTCAATCAGAGCTGTTAGTGCTGAAGCCAAGACAGAAAAGGGTTTGTGATGTTCTCCTGATGCCCTCGATCTCTATGCCACACAGCGACTCGATATCCACAGCAACAAAGTCTCATCCCCAGGGTCGGGGACCAGCGCGACAGACGCCTGGGAATGCGACGCGTTTTCACACAGGGGCGCGGACGCACTGCGAACAACACAGTTTCGCACCAAGAAACAATCCAAATCGAGTTCCTGTGCATCCTGAGCTGTGCGTCCGCACCCAGCGTGAAAAAGTGATGAAGTGTTTGAAAATCAAAGTCCCCCTCCATTGAAGAGTGATTTCCCCCCTCAGTTGGAGAAGCATAAACCGAGGCGCTGTGTGACTGAGATCCCTCCAAGCTTGGTCCTCCTCGCCGCTCACTCTCCGCTGAGGAAGGAACAGAGAAGAGCGTCGCCCTGAGCGTCGCCCGGACAACAGCAGTGCGCGCGGGAAGCGACGGCGCCGGCGGCTCCGGAGCAACTTACAGCGTTCTCCTTTTGGTGGTAGCTTTTTGGAGGCACTGGAGGCGCAGGCTTCCCCCGGCGCAGCGCGGGATTCCCTCTACTCTCCTGATCACAGCAGTGTACACAAGTTTTACACGTGGAAACACCAGAGGCACCTCAGTGCTCTACACTGGACGTGCACATTTTGTTGCAGTTCCGGCGTCAGAAGAGAACTAAAATCGGACCACTACGAAACTTTGTCGGAGAAAACTACTTTGTTAGAAGGAAACACGCCAGTTTTGCACAAACGTAAGGTGCATGTAAAAGCTGGTGACATTCTACGTCCTCATGCTACACGATACCGTGAGCTAAAACTCTACAGTTGGAACGATCAGTTCGTTTGTTAATTCACGAATCGCCACACAAAAGGGAAAAACTGAAAAAGACGAGGTTGTTTCCTGTCAACAGGGAGAGAGGGCCTCTGTTGATATGAACTCCACCAGGTGGCAGCACCTGCAACACAACGGCGCGACCGATGCCCTCGCGCCGGAAGTCGTCAGCTCCCTGCCCACCAGTCAAGTCTGACGCCTCTCCCACCGCCCTCTCATCCACCCATCACACCCGCCCACTTTACTCCTTCGTCCCGCCAGCTCCCTCCCCCTCCCCGCCCGGAGGACCCACCTCGTGGTGCCGGGGCGGCTCTTCCCCCCTCCCCGCCCGGAGGACCCACCTCGTGGTGCCGGGGCGGCTCCTCCCCCCCTCCCCGCCCGGAGGACCCACCTCGTGGTGCCGGGGCGGCTCCCTCCTCCCTCCCCGCCCGGAGGACCCACCTCGTGGTGCCGGGGCGGCTCCCCGTTCTGCACGCGGTGCGCCTCCTCCTCCTGCTGCTGCAGCCGCAGCACGGTGCCGAACGCCTTCACCGTGCCCAGGTCCCACGCCGGAGACTCGTCCGCGTTCTCTCCGTCCCGGTCCTCGTCGCTGCAACAACCACGTGACAAGGGTCAGCTCACGTGACAAGGGTCAGCTTCATGTGACAAGGGTCAGCCCACGTGACAAGGGTCAACTCACGTGACAAGGGTCAGCTGTAGGACGGGCCGGATGCGTGAATATGCCCCGTGTCCTCACAAACCACACAAAACCTGCTGACTGACCGGACACAACGCAACACAAACACAACGCCTGTGCGTCGCGTTCTTTGCGTCTTCGCGCGCGTCGGGATTTTCGGACGCGACGCAACGCTCAACCACGCAAAATTCTCACACCCCAGGGTTACATCAGCGGTGAAGAAAATCTTTGTCGCCTCTCCTGAGGCAAAACACACTTGACTTGAACCTTTGACAATCAATTTTCAAGCACAAGGCGTGTTCCAAACCTGCTCCTTTCCCTTCACAACAAGAGGGTGTGACGCTGTGAGCCGCGCGGCCGCTACTCACATATCGCTGTCGCTGTCCTCGTCCTCCTGGCCGCCTCCCTGAGCCTTCCAGTTGCGGTACTTCTCTATCAAGTCCACCAGGTAGGCCGTCTTCTTGGCCTTCCGGATGAACGGGTGCTTCAACAGTTCTTTGGCTGTGGGTCTCTGAAGAAGACGAGGAAAGAAAACGTCACGTGAGTAACGCTCACCACACGATTCACACTGACATCGCGACTCGTTCTCTGTCTCGATTCCTTGGTTCGCGACCCGCCTGAATAGCGGGAAGAAGTCCGCTCCAACTGGCAATTTGGGAATTAGGTGGGGACATCAGCAAGCGCACGTCTCCAGCGAGACCAGGGGGCCGAGTCTCCTGGACCCAGATGTCTCAGCGTTGGAAGCTGGCTGGCCTTGTGATCGACAACAACCACTGATGCCAAACCAACGTGAGAAGTCGAAGGGTCGCGCCTTGGGCGGGGGCGAGATCGCCCCACGCCCCTTGGAGAGCTGACAAGTGGGGCGACTCACCGCGAGTCGCCCACCACGCCCCGCCCGCAGAAACCTGCAGCGGATCTGGTGTCAAGGTCAGGGACTCGGACACACGCGTCGTCACGTAAACACGTGTGCGTGCAAAACTCTCGGGGTTCGGGGCAGGCTCCGTGGCCTTCCTCTGGGCTGGAGGACACACACAGTCGGGTGGTTTTCAGTCGGAGTTTCTGCATATTTGGGACATGGCGCACTTGTTTGTTTGTAAACCGCAAGACGCCCGACTGTGACTCACAAATGACGTCACTCCAGCACCACACTACATGCCTTCGCTGCTTTCAAAGACGACTCTTTCCCCCCTCAAGCTTTTCCTCGTGCGGTCCCAGCCTTCACCTCGCAGAAACCAAAACGGCACATTCCCTCCCCAAAAACTTCCGCAAACACGAACCATGTGTGTGTGTGTGTGTGTGTGTATGTGTGTACGTGCGTGCGTGTGTGTGTGTGTGTGTGTGTGTGTGTGACAAGACAATCTCACCAGACCTGTTCACACAGAGCAGCGTCAAGAGCCAGCAAGGCGACATTATTTTGGCCGAAATTCTGTTCTTGAGATTTGACGTGGCGTCAATTGAAAGATTGATAGCTCATCAACACAAAGCAACGCAGTGACACAGCCCTCCCCGCGGTGACTCTTCCCGCTTGACTCGCTGTGTGGAACACCTCTGCACTTGTTTGGACCCACATCACATACATGTGCGCAGTTGTCACTGTGCCCAACCGAATCTCACCCCCAACACGTCACTGTTCAAACGTATTTCCACCCGAATCTGCACCGCACCAGGGGCGGATTCAGCGGAATGCGAGATAAATTCACAGAACCCAGCAAAAATCAAAGTCAGGCAAATCGAGGCGACTGAAGGTAAGTTGAGGATCTGTGCCCAGTTCTCCCCACCGAAACGACTCCATGAATCTCCCGCCTCAACATTTGCAAATCAGCAGCGGGTTCGCTCTGGGTCGGGTCGCCCCTGTATGTGTGTGGTGTGTATACACTTGCATATGTGGTGTGAGTGCGCCTGTGTGTCATGTGGTGTGTGTGTGTGTGTGTGTGTGTGTGTGTGTGTGCAGCACTCACGTTTTCGGGCTCCTTGTTGAGACAGAGCTCGACGAACTCCTTGAAAGACTTGGAGTAGTTTCCGGTGAGCTGCGGCGCGTTGTTCTTCGGAATCAGGAACAGGACGCGCATCGGGTGCAGGTCCGAGTTGGGCGGCTCCCCCTTCGCGAACTCTATTGCCGTGATCCCTAAACTCCAAATATCGGCCTGCAAAACGAACAACAACACTTGTGAGTGAAGATACGCGCCTCGGCGGCGGTCAGCCGAGCTCCAGTTGTTCGGTGACTTTCACGTTGAATCGAACGCGGCATGTCGGCGTGCTGAATCGAACACAGCATTTGTCGCGCCCGGCAAGCACTGCACGCGAAATTGAATCTCAGCCTCTTTGAGCAGATCGGCCCATTGTGGACTGATGACACAGATGTAGTTTGAAACCAAACAACAAGGAACAGAATTTTCTGGAAGATTGGCCAAAAGTTGTTGCAAGTGATGAGCCGATATGGTGGGATTTCCAAATCCGAACCGCGAAGCTAAGTTGCGACAGTTTTTGAAAGCGGAAGGATACGTGTCTGTCAGCTCGGATCACACCCCACCCGGTGTTGGATCACACATCGGGGACTGTGCGACTGCACGGAGCTCGAATTGGAGAGGAGCACGACGCACACGCAGACCAGGCACCGGAAACGCACCAAGCGATCACCGACGCGCATCCCCCCACCCCACCCTCCGGCCAATGAGAATCCCATTGCCACACACACTTGCATCGAAAAGCGCACCTTCATTTTGTGTTCGGTTTTGGGACAACCCGTTGCGCGCCATACGTGGGTGAGCACGGTGCATGGTGTACATGTCGGCGCGGGCCCGCGCGATGCGTCCTGTCCACACCTGTGTGCGCTTGCGCTGTCTCGCAGCATGTACGGTATTATTGCGTGCAATGTGCGACACATGGTGTCCCGTATTCATCCCTCTTTTATCTTGCACACGCAACGGCCGTTCTACAAACTCCACATGCAACAAGCCGACCGTGCTGAGAGGCACAGAATCTACACTGCGCGTGTCGCTGTTGCGTTCCCACGGATTCAGGGGTGGAGCAGGCTTCCCCTCCCTTCCCACTCGAGGGATGCAGGAGAGTAGCAGGCTTCCCCTCCCTTCCCACTCGAGGGATGCAGGAGAGTAGCAGGCTTCCCCTCCCTTCCCACTTGAGGGATTCAGGAGTGGAGCAGGCTT
>JAAUXT010041792.1_pt1 | contig 15162 bp, 14 predicted proteins | sample 7278171 | NCBI WGS metagenome assembly JAAUXT01 (sample SAMN14350112, study PRJNA611818) | marine sediment metagenome | isolation source: surface marine sediment (1.8m) | place: French Polynesia: Moorea | collected 2018-08 | reverse complement strand
GCCTGGCCGACCTTTACAAGGCCTCTGTCACTATGGTTCATGTGCTGCCTGAAGTACCGGCGCTTCTGGACCAGACGGTTATCGGCTATATCAGCGAGGAGCGCTGGCAGGCAATCAAATCAGAGCAAATGGATGAGGCCAAAGAAGCCCTGATCGGCAAAAGACGAGATCATCTGGCCATCAAAGAAGCCCTGCATCAATTCAGCGAAGATGTAAAGCAGGAGCAGCCAGGTGATGGGTTTACCACCGATGACATCATTGTCCAGCGGGGCAATCCGGTCGAGGAGATTATCAAAAGCGCTGAAGAAAGCAATTGCGATTTGATTGTCATGGGAACCCACGGGCAGAGTACGCTGGAAGATGTCATGCTGGGCAGCACCGCACGGCGGGTGATTAGACGGTCGAAGGTGCCGGTACTTGTCGTTCGTCTCCCCTAAAACCGGCTTTTAGGGAATCATCTCTTGCCCGATGCCTGCGTTACAAGCCGGTCCAAAATGCTCGCGTACGATCGTGTACGCTCCACTTTCGAACCGGCTCAAGCCTTGCCCTCGGACAAGATCTAACGCCCTAAAAGCCGGTTTTGGTTATTTCAATCCTCGCGCCGAGCCCTGAACCAAAACCCGAGCATTTAGAAACGCGTTTAGGTTTATTTTAGTTGAGCCTTGTTGAACACCTTAGTGTTTATAAAAATCAAGACGTGAAATCCCGCCGGCTGGAGGGGCCCTCGAACAAGATCTAACGCCCTAAAGGCCGGTTTTACTTTAATCCTTGTGCGTGTTGAACACCTTAATTCATAAAATCAAGATGTGAAATCCCGCATTTATGCGATGCCCTGAACCAAAATCTAAATGTTTTGAAAAGCGTTTAGTTTTTTTTAACAAAATCGATTTGTTATTTCAGCTTGACAACTTTTTGTCCATATCGCTATATAAATTTAGAGGACACTGCCCGGCGATCTATTCTGCTCCTATTTCAGCCTCTTAACCATCTTATCAATGATCTGTTAAACCGGATACTGACCCGCAACGCGGTTTAATTTTGCATGCCAATCGACCTTGAATATGATCGTAAATTAAGGAAAACATGATGAAAAAAGAGGATCTTACCCAGGTGAAACATGTCGGGCCGCTACGGATGAAGAAGCTCAACGATGCCGGTATCCTGACCATTAAACAGCTTTCTAAGATACCGCTCGAGAAGCTGACGCGGATCAATAGCATTGGTGATCAGTATGCAAAACAGATCAAGGCTGCAGCGGCGAAATTCTATGAGAAAAAATCGGTTAGATCAGATCCAAAGACCACTTCTGCCAAAAAAAAGAAAACAGCTGCCGTTGATCCGATTTTTAAAAACAGAATGACGGTGCTCAAAAAACGCTTAAAGCAAGCCAATGAAAAATTAAAGCCCCTGGACAAAAAGAAGTATCTGGAACTTTATATCGAGTATAAGAAAAAAGCCAAAAAGCTCAAAGTTCATTTGAATAGATTAAATACCAACGCGGGCACGCTATCCAAAAAGAAGACCAAAAATATCATAAAAAAAGCCAATGCGTTGAGCGCTACCCTGAAAATTGCGGGCAAAAAGCCCAAAAAGAAAAATTATTTAAAAGTATTAGAGGAAATTCAGTCATTTTCCAGAATAGTCAAGAGAGCGCTCGAATAAATGACAAAAATACTCTTACTGGGAGATATTCACGCAAATTATCCGGCCTTAGACGCAATTATCAGGTATGTCCAGCCGGAGCGCTTCGATTGGATCATTAATAGCGGTGACTTTACGGTGTACAGCACTTTCCCCAACGAAACGATCCAATGGTTTCGCGAGCGCAAAGACGCCATCTGTATACGGGGTAATACGGATCGAAAAGTCTTAAGAATATTGAAGGGCAAAAAACTTAAGAAGCCTGGAAAAAATGAAAAGCGAGTGATGTATTTTTGGACGTCTGAAAATCTGGATCCCGAAAATATCACCTTTCTTAAGACATTACGCAAGCAGACGGATATAAAGGTTGGCGGCTTCAGCATCGGGATATTCCACGGGACCCTGGAAGACCCGGATGAAGAACTGTTTCCCACAGCCCCTGAAAGCCGTTTCCAGCAATTGGCCAGGGACTCCGTTTACCAGATTCAGATTATGGGCCATTCACATGTGCCTTATTATAAAGTCGTTAATGGGGTGCATTTTATCAATCCCGGCAGTGTGGGACGGCCCTTTGACGGTGATCCCCGAACCTCTTTTGCGATCCTAAAAATTGCTTCCGGGAAGATAGGCGTGGAACATTTTCGAATTCCCTATGCCGTCAAAGATGTTGTCAGTGGTCTCAAAAAGCAAAAATTGCCGAATATCTATGCTAAGATGTTCAGGCAAGGAAAAAAGTTAAATTGATACCAGCAACTATCAGCGTGGCGTTACGATCTAGTGGCCAAAAACGCAAACATTAACCTGGGTCACGTCATTCCTATCGACACCGAAATGAAAACTATGGTAGAATAGCTGAAATAATGCAGCCCTGCATTGGCTTGATCAAGGGTTTATTAAAAGCGATTTGTTAGCTTGCGGATATTCTTTTGACCCATAAACTGGAGGGTGACAACATGGCCAAAGCAAACAAAAAGAAATCCAAACATAAAAATTCTAAAGCCAAAAAATCGAAGCCGGTTGCGGTAAAGGGTAAGGCGGTGCCTAAAGCGAATAAGAAAATAAAGGCCAACAATGGGAAGAAAATAAAAAAGTTTAAGAAGAAATTGTCCGAACACACCGCCTTTAAAAATAAGGATAAACCGGACAAGCCAAGCCGTCGAGCTGTGTGGGTTAAAAAATTTACCCTTGCATATGAAGAGGAACTCCATAGGCTGCAGATCGAGCTGTTGAAGATGCAAAAGCATGTCAAGAACGAGGGTATGCGCATCATCGCCTTATTTGAAGGGCGGGATGCCGCAGGCAAGGGCGGCACCATTAAACGCATCACCGAACATCTGAATCCACGGGGCACGCGGGTCGTAGCCCTTTTGGCCCCTAGCGACAAAGAGCGCACCCAGTGGTATTTTCAACGCTATATTCAACACTTCCCCGGGGCCGGTGAAATCGTCCTTTTCGACCGCAGTTGGTACAACCGTGCCATGGTTGAACCAGTGATGGGATTCTGCAGTGATGAGCAAAATAAACGCTTTTTAAAAGATGTACCTTTTCTCGAAGAGATGATTGTCAAAGACGGTATTAAATTGTTCAAGTTTTTCTTTTCGGTTTCCAAAGATGAACAGCTGCGCCGTTTTGATTCACGCGAAACCGATCCATTGAAGCACTTTAAAATTTCTCCGGTGGACCGAATGGCGCAAGACCTTTGGGATGATTATACCGTCAGGAAATTCCAGATGCTTAATGAAACCAACCGAACCCTGGCGCCTTGGACGATCATTCGCTCCGACAATAAAAAAATGGCACGGCTCAATTGCATCAAGCATATTCTGTCCCAAATCAATTATGAAGATCGAATCCCTAAAAAAGAACTTAAAACCGATCCCAACGTTTTGATAACCGGTATTGAGGAAATCAGATTGCTCGAAAAAAACTTATTGAAACCCACAGAACTGCCCGGATAATACGGGGTATTCCTATCGGCCTGGCAGCATAGATCGTACGCAACATTCTCTGTCGTTTGCTTGAAAGAAACCTATTTTAATTTCTTCACTGTGTATCGGGTCCGGGCGAGTCACCTAAATCAGGAATACATCCAGAAGCTATCTAATTAATAGAGAGGAGGAAAGGCCATGCCATTAGATCAGCCAATCAAAGAGCGAATGATTCCGATACAAAATTACGCAACCATAACCCCTGACGCCACCCTGCGCAAGGCGGCCCAATCGTTAAGAAAATCGTTTTTTGAATTGGATGGCGGAATGCGCACCGTAGCGGGCCCCCGAGCCGTTCTGGTGACGGATGAAAATGAAAAATTGATGGGAATCCTGGACTTCAAAAGTTTTCTTAAAAATTATTTTCCGCAAATCGGCGGACTGGGAAAGAAAATAATGGTCAAGGATATTATGCTCAAGGTCAAGGGGGCCATTGATGTGTCCGCTACCGTTGAAGAGGGGCTAACAACGATTGTTCAAAAAAAGATAAGCGTGCTGCCGGTTTATGATGGAGATAAAGCGGTAGGCATTGTTCGGGATACAGATATTTTTCTCGCGATTACAGATAGTTTAGAAAAAGAAAATTGATTTGCCGCTACCTGGCCTTTGGCCGTTAGCATCCAAACCTTTATACGAAATCTGGGATTCTATAATTATGCGGGTTAAAAAGCTATTGGATAAAAAAGGGCACGAGGTGTATACTATTTCGCCAGATGCCACCGTTTACGATGCATTGCAGCTTATGGCCGAAAAAGAGATCGGTGCGCTTGTGGTTGTTAAAGATAAGAAGGTGGTGGGCATTTTATCCGAGCGGGATTATGCCCGTAAAATTATTCTCAAGGGCAAATCGTCAAAGAAAACACAGGTTCGGGAGATAATGACCACCAAGGTCATTCATACCAGTCCTGATAAGAAAGTCGGAAAATGCCTGTCCTTGATGACCAAACATCACTTCCGTCATCTCCCGGTGCTTGAGAAGGAGCAGCTGGTCGGCATCCTCTCCATTGAGGATGTAAAGGTGGTCACCTGATCAAGATTTGCCAGGAACCGTATGCCTCCACTATTGAATAAGCCCCGCTGATGAGCAAACAATCGACTGGGTTTAACGGGATGCTATTTTAGGCCGCTTTTGCAAGCACCCCCTCGCCGACGCCTGATGCCACAACAGTATTGGCCATTCGCTTGGCGTGATAATAAATGCGTTTGAGTTTTTCGATAATCTCGATTTCCAAACTGTAGGCCTCAAATTTACCTGAGTCTTCGCAAACCAGTCGCTGGGCCTGGTGCAATTCTGCTTCTAATGTCAGCCGCTTGATATCCTCATTCATCGACAGCACCCGCGTGGCATAATCTTTATCTTCTTCAACCACTGCTCTCACAGATGCTTTGAGCGCATCCGAGATGACGACATGAAGGGTGTTGATGACTTTCTGAGTCGCTTCGCTTATTGTTATCCCCTTTTCAATCCGCTGCTCACCCAGGTTCACCATATTGACCTCGATGACATCGCCAATATGCTCCAGGTCGTTGATGGCCCCCATGAGCAATAGCATTTTTTGCGTCTGGTATTCATTCAACTGCAGCTTGCTGACACTTGCCAGATAGTTGACGATATGCTTGTAGAGAATATCGACCTCTTCATCCATATCCCTTACGGCCAACAGCGCTTCCTTGTTTCCGGTGACGACGGCCGGCATCATAGCCGCATTCATCAAGTCAACCCGTTTGCCCATGCGCTTGATTTCATGTCGTGCCGCATCCAGTGCCAGACTGGGCGTATGAAACAGCATGTCATTTAAATATTTGGGTTGTATTTCTTTAATTTCCGGCAGGGGCTTATCCGGAACCAACCGGTAAACCAAGCGGGCAATTTGGGAAACGAACGGAAGAAATAGCAGTGCGCAGGTTATGTTGAAACAGGTGTGAGCATTGGCGACCTGCCGCGGTAGGACCGAAGCAGCAGCCTTTAGCCCTGTGAGGCCTTCTGCCGGTGAAGGAGAGATAGTGACCACAAACCTTGCGAAGGGTTCGATAAAAGGCAGAAAAATTAGAACACCGAGGATATTAAACAATACGTGAACGACCGATACGCGCAGCGCTTCACGGGGTTTGCCGATCGAGGCTAAAAGCGCCGTCACACACGTTCCGATGTTGGCGCCAAAGGACAAAGCGATGCCGGCCGGCAGGGTGATTAGCCCCTGCATCGCCAGCACAATGATCACTCCTGTGGTGGCGGAACTGGATTGAACTAAAGCGGTAAAAAGGGCGGCGACTAAAATGCCCCATACCGGATTGGACATCTGGGTCATCAAGTCCAGAAAGGGCTGGTAGGTTCTTAAGGGACGCATGGCGTCGCTCATGACCCCCATGCCGAAAAAGATCATTCCCAGCCCCATGATCATATAGCCGTATTGCTGGACTTTTTCTTTTTTAGATGAAAAAAGCATCCCAAAACCGATGGCCATCAGCAGCAAGGCGTACTTGGTGACTTTAAAGGCCACAATCTGAGCCGTGATGGTCGTACCAATGTTTGAGCCCATGATCACGCCGATGGTTTGAGAAAGCGACATCAAATGCGCCGTCACAAAACCAACCAGCATAACGGTGGTCACGGAACTGGATTGAATCACAGCCGTTACGATGGCACCGGTGATCATGCCCATAATACGGTTGTTTGACAGCATTCCCAGGATATCTTTCATTTTTTCGCCGGCTACATTTTTTAATGCGTCGCTCATTCGCTCCATCCCATAGAGAAAAAGGGATAATCCTCCGAGCAGCCCGATTCCCAGGAAAAACCAACTAATTTCAGTGTCTGGTGAGGTCTCTGCTGCACTGGCAGCAACTGGTGAGAACAATAAAAGCGCGCTTGCGCTCAAAAACAGGAGCACAACCGCATGACCCGAACGCGTCACTTTCATTTGTCATCTCCTTGAACTAGGGAAAATAATCGTTTACTTCTGGATCGAACCCTTTACGACCAATACCGGGATGGGTGACAGTTGTACAACCCGTTCGGCCTTTGACCCGATCAGCAAATGGGATAACCCGGTTCGTCCATGACTGCCGATGATAATCATGCGGGCCTTTTTCTTTTCTGCAATTTCCAGGATCCGCGTCACCGGTGTGCCAACCACTAATAGTGGTTCGGCTTTTTTAATCGATTTCTGATCCGGATGATCTTTTTGCATTTTTGCCAAAAATTCTTTCATCATTTCTTCGGCAACTTCTTCCATGGATTGGAGGAATTTTTTCTTTTTGCCTTTTTGAGCGTAAAATCCCGGCGCTTCTGCCGGATCATGGATAACATGGAGCACCAGAAGCCGAGCATCAATTTTCTCTGCCAATTGACTTGCAAAAAGGAGTGCTTCTGCAGAGAAGAGGGTAAAATCGACTGCAACCAGCAGGGTGCTTTTATCCAATTTGGCGGCCATTTTCATTCCTCCTGATAGAAAGTGTTGTCATGTTGGCACTTGCGTCTAAGAGCCTCGATCTGATGCCCTTAATATTTACTTAAAACACTACATCTTATCAACAAAGACAAAAAAGGGCAATCCAGCTTTATGGCCGGATTGCCCTTTCTTTTTTTTAAGTGGACATTCTTTGCTAAATTTAAGGCCGGGCGCTTATTTTCAATTGATGCTTTCTCAAGGAATCATCCGTGACGATATCTACTGTTTGGAGATCAAATTTTTGGCAGAGTTGTTTAATATTGCCATTTTTTAAGCCTCTCATTTTGGAAACACTGTGTGGATGAACATGCAGGCAAAGCACCTCTCCCGATAGATTCTCCGATTTTATGGCTGCGATGGCCATATCCAAAAAGATCTCTGAATAAACCAAATGCCCAAACGCTGGATGATACGGACCGGCTAAAATGGTCGCTGCGTTTTGCAGATCCTCTGATGCTTGAAGCCCCATCCGAATTACGCTAATTTTCTGACGTTTAAACAGCAGGTACAGAACTTTTACCTGGCTCACCGCTTCTGCGAGGCTCAAGGGAACGTAATCCCCTTTTTGGTACCAGGCCGCCAGCGGGCTGCCGGACAGAACCACCGTAGGGTAGATGCGGACAAAATCCGGTTTTAGCCGGGCAACCGCTCGGGCAGAGGCGCCCAACCGCTGGGCGCTATCGCCCGGCAGACCCACCATCAATTGCACACCCACTTCATATTCATTGTTTTTGAGAAGCTGTGCCGCGTTGATGCTATCTTCGGCAGTGTGGCCCCGGTTGCTGCATTTCAGCACGCTGTTGTTCATGGATTGAACGCCCAGTTCAATTGTGGATACGGGAAATTTTTTAATCAAGTCCAACTGTTGACCGTTGACGGTGTCCGGGCGGGTTGAAAATCGGATACTGCTTACGTGGCCGGCTGTTACGTATTCAGTTGCATCCGCCAGCAAACGCTGCAGCGTCTGCGTTTGAATTCCGAGAAAATTTCCACCAAAAAAGGCAATCTGAATGTTCTGGGGTTGTTGACGCCTATAGCCTAAAAAGTTCTTGATCTGGCGGTGGACATCCTTGCTTGCCGGCATTGCATGGGTGCCGGTAATCGAAGACTGGTTGCAATATGCGCATTGGTGGGGGCAGCCGGCATGTGGCAGAAACACCGGCACGATGAACGGACGACTTTCGGCGTCTGGCCGCTGGCCGCTGGCATCAGGATTCTGATGCCTGGCTTCTGGCTTCTGGCTTCTTGCGACTGACACTTGGCTTTTTTTCGCTAATTGCTGATTGCTGGACATTTTCGATATTTTTAAAGATGCCTTTAGAGGAAGAGACATTTTCACCCGGACCGAAGTGCCACCGCTAACTATTGAGCGCTATCCGTAAAGAGGCCAGCAGCGCGAGACGAACAGCCAGCAGCCATAAGAAGAACCGGTAACGTATTGAATGGCTTAAGCGACATGGAACTACGACGACTCGTTTAGCTGCTCCAACGCTTTATGAGCCGCATCCTGCTCGGCGGTTTTTTTATTTTTGCCGGTGCCCTGCGCTTCGATGCCAAAAACTTTCACAGACACCCAGAAGGTTTTATCGTGATCCGGACCCTTTTCTTCGATAACCTTATAGCTTGGAATGGCACCATGTCTTTCCTGAACCCATTCTTGCAAGCGACTTTTGTAGTCCTGGCTGTCGTTGGCCGAATGAACCTGATCGAGAATGGGCACAAAGTTTTTTTCGATAATCTTGAAGGTGACCTCATAGCCGCTGTCCAGATAAAGAGCAGCAATTAGCGCTTCATAGGCTCCGGCCAGGATAGAATTCTTTTCCATACCCTTGGTTTGAATCTCTCCTTTGCCCAGTTGGAGATGCGACCCCAGGTTAATGGTGCGTGCCATGCTGGCCAGCTGGGTTTCATTGACCAAATTGGCGCGGGTTCTGGAAAGGTCTCCTTCCTTCAAATGCGGATAGCGCTCCATCAATATATGGCCGACAATCAGGTTTAAGACCGCGTCGCCGAGAAACTCAAGACGTTCGTTGTCCCGCAGGGTTGGCTCTGATTGCTCATTAACATAGGAGCTGTGTCTCAAAGCCTCTGCGAGCAAGTCTTTTGATTGAAATTGATAGCCAAGATTTTGTTCGATTTCGTTTGAATTTACAATATCCATATGCGGTCCTGTGGCCAAATGATATTCAATATCCATTTGACAGGTGACAGCCAGCAAACGCTTTCCACTGACCGGTGCGGGCTTCATTTTGTGATCGATTTTATCCAGCGTTTAAGCGAGAGCGCTATTTAAAGCGTCATAAATTTTGAGCGGAATAAAAAGAGTACCATAGCCGGAGCCCATTTGAGTATCCGGTGTTAACGAACCGTGAAAATCTGTTCCCCCGGTCATTAACAGGCCAAATCGTTTTGATAACTGTGCAAACTGTTCTGTTTGTTCGGTGGTGTGTTGTGGATAATAAACCTCAATTGCGCCCATTCCGATACCCATTAAATTTTGAATGAGCTTTTCCATCTGACAATTGTCGGTGATATTCAGAAGTCCCGGATGGGCCAATGCAGCAATACCCCCGGCACCACGGATCATTTCGATCGCATCTTGGCAGCCGATGCGCTCTTTGTCGACATAGGCGGGTTTTGCGGTTCCCAAATATTTATCAAAGGCCTCTCCAATGGAAGCCACAACCCCTTTTTGCACCAGCATCTGGGCAATATGGGGTCTGCCGATTTGGCCATCGCCCGCGATTTGCTGAACCTCCTCCAATGAGACTGAGATCTCCAGTTCATTCAGGCGCTTGATAATTTTAGGATTACGGCCTTTTCTGGCTTTCTGGATTTTTTTGAGCGCTTGATTCAATTCCGGATCGTCAAGGTGAAAACCATAACCCAAAAGATGAAAACTGCCGGAGCCCGGTAGAAACGGGGGGTGGGCGGCACTGATTTCAACACCGGATAAAAAATGTAAAGAGGGGGGTATCCCGCTCCGCAGGGCCTCCTTGGATCCATCAATTGAGTCGTGATCCGTTATAGCAATTGCAGCGAGATTGAGATTTTGGGCGTGGTCGAGGATTGCAGCTGGTGTCAAGGAGCCATCTGAGGCAGTTGAGTGTATATGAAGGTCTATGCCCACATGATGGTTATAATCCAAGAGCCTTTTCTAACGCCTCCTCTTTGGATTTACAATCAATGCACTGAGTTGTAACCGGTCGGGCTTTGAGCCTTTTTAACGAGATATCTTCACCACAGGAATCGCAAATACCATAGGTGTCATTTTCCAGGCGGCCAATAGCCTCTTTAATTTTCTTGATCAGTTTATGTTCTCTATCTCGTATGCGCAGCATAAAGTTGCGGTCAGCTTCAAGCGCAGCACGATCTGTGGGATCCGGAAAATTTTCCTTGGGTACGGTCATACCGGACACAGTGTCTCCTGCCTGATCCAAAAGTTCTTCCAACCAGTCCGTTAGCAATTTTTTAAAATAGTCTTTGTCTTTCTTTTTCATAAGCAAACCCCTAGTCTTTCCCCGTGCATTTGAGGACTTTCAAAAATTGCTTTCATTAGCACAACTCAAATTACCTGTAAAGTATTAATTCTGTCCTCGCTAATTTTTATCGATTATATCATCTTGGCGCACAGGCGACAATATATGATCCTTAATTCTTCCCGCAGATCAAGTTTACATCGGTCTTATGATGCGAAAACTTTAGCTATTTTAAAAGGTTATGCCAAATTTACTGGTATTGAACGGCAGTTGTCAACACAGTTCCTGGCCGCCATCCCGGGGCTTTGTCATGTGGCCCATCACCGGCCCACAAACCGTTACCCCTATGCAATCTTGTTTCCAAGGACGTTGACCCGCCTTAAAACGGCACATATGTAAAAAGTTAATAATATCTATTGATTACCGTCTATTCCCAAAATGATCTGGAAGGCATTTTAGGGATTATGCCGTTTCGGTTAAATACTTATCAAGTTGTTTCATATTGCTGATATTATAAATTTTAGCCGGATAATCAGATGGTAAAATCTTTTTCAATAGGCCGGCAAGGACCCTTCCCGGTCCGACCTCAACAAAGGTTTCGATTTCTTGTGCGATGAGTTGACCCATGGCATCATACCATTTGACCGGGCTGCACAGTTGCCGCTGCATACATTCTTTGATGTCGTCTGCTTCGGTGACCACATCGCCGGTGACATTTAGCAGCACAGTTTTTTCAGGGGGATGAAAATCGATGTCCACCAAAACACCATTGAACTCTTTTTCGGCACCTTTTATGAGCTCACTGTGCCAGGCACCGCTGACTTTGAGCGGTATGGATTTGGCACCTCTTTGGGTGGCAAGCGCTGAGACGGCTTCAACCGGCTCCGGTGAGCCGGTGATGACAATCTGCAGCTCGCTGTTATGGTTGGCAACCGACACAATGCCTTGCGGCTGAATTTCGGCAACCAGTTGGTCCACTTCAGCAATGGGCAACCCGACGATGGCATGCATTGCGCCTTTGTTTTTTAGAGACTCCCGATGCATAAGTTCGCCCCTTTTGTGGACCAGCCTGATGGTGTCTTCAGCAGACACGACACCGGCTGCATTTAGCGCACCATATTCTCCCAAACTGTGGCCGGCGCAGAAGTCATATGCAACACCTTCTTTATTCAAGACCGCCAGACATGCCATGTTTACTGTTGTCACAGCCGGCTGCAGATTGACCGTTTGGGTCAAATCTTCCATAGGGCCCTTGAAACAGAGTTTTGAGATGTGCATTTTGACGGTCTCTTCGGCCATGTCGAAGATTTCGCGCACAAAATCGTACTCCTGATAAAATTCGGCACCCATGCCCACGCTTTGTGACCCCTGACCAGGAAAAAGGTATGCTGTTTTGCTCATATAAACCCTCCGGATTTATTGTCCGTTGTTCGTGGCCTGTTGTCCATTGTATGCGTTGAATTATATTAAACGAGACGATTTTTCCCCAAAGGCCTGAATACAAACTTTCGACGGACGACTCACCACTGACAACGGACGATGTTTATTCATCCAACTTAAACAGTTTTCTCACCGAATCAATATAAAAGGATTTATCTTCACGCATGCCGTTGCGCTTCAAAAACTGAGTGGGATCGTGCAAAATTTTGTTGATGAGCGAATCAGCCATTTTGCGGATGGCGTTGGCCTCCTTCTCAGAGATCACGCTCGCCTGCAGGGTTTTTTTAAGCTCTGCTTCGGCAATGGCGGTCATTTTGTTCCGTAGCGCAATAATGGTTGGAACCACCTCCAGGCTCTCGTACCATTCCCGAAACCGAATGACGGCTTCATCAACAATGCGTTCGCCTTTAATCGCCTCTTTTTGGCGATCTTCAATGTTTTCATCTATGATCCCTTTTAGGTCATCGATGTCGTAGACATAGCAATTGGATAGACGGTTGACATCCGGATCGATGTCCCTGGGTACGGCGATGTCGATAAAAAACAAAGGCCGATTTTTTCTTTTGCGAATCACGCCTTTGACCTGATCGGGCCGGATGACAAAATCGGATGCTCCGGTCGAGCTGATGATGATATCAACGGTCTCTAAACTTTCGGGAATTTCTTCGAATCGAACGGCCTGACCGTTAAACTGCTCGGCCAGCTCAACACCGTTTTCAAATGTACGGTTGGCAACCCAGACTTTGTCGACCTTACCGCGGATGAGGTTTTCAACTGCCAATTCAGCCATTTCTCCGGCACCGACGAGCAACACTTTTTTACCCTCTAGCTCACCGAAAATTTTACGGGCAAGCTCAACGGCAGCATAGCTGATGGAGACGGCGCGATCACCGATACCGGTTTCGGTACGAATCTTTTTGGCCACGAAAAAGGTGCGATGCAACAGGCGATTCAAAATGACCCCGGAGGTTTTTTCTTCTGTTGCCGTGCGGTATGCTTCTTTAATTTGGCCCAGAATTTGCGGCTCGCCGACAACCATTGAATCCAGGCTCGCTGCGACGCGAAAAATGTGTCGTACCGCTTCATTGCCTTCATGGACGTACAGGGCACTTTCAAATTCTTCCAGCGGGATTTTGTTAAATTCGGCGATAAAGTCTTTGGTTTCAGCCACTGCCCTGGCGTTATCGTCTGTCACTACTAAAACTTCCACCCGATTGCAGGTTGAAAAAAGCAGGGCCTCTTTGATAAATGTTTTACGCATGAGCGAATTCAGGGCAGACTTCGATTGATCCTCTGAAAAGGCGATACACTCTCGCAGCTCAATCGGAGCGGTGTTGTGGTTTATGCCCAGTAATATGATATCCAGCATAGCTTGAAAAATTTATGTTTTTAATCGCGTTTGGTTTGCACCACGAAGAACACGAAGTTCACGAAGGATATTAAATTTTTATTTTTAATGCTTGTCTTTGTGCTCTTCGTGCCCTTTGTGGTTTTAATTAGCGCTTTTTTCACCACAAAGGCACAAAGGTCACAAAGTTTTTTTTGTATATCTTTGTGTACTTGGTGCTCTTTGTGTCTTTGTGGTTTATTACATATCAAATCAAATGGCCTAAAACCTGGTAAAGGATTCGTGGTGTCCTTCCATCAAAAGATTGACGCCCAAAAAAGTAAAAATCAGCACCACAAAACCGATAATGGCCATGATGGCCGAGCGTCGCCCCCGCCACCCCACGGTCAGGCGTCCATGAAGCAAAACGGCATAAAACAGCCAGGTAATTCCTGCCCAGACCTCTTTGGGATCCCAGCTCCAGAAACGGCCCCAAACCGCTTTGGCATAGACAAAGCCGGTGACCAGGCCCAGGGTGAGCATGGCAAAGCCGACGAAGATACAGACGTATCCGATGTTATCCAGCATTTCTAAGGATGGTAACCGTTTGAAAAAGAATCGATGTTTTTTCGTTTTAATTTCATTTTCTTGAAGCAGATACAAGATCCCCAGCCCGCAGGCCAGGGCAAAAGCCGCTTCACCAATGAAAATAACCGATACATGGCTGATCAGCCAAAAGCTTTTAAAAATTTTGCCAACCGCAGCCGGTTCGTTGGGAAGCTGCGAAACGATGATCATGATGATTGTCAGGATCGGTGCCGCAAATATACCCAAAACTTTTAAATTAAATTTAATGGTGATGCCCAAGAATACGCCGGCAATCGCCCAGCCGGCAAAAGAAAGGGTTTCATGCATATTGCTGACCGGCAAGTGCCCGCTTTTGAAAAAACCGTAACCAATGGTTAAGGTATGAAATAAGAACCCAATCAATAGCAGGAAAAAACCGCTGCGTTGCAGATAATCTTTTTGAACAAAGAGATACGCAAAATAGCAGACAGAACTTAGCAAGTACAATACAATGCTAACGAGGATTATCGCTTCCATGTATGCTCCATAAAGGCTTTGTCGAACAAAATGCTATACCACTTTACCTGCAAAACCTGAATTTTCATTCAATATTCAGGTAATAGGTCCTCAATTTTAAAACCCTCTCCCAATACATCATGCAAAAGGGCATTGATGCCTTTGGTGTTGTTGGCTTTGATCAGCCCGATAAGATCTCTGTCGATCAACTCATTAAACAAGGGTTTATGGGCCTCGGGTTCATGGGCCTGACTTAGTAATTTTTCGCGAATGGCGCCCATTAATCTCAGAAAATCAGCGTATTCTTTGCCGAACTGTGTTTCCAGCTCGAGCCGCAATTTTTTTGCCAGAGCCGGGCTTTGGCCCGAGGTGGAAATCGCAACCGTCAGATCTCCGCGGCGCACAATTGCCGGCAGGATAAAATTGCAAATCTCAGGTCGATCGGCAATATTGCACAAGATGCTGAGGTGCTCGGCGTCGGTGCTAATCTGGCGGTTTAAGCGCTCATCATTTGTGGCCCCGATGATCAAAAACATCTTTTTGACGTCATCGCTCTGGTACGGGCGTTCTTTTAATTGGATTGATCCCTCTGCAGCCAGATTTTTTAGCTGGGTGGTTGGGTCGGGACTGACAACGGTCACCCGGGCACCGCAGTCCAGCAGGGTGATCACTTTACGGGTCCCCACAGCGCCGCCGCCGACAACCAGACACGGACGATTTTTGATATTCAAATTTATCGGATAATACTTCAT